>Ga0207968_100419_pt1 | contig 16504 bp, 14 predicted proteins | sample LakWasMet21_HOW5_2_FD_183867 | JGI IMG/M metagenome (GOLD analysis project Ga0207968, IMG submission 183867) | Freshwater sediment methanotrophic microbial communities from Lake Washington under simulated oxygen tension - Sediment Metagenome... | ecosystem: Environmental > Aquatic > Freshwater >...
AACGCGACGCGGTCTCCAGCCTGTTGCCAGGCTTTGATGATGCGGCGACATTCGGATACTGTGCTGACAATTTGCATAGCGCTTAAAAACTGTGTTCAGCAGAAGGGAAGGTAAGCTGTTTGACGGCTTGATGGTAATGGGCAATCGCTTCTTCAATCGATGCAGCATCTTGCAAAAAGTCTTTGGAAAAACGTGGGCGGCTGCCAACGCCTATGCCGAGCATATCGTAAAGCACCAGTACCTGGGCATCGCAATCGACGCCCGCACCGATGCCGATCACGGGAATGTCTAGTTGGCTGCTGATGTCTTTGGCTAGGGCCGCCGGGACGCATTCCAGCAATAGCAATTGCGCGCCTGCCTGTTGCAGCAAATGAGCGTCGTCTATGAGTTTTTGCGCGGCTTCCGGCTCGCGGCCTTGCACTTTGTAACCGCCCAAGAGATTGATAGATTGCGGGAGCAGGCCCAAATGCCCACAAACAGGTATACCTTGGTCGACCAGAAAGTTAACGCAGTCGATTTTTGCGCCTTCCAGCTTAACCATTTGCGCCCCGGCGCGGAGCAATTTACCGGCATTTTTAGCGGCAAGTACCGGTGTGATGTAGCCCAAGAAAGGTAAATCAGCGATGATAAATGCTCGCCGCCGATTTTTGGCGACGCATTGAGTGTGATAAACAAGGTCGCGCAAGGTGACCGGTAGGGTGGTGCTCTGGCCTTGGATGACATTTCCCAAAGAATCGCCCACCAGCATGACATCAATTCCGACTTTATCGATGACAGCGCTAAAGCTGGCATCGTAAGCGGTCAGGCAGGTGATTTTTTCACTGCGTTGCTTCATTGCCGCCAAGTCGTTGACGGTCAATGGGCTAGATGTTGTTATATATTGAGTCATGATTGGATCAAGCGCTGTAAACCACGTAATGGACAGTTAGCAACTAAGTCGCTCAAGCTGCCTTTGCCCGGTACATTCAAGTCAGGAGCAATTTCGTAAAGAGGGTATAAGACGAACTCTCTATCGACAATGCCTATGTGTGGCACGATTAAGTCCGGGAAGTGAAATTGTTGGTCGCCGTAGAGTAATAAATCCAGGTCCAGCGTTCTTGCCCCCCAGCGCTCACCGGTTCTAACGCGACCATGTTCGTTTTCGATGCCTTGCAGACAGTGCAACAGCGCTGTTGGCGTTAATTCGGTGGCAATCGCCATTACCGCATTGACGTAATCCGGCTGATCTTTAGGCCCCATCGGCGCGCTTTGGTATAAGCTGGAAAAAGCCAGTTCTTGTATCCCGGCGGTTGCTGCTATTGCGGAGCGTGCGCCGTTAATTTGTTGGCTTGGTGTGGCGAGATTACTGCCCAGCCCTATAAAAGCGGTTACCGTGTTTGTCATGCGTTAAGCATCCGGGCTTGGTGTGTCGACTTTCGGCTTTCTGCGATAAGTTCTTTTACGCTTGGCAGCAGATGCATTGCGCGGCGGCTGGGTCATTTTGCGTTGTTCGTTTTCGTCGGCAAGGTGATAGCGGGTCCACCATTCGGCTATTTCTGGGTCTACGCCGCCGGTTTCGGCGCGTAACAGCAGAAAATCATAACCAGCCCGAAAACGAGGGTGAGTGAGTAATCGACTGGGCTTTGAGCCTAATCGAATGTTAAATTTGGGTTGTAGACTCCAGACTTCGCGCATTGCCATGGTGATGTGTTTGGGCATTGCGGTACTCTTAACTTGTCGGGAAAGCACCTCATTGGCTGCTTCTTGATAAGCGATAAACTCCGGTTCGCCGCGAGTCATTTTTTTCTTGGCCAGGATTTGGACAGGTTCCCACAAGAAGGCTGCGAATAAAAAGTAAGCGGTAACGGTTTTACCCAGGGCAATTCTATTGTCGGAGTTTTCCAGCGCTTTAATCAGCAGCAACCGTGGAAAGCCATCTGCTTCAACCGATAAGCTCGCTTCAGTGGAGGGAAACAGTACTTTAAATAACCCGTAATGCCTGAGCATTTCGAAAGTCTGCAGTGCATAGCCGGATAAAAACAGTTTTAACGTTTCGTCATAAAGCCGGGCAGACGGGATGCTTGCCAATATTCCGGCAAGATCATGCATGGGCTTTTCACAATCAGGGTGGATATTAAAACCCAGCTTGACGGCAAAACGCACGGCTCTGAGCATGCGCACGGGATCTTCACGAAAACGCGTTGCCGGGTCGCCAATGAGCTTGAGTGAGGCCATTTTGTGGTCGTCCATGCCGCCCACATAGTCAACTACAGAAAAGTCTTTGATGTTGTAGTACAAGGCGTTGACGGTGAAATCGCGACGCCAGACGTCTTCTTCTATGGTGCCGTAGATGTTGTCGCGCAATAAGCGGCCTTCTTTATCCAGCACTTGCTTATTATTATCGGCATCACTGGCGCCACGAAAGGTGGCAACTTCGATAATTTCGCGGCCAAAATGAACATGGGCAAGACGAAACCTGCGGCCAATCAACCGGCAATTGCGGAAAACTTTTTTAATTTGCTCAGGATCCGCATTGGTGACCACGTCAAAATCTTTGGGTTCACGTCCCAGTAATAAGTCGCGCACACAGCCGCCAACCAGATAGGCGTCAAAGCCCTCTTTTTGCAGTCGATACAATACTTTCAGCGCATTTTCGCTGATTTGTGACCGCGAAATAGTATGTTCCGAGCGGCTATATATTTTGCCATTAGTGGCGACCGGGGCGGCTTCGCTTTTGGTCCCCTTAATGATTTTTTTGAAAAAGTTTAAAATGGCTCTCACTCCCTGTTGGTTTAGCGATTGCGGCAATCATATCATTTGAACGAATTCCAACCCAACCGCCAAGCTGGTTTTCTTTTACATTCCCCTTTTCGGTATAGTAGAATCGCGACTCTGAAAGCTGTCGACAATGCCATTTTTCACCCCGATGTCGTTAGCTAGGCCAGAAAATTAGACAACCTTAACCTTAAAAATTCGCCTTTCGAGCGAGCTTAATTGGAATTGTTATGTACAAAAAGATTCTAAATGGCTTTATTGACCATCCTTTATTAACTAGCCTTTTTGTAACAGATTTCTTTATTCTTCTGTTCCATAGGCCGCCATTTCTATTTTCTGTGGCAATGTTTGGCTTTTTAATAGCTATGTGCATGTATTTTGGCCAAAAACTGGCCTTGTTTAAAGACTAATTGTCCAGATCAAAAAACACAAATAACAAATCTAAACCGGGAGCCGATTTAACATTGGCTCCCGGTTTTTTTCGCCGGTTTTCGGCGATGCTGTATGACTTCTTATTACTGGTTGCAATCTTATTTGCCGCCACGGCACTCCTACTCCCATTTAACTCAGGCGTGGCGGCTACTGATAGCCAGCTATGGTTTTACCGACTCTATTTGCTGAGCATTAGTTTTCTTTTTTACGGCTGGTTTTGGACCCACGGCGGTCAGACATTAGGTCTGCGCGCTTGGAAAATCAAAGTATTAACGCTCGATAAACAAGTCATCAGTTGGCCTCAAGCAGGCTTGCGCTTTGTGTTTGCCGTGTTATCTTGGATGGCCTTAGGTTGCGGTTTTCTGTGGATCCTCATCGACAAAAATAAACGCAGCTGGCACGATCATTTATCTAAAACCGCGATATTTTTTGAAGAATAAATTCTTTCTCGCCATTGCCCATCTGGTAACGCCATGCAAAATCCATTATTAGCCAACAGCCCATTACCATTATTTTCACAAATTAAACCTGAGCACGCACTTCCCGCGATAGAGCAATTATTGGCCGACGCGCGTGCCGAGGTGAAGCTTCGCCTGGAAGCTACCGATTATTACACCTGGGATAACCTTGTCGAACCGCTGGAAAATGTTGAAGACAAGCTGAATAAGGCGTGGTCGCCAGTCAGTCATATGAATTCCGTGCTCAATTCTGATGCTCTGCGCGACGCCTATAACGCCTGCTTGCCGCTGTTGAGCGATTACTCCACCGAAATGGGCCAAAACGAGCAATTGTTTAACGCCTACCGCTTTATTGCCGACAGCAAAGAATTCGCAGCACTCAATATCGCCCAGCAAAAAATTATCAATAACGCATTAAGAGACTTCAAGTTATCCGGGATTGGTCTGGATGAGGCCAAAAAACAGCGCTATAAAGAAATCAGCCAAGAATTGTCGCAACTAACCAGCAAATACGAAGAAAACGTGCTGGATGCCACCAATGCTTGGAGCAAATTGATTACTGATGTCAACGATTTGGCAGGATTACCGGAGTCTGCATTGGCTCAAGCAAGACAGGCCGCTGAACATGAAGATCAACAAGGTTGGCTGATTACCTTGCAATTTCCGTCTTATATTTCGGTACTGACTTACGCAGACAACCGCGAATTACGTCGCGAACATTATGAGGCCTTTGCCACTCGGGCATCGGATCAGGGGCCGCAAGCAGGGCAGTTTGATAACAGTGACATCATGGAAAAGATCCTGCAGCTGCGTCATGAAAAAGCCCAGCTGCTTGGTTTTAACAATTATGCCGAATTATCGCTGTCCACCAAAATGGCCGACCGGCCCGATGATGTTGTGCAATTTCTGGAAGATTTGGCCGCGAAATCTTTGCCACAAGCACGTACTGATCTGGCAGAACTGCGCGCTTTCGCCAAGCAATTCGACGGTAGTGATGATTTGCAATCTTGGGATATGACTTACTACTCCGAGAAGATGCGCCAGCATGAATACCAACTGTCTCAAGAAGAAGTAAAAGCCTATTTCCCGATTACCCGCGTATTGCCCGGCTTATTTGCCGTTGTGCAACGGCTTTACGGTTTAAACATTAAAGAAATCAAAGACTTCGACAGCTGGCACCCTGACGTTCAGTTTTTTGAGATCCACGACAAAACCAGCCAATTACGCGGCAGGTTTTATATAGACCTGTACGCTCGCGCCAAAAAACGCGGCGGCGCCTGGATGGATGACTGTGTTGGCCGTAAAAAAACCGATGACGGAATTCAAATTCCGGTTGCTTACTTAACGTGTAACTTCACCCCGCCTGCGGGAGAGGTTCCAAGCCTATTAACGCACGACGATGTCACCACCTTATTCCACGAATTTGGTCACGGCCTGCATCACATGCTGACTTTGGTTGATCATCTGAGCGTTTCCGGCATCAGCGGTGTGGAATGGGATGCGGTCGAATTGCCTAGCCAATTTATGGAAAACTGGTGTTGGGAACAAGAAGCCCTGGCATTAATTTCAGGGCATTTTCAAACCGGCGAACCGTTGCCGGATGCGTTGTTTAACAAGATGCTGGCTGCGAAAAATTTCCAGGCCGGCATGGTCATGGTTAGACAAATAGAATTCAGCCTGTTCGATTTTAAAATCCACCAAGATTATGATCCGGCTCAAGGCGGGCGCATCTACGATATTCTCGACCAAGTTAGACAACAAGTCGCTGTTGTAACGCCACCCAAAATCAACCGGTTTGCGCACAGTTTTGGGCACATTTTTGCCGGTGGTTATGCGGCTGGTTACTACAGTTACAAGTGGGCGGAAGTACTATCCAGTGATGCATTTTCCATGTTTGAAGAAAACGGCATTTTCGATCCGGAAACTGGGCACGCATTTTTAACTAACATTCTGGAGCAAGGCGGCAGCCAAAACGCGATGGAGTTATTCGTCAAATTTCGTGGCCGTAAACCCAGTATTGATGCGCTGCTCAGACATTGTGGTATCGAAATCCAACCGGCCGCAGGAGTCGCAGCGGGATGAAATACCACGATCTACGCGACTTCATCAAACAACTGGAAAAACAAGGCGAACTCAAGCGCATTACTGTGCCGGTTAGTCCCAACTTGGAAATGACCGAAATTGCTGATCGTGTCTTAAAACAGGCAGGGCCTGCATTATTGTTTGAGAATCCGGTGGGATATAACATCCCGGTGCTGGCCAACTTGTTCGGTACGCCACGCCGGGTTGCAATGGGGATGGGCGCGCAGTCGGTCAGCGAACTTCGCGGTATTGGCGAATTGCTGGCCTACCTGAAAGAACCCGAACCACCCAAAGGCATGAAAGACGCCTGGGAAAAGTTTCCGGTATTTAAACAAGTGCTGAACATGGCACCTAAATTAGTGACTACTCCGCTTTGCCAGGAAGTAGTTAGAACCGGCGACGAAATTGATTTAAACGACTACCCCATCCAAACGTGCTGGCCGGAAGATGCGGCGCCATTAATTACCTGGCCGTTAGTGATTACTAAAGGCCCGCATAAAACCCGCCAGAATTTGGGCATTTATCGCCAGCAAGTCATCGGTAAAAACAAAGTCATCATGCGCTGGCTGGCGCATCGAGGCGGTGCGTTAGACTTCAAAGAATGGCAGGCAGCTCGTCCCGGCGAACCGTTTCCAGTGTCTGTTGCCTTGGGTGCAGATCCTGCCACCATTTTGGCTGCGGTTACTCCGGTGCCGGATACCTTGTCCGAGTATGCCTTTGCCGGGCTATTGCGCGGTAGCAAAACCGAACTTGCCAAATCGATGATTAATGATTTGCAAGTCCCAGCCAGCGCTGAAATTGTACTGGAAGGTTTTATTTATCCGGGCGAAACCGCACCGGAAGGGCCGTATGGCGACCACACCGGTTACTACAATGAAGTGGCCGAGTTCCCGGTATTCACCATTGAAAGAATCACCCAGCGCCAGGCACCTATTTATCACAGCACCTACACCGGTAAACCGCCCGATGAACCTGCCATCTTGGGCGTGGCCTTAAACGAAGTGTTCGTGCCCATCCTGCAAAAGCAATTTCCGGAAATTATCGATTTTTACTTGCCGCCCGAAGGCTGTTCATATCGTATGGCGGTGATCAGCATGAAAAAGCAATATGCCGGTCATGCCAAACGGGTAATGTTGGGCACATGGTCTTATTTGCGCCAGTTTATGTACACCAAGTTTGTGATCGTGGTGGATGACGATATTGATGTGCGTAACTGGCAAGAAGTTATCTGGGCCATGACTACACGCATGGACCCTGCCAGAGACTTAACCATCCTAGAAAATACGCCGATTGATTATTTAGATTTTGCCTCGCCGGTGTCCGGCTTGGGTTCCAAAGTTGGTTTCGATGCGACCAACAAATGGCCCGGCGAAACCAACCGCGAGTGGGGCAGAACGATTGTAATGTCTCCCGATGTGATCAAAAAAGTCGATGCAATGTGGGATAGCTTGTTTTAGCGCAATATTTAAAGATGATCTTTGCATACTACTGGAAACTTACCAAGGCCATCGGAGCAAACGATAAAAGGTGAGCAGAAACTAGGTATTAACTAGCGGCTTACCAACAGTCTGCAGCGGTGACTCCGGTATCGGCACCTGTCACTCCTTTAACGCCTGTATTAGTTAACGTTAAAGAGCCGCATTTATCGTTAGATTGTGCACCCGTTCTAGCCGCGCTTAATGTGTAACTGCTGGCAGTGGCCGCGCTAATCGTTACTGTGTAAAAGTTAGCAGTTTCAGTAGGTATGGTATAAATCGATGGTGCTCCAGTATCTTCTGTTGTTGTTCCGCAATTAGCTACTAAAGTTCCGCCAGCAGCAGCATCACAATAACTGTTGCTTACCGTATAGAGTCGCTCCATGGAGTTGGCTAAGCCCAGCAAAACAGTTTTTACGTCGGCTCTACGCGATTTATGCACACTATCCTGATAACTGGGCAGAGCGATTCCAGCAAGAATGCCAATGATTGCAACGGTTATCATCAGCTCTATTAGGGTAAATCCTTGATGTGTTTGTTTCATGATTTTTTCCGTTTGAATGTTGTGTCTTTTTGGTCAAAAAAGGTGGGTAAATAGGTTTGCCCACCCAATTAAACTATTTCAATTGCCGCCATGACCTGCGAGTTCCATTAGATCCAACTCCTGTTTTTTTTCCGCCGCCAGCATCAGTAACGGTTCCCATAGCGCCAGTGGAGCCGCTGCTATATTTAAAGTCAACATCTGTAGACTCAATGACGGCCGGGGTTTTAGTTATGCCAATATCCTGATCAGTGCCAGACGCCGCGTGTTTAACGCCGTTAATCAGAACAAAATCGTTGAGATCGACTATGCCATTTCCATCAACATCAAAAGGAGCGCCGCCATATTCGCCACCACCGAGCGCATCGACCTCCATCAACCAAGATTTACCGCCAGATTTGCACGGATCGGGACTAGGAATCGCTGTCGCAAATACCACCAGCCCACGACGAACCAGAGGAAAGCTAACTACACGCTCACCTTCAACCCCATTTATAGGACTAATTAAGTTTAAAGCCCAACCACTTTTTAATGAGCTGCTTGACGTACAACTAACGCTGGTAGCAGCAAAACAGACAGTATTTTTTGATACCACACGAACTGACTTAGTACTTACAACACCACTAACAGTGGTTGGGTTGCCTTCAAAATCAATGGTTTGTTCTTGTAAGTTAGCGCGGTCAGTTATTGAAGAGCCTTTGTCCCATAAGCCGTAAAAAGTTTGCACCTGAGGGTTTGTACTAACAATATTATCCCCCGTTTCAAAATATTTGCCGGTACCGAAATAAAGCATTCGGCCTACGCCGTTTTGATCAGTTCCTGTCGCGCCTACATTGCCTACGTTCGGTTTGGCAGTGATCGGTTGGCGATCAGCTGTGCTGCATGTAATACCTGATGTTGTGCAGGCCACAAAAAATGGGCTACTTGGAATCGGGTAGCTACCGGCACTACCCGATAAATCAAACTTCCATAAATTGCCATACAAATCCCCCGCATAAACGGTATCAACTGAACGGTCATTGTTAGTGTCAACAGCAATCGGTGAGGACAAGCCGTTTTTGTTGGATGTTGTTCCCTCGCCGGTGTCAATCTTTTGTAGAACGACACCAGTCAAGGCATCCAGGACAAATAACACAGCGTGACCGTTATCGCTGTTATAGCCATTTGCAACAATCACAGCCCAATGACCATCTTGTAGTCTAACTACCGAAGGTTGTGCCATGGTATTACCCAAGTCCACATCATTTAAATTAGTAAATTCCCATAATGCACTCGCTGTACCAAATGAGGCTGGATTGGTTACATCCAGAGCAAAAACTGCGCGTCCACCTGCACCGGTAGTACCTGCCAGCACTGTATGCCAAGTCGAGCCATCATATACGTCACTGGCAGCAGACAGGCCGTCGACATAATACTGATGGGCATAACTGGGTGATGTTAACTTACTTAATTCAGGAAATAAGGCGTCGGGTATATAAGCTAAGATTTCCTGGCCACCAGTGATGCTGGCATCAAAGCCATGTAACATGCCGTCATTAGCGCCTACATAAAGCATTGGTTTTCGGCTGGTATAAGCGGAACTGGCGCGAAAACTAACATAGCTACTGCCTTCAGAACCGGACAAAGTTCCATAACCATAATCTACGTTGCCTACATAAAATGGGTCGGAGTTAATAATGTCACCCAAAACGTTGGTTCTATTTCTAAAAATACCGCCAGTGCTTTGTTCATTCGTATGGTCGCCACGTAGCCAGTTGACACGGTCTGCACCTTTGCCATCGTTTACACCGGCTAAAATATTTAGATAGTTTTGTTGCGAGGTGCTCAATGGGGTTGTCGTGCTCCATTGAAAAGCAATGCCACGCGAGCCAGATGCCGCAGTGGGATCGTAAGTTAAAATATTTCTAATCGTAGGGGCTGGCAGTAAGGCAGAAGCTTCCCAGCCGGGTGTTAATGCTCCGCTATAGATATTAACGTTATAAGATTGTATTTGGCCGGACCAGAACTTGGAGTTAAATTTGGCTTGGTAAACCTGCGTCCCCGTATTCAGTTGAGTAGAGTTTGCTGCTACTGCAGACGCTGCACTGTTAGATGCAATGACATTGCTGAAAGCATCGTTTAAGGCGGTAGCTAATTGGCTAGGGTTAGTAGATAAAAAATAACGATCCGGTTTGCCGTCGCCATTGTTGTCCCATTCAGTTTGTAAATCCGGGATACCATTATTGTTGCTGTCGGTAAATCCACCCCATTTAGCGGCGTAATATAAAGGTTGTTGCAAGCTATTAGCAGAGCTGGAACCTACGGGGTAAGTTACGGTGGTTGCAGTTTTATCTGGAGGGCCTAGGTAACCAATATCAGGACCGCAACTAACACAATATGCCCCTGTTCCTGTTCCTGCGGATCCTGTTACTAATGTTCCTGGTTTAGGATCCGAATAGGCGTAAGCATTAATACCCGAATGGACGTGAAATCCGTCTTTGGATGTGCCGCTGAGAATATAACCAAAGCCCATTTTATTAGGGGTCGATTGAGCAATAACGGCTGTTGAAATATTAACCTGCGTTGAACTTACACTGTAAGTAAGAACCCCCCACATATCTTGGTCAAAGTCACCGCCTTGTTCACTATCTTCCCAATTAACATAAAACTTCCCACATTTATATGAACTTGAAGATAAGCCAAGTAAGGAACAATCTTGATGAACAATCTTGAAATCAACAATGGCGCAGTTGCCCCCAACAGAAGAGTTTCGGCAGGCGGGTAATATAGTGACTTGTTTGCCGGAATTGCCAGGGACCGGTATGACGACTTTGGGTAGGGCTGGAGAAAGCGCCACGCCATAAGTTGTTACCGTTTGATTGCCTTGTAACCCGGATCGTATATCGTTGTTATGGGCATAGTATGCCAGGCCGGCAATATGATAAGTACCGGAAAGACGCGGCGCATCCGGGCACGTACCTGTCACAGAACTTAGGGCGGAGACTGTTTTAGCCGTACACAATTGGTTGTTGTCGGTGCCATTTTCGCCAACAAAATAACTGTTGCCTGGAATGTTTTCACCAGTGCCTACGGCATCCGTTAGCGGGTTCATCGCAGTAGCACCAAGGTCGGTTACATTTCCGAGTTGATCTCCGTCATAGGAGCTGGTACTGGCATTAAATTGGATAACATTAAGTGCCGCGCACCATTGTGTACTGATGATAGGGTCTGTAGGTGTGGCAACAGTCATGTCTGAAATATAGGAAGCATCCGTAGGGCTGGTAGGTAAAAATGCGCTTAAAGGGCTGTTATTTCCAAGATAACGAAGAGACTCCAAAAATATCTCAGATTGCGGGTTACCCCAATTAGTGCATTGTCCATCTGTAAAAGTATTCCATCCCCAGGTGCAGGCGTCACTGTTTGTTACACCGAAATAGGTACCATCATCATGGCGATACCCGTGTAATCTTAATTTACTTAAGGTATTTATGATCGCGCCTGTTGAGGGGGCGGTTTTAAAGGTGCCATTGGTGGTGACATTAATTTCGTCTGTAATGGAGGAAACATTTTTACGCAACACACCGCCAGATTTATTCTTGCCGTAAGAACCTGTCATCATGCCGAAACGCAATTTGTCATCATCGCCGTAAGTTTGCAGTAACCCAATAGGTTTTATAGTGCCATCCGGATAGGTCTTACAATTTTCGGTGTTTATCAAACCATTCACGCACACTTTTACTCGCGCATTAAAGTCTGCGGAGCCAGAACTATTCTTACTGGGATTATTGGCTGATGCGTTGAGACCTGAGCTAGCGGCATTGCCATTAGAGGCCGTTTTTTCTCCAGACCAACGACATTGCCAACGCTCATTAGCACTCCAAAGGCTAAAGTCGCCTATGGCAACCCGAATCAGTGGGGCATCGGTCACATTCTGAGATAGTGTTGTACCGGAAACTGTCGTGTTGCAAAGCGTGATGCCGCTGGCTGAGTTATAGGGGGTGAGTTGGTTGAGATCCGAGCCATTGTAAAATTTTGCAAAACTGTGGGCGTCGTTGGGTAGATAGGTACGTTCTAGTACGGTTTGCCCTAGATTGTTGACCGTGGATACGTAATTTGTGGATTTAGCTTGAGTATCTGTTTGGGTTGCGGTCGTTACTGTGGTTGTGGTTTTTGTGGTGGTGGTTGCTTGTGTGGAAATGGTTTTATTTACTAGTTGTTGGTATTTTGAACTACCGGAACCTGTTGAGGTGCAGGCACCATTAAAGGTGTAAGTGGTTGTAGTAAGAATTGGAGTGCTGGTAGAAACAGTGGTTGCTTTAGAATTATTAGCGTATGTCAACGCTGAAGTTGTAGCACTATTATCTGTTTGAGTGGTTGGCCCATTAACGGTTGACACAGGAAACCCGGCATCGTTGGCAGTTGAGCTAGTGGGAGAAGGGGTACTGTAAGTAGTCGTGGGTCCGGTAGTCGCAGTGGTGAGAACATTGCTTGTATTCGAGGGGAGTAACGCTTTTGCTGCTGCACAACTTGTTCCCGACATAAGAGTCGTTCCGGCGCTAGTCGTAGGCCCTGTAGCGGCTACTGGTGTCGTAGATGTAATCGGACCAACGGTGGTGACGACTGGTTTGGTGGTAACAGTGGTGACAACAGGAGTTGTGCTGGTGCTGGTAGTACTAGTGACGCCGCCGATGTCGGTACTGCGCAAGCCACCATAAAGGATTTTGCGGATTGTATCGATGCGGGTCATACTGGCCCAGTTTAAAAAATTTCCGCTCCAAAGGCCGGTGCCACAGTATTTATTGCTTGTTGTTAAGGTTGGTTCGAACTGGCTGTTGACATAGCTATAACATTTAAAACTGTCGAAGTAGCCATAATAGTTAATGCTATGTTTGTAGGTTGTTTCAGGGATGCCTCCATCGGACAACTTATCCAAATCGGAATAATCGTCAAAAGCTTTAAAAAACAATTGATGTTCCTTGGAGATATTCAACATAACAATAGGTGTTACGCTGGTGGTCAAAAACAGCGGTACCTGCGACAGGGCCGCTTGGCTGTTATTGGTGACAAATCCAAGCATTACACCTAGCAGCAGCCAAGGGAGAAAATCTTTCCGGATATAGTAATGTTTGTTGCTAAAAGTGTTCATTGAAAATCTCCGGTGGAAAGTTTATTTGCAGCATTACTTATTGATAAGTCAAATCCGGTGCCAAAAATTTGTAAGCTGTAATTTAGGGTGTGTAGATGGATTGCAGAATAACAACAGCGTTTGTGGACCCACCTGTGGCTCTAACAGTAATTTGATAAGGCGTTGAAAAATCACTGGGTGCGGGACAAGAAGCCTTAAAACACGCCGCCGTTAGTTGTTGGATAATATAAACAGGCGGAGTGATGGCGTTACCGAGGGTAGTCACAGTAGAAGTAGCTACCGGATTGCTTGTCCAAAAGCTATCAGTCATGATTGCCGATGCTGTCGGGATGGTTGACGCAGTTGAGTAAAGTCCCCCGGTACCTGTCGCATTGAATGTTGGTGCCGCAGGTGGATCCAAGCTTAATTCCGCTGCATTGAGGGCGGACTCCGCCGCCTGGAATGCCAAGCTTTTGTCACGCATGTTGCCGGCCATTTTTTCTTCCAATGAGGTCGATTGCATACTGCCCACGCCGATTAATGTCATAAGTAACAGCATAATCAAGCTAACTATCAATACCGCGCCTGACTGGTGGGCGGGGAGTCTATTTAACTGGATGTGGCGCTGGCCTGCAGGCATTCGGTTGTTGTTCATGGAAACCTCTGTGTTATGGCAGCCGGTTACGCACGGCAATAGTGGTATTAAAAACCCGTCTGATTTTACGATCGGTTGGGGTAGTCGTTGTGCCATTGTATTTATAGTCTAAAGGCTGAGCGGCGAGGTTATCGTCAAGGGTGACTGCCAGCAGGCTGATACGAATGCTGATGACATTAGCCATATTGGTCACGCTATCAGCAGGTACATAATAATTTGGGGTTCCATAATCAGCAGTTCCTACCGCATCAGTATCTTCTCCGTATAAAATCTGCATGTCTTGAATGCCTTCCATTAAACTGTTGCTTTGGCCATTGGTGTCTTGATATAAATTACTGCCGTTTATTTTGTAGCTGATTGTTGAGCTGGCGTGAGTGTAAAAAGGCTCCGCTGAGATATTTCTGAGACCACATGCGCCAGTGGTCTGCTGGGTAAATGCGCCCTTCACTGTAATAGTGTCGGTACCATCGTCAATGTTGTCGCCGTTAGCCGCATTATTATTGGCTCCTGCAATGTCGTTGTTAGCGTTGCTTTGACTGATGCAGCCCCAATACCCTGCCATGCGAATATCGTTTGCTAAAATATCGAGTGCAAAGCGGCCATTTTCTTGTAGCCGAGACAGGTTTTCCTGGGTTCTGTAGGTTTGCTTGCTATCTATAAAAATCTGCAGGACGCCTCCTAACAAAAATGCGCCTATCAATAAGGCAATCATGATCTCTATTAAAGTCATGCCAGTCTGATAGGATTTATTTTTCATAATTTGAACTTCGTTTGAAAGGTTGGATTATTGGTAGCATCGCCATCGTGGTCATCATCCCAAATGATGGTGATGGTATATATCCTGGTCGCAACGTCCACATCTATTCTGGTGGTGGTGGGGGTAGTGGTGACAGAGGGTAAAGTAATCAGGTCTTGATACCACTGCGCAAGGTCGTTTTGGGCCAAGTCGGCAGGTGTGCAGGTTGTGCTAACGGTTTTGCAGTCTGCTTGGGCTGCGGCGGCGTTAGGGTTGATTGTCACGTAGGTACTAGTTGCCAACTTATTAGCTTCAGTAAGATTTGAGCGTATTCGATCAGCCATGTCATAGGCTAATTGGGTAGCTTGGCTGCGGTTGTAGGCGCTTTGATTATTTTTAAGGCTGGTGGCTTGCAATCCAGCCAAACCGAGCAAGCCGACGGCCAAAACCAGCATGGCTATCAGGACTTCTATTAGGGTAAAGCCGGTGTTTTTGTTCATAACTGCTCGTTATCCAAACTTATGGGCAAGATGTCGTGCCTGTTGAAGATCGCGCGCGACCAACGGCATTAATTGTAATTGCACGAGATGCTGAGGTATCGGTGCCATTACATAATCTGAACGTATCGCCAGCAGCGGATTTACTGAATCCACTAGGTAAATATGCAGCGTAGTCTTTGTATACGCTATTGCCTGTCCTTAATGTGAAGCTATTTGGTAAGGCATCGTAAGTTCTTAATAAGCAATCTTCACCGATATCGCATAATGGCGCGGCACCATCATCGTTAAAAGCATTACTGCCGTCGCTATCAACAAACACATCCCATCCACTTTCCCATTGCGCGCTGGTTGCTCCTTTTCGCCTTACAGTGACTTGTTGGCCACGCTTTACCGCCTCGCTGCGCGCAAGATTTAATGCCGTTATTAATTCATTCGCATTAGTAGTCATGCGGTTGCTGGAAATCGTTGTGGTAAAACTGGGTATAGCCATGCCTAACAGAATCGCCGCGATGGAGATGGTGACCATCAGTTCAATCAGGGTAAAGCCTTGGTGGTAATGCGACTGGATGTGCATGATGTTGTGAATTCCCGTTGGCGTTTTGTTGCAACGTTGGGCCATGTCGGTAATGGTCTGCTGTCAGTGTGATTGAAAGATTAGTATAGACACTGATGGGGGTTTGTGAAGTTGACCACAGATTGGTCGTTTATCATGGGCGACGGTTTTTGACCTGCGTGAGGGCTTGTGGGTATTATCCATGCCATCGATATTGGAGATTAAGTATGAGTGTAGCGGCGCAATCAAAAATCAGTGTGACTGATTATTTACAAGGCGAGTTAACTAGCAATGCTAAGCATGAATATGTAAATGGCAAGGTGTTTGCGATGTCGGGGGGGGGGGGGGGGGGGGCGAAAAGGGCTCACAACATTATTAGTATGAACTTGGCAGGTATTTTTCATGCTCATTTGCGAGGCAATTCTTGTCGAGCTTTTGGTGCGGATATGAAAGTTCGATTGCAAACAGCCACCAATGATTGTTTTTTTATCCGGATTTACACATAACCTGCGCTGCAAACGATGTTGATCCGCATTTTAATAGTCAACCACGGCTGATTGTGGAAATCCTATCCGAATCTACCGAGCGTTATGATCGCTCCGATAAGTTTCATTATTACGGGAAGCTGGAAAGCCTGGAGTAATATGTGCTGATAGCACAGGATACTCAGCGGGTTGAATGTTATCGTCGGAATAATCAGTGGGATTTTGAGCTTTACCAAGCAGGTGACGAAGTTGTATTTGAGTCTGTGGAGTTATCTTTGAATATGCTGACGTTTATGAAGGTTTGAATTTTGAGAAGCTCATCAGTGAGCTCTGAAGCGAGAGCCTAAAAAAAGGCAATGCAACACAAAGGTCGCATTGCCCCTATTACACATTGGAATAGGTAAAACCCCATGGGAGGGGAGGAAGGTAACGCTCGGTGTTCGCCGGGGGGTAATTGTGGTTCCGGCTGTTAATATGGTTGAAAATTTTAATTGTAGGGGCGATTTAAATCGCCCTGGGCGAATGAATTAGCCCCTACAAGTTAACAAGGAAGTAAATTTTGGCGAAATTGTAAGTGATTTATGCCCGCGGATCTTCGCGGGTTGCCGCTGCCCATTCTGGTGAATAGCCATCCATAATCGATAAATCCGGTACATCCATTACTACTGCTTCGGTAGTAATCAGTGTTGTTACCACGCTTACTGCATTGCGTAGGGCCAAGCGCATGAC
>Ga0207968_100425_pt1 | contig 16341 bp, 5 predicted proteins | sample LakWasMet21_HOW5_2_FD_183867 | JGI IMG/M metagenome (GOLD analysis project Ga0207968, IMG submission 183867) | Freshwater sediment methanotrophic microbial communities from Lake Washington under simulated oxygen tension - Sediment Metagenome... | ecosystem: Environmental > Aquatic > Freshwater >...
GTGATGGTCATCAGCAGCATCACGACCTTGTTCAAACTCTTCCCATAAATATTCGCCATAAGTTGCAAACGATTCATTCAACGTTAAGTTCGACCAGCTTTCACAACTTGCCAAATCTCCAAACCACTGATGAAATAATTCGTGTGCGATTGTGCTCTCTCCTTTTGCTCCGTCAATAATTTCGCGTGTTGTTTGATAACATACAAAATCACCATGCAACGTAGCAGACGTGTTTTCCATAGCACCACTCACATAATCCCGCACTACAATTTGTGAGTATTTAGGCCACGCATAAGGTACTCCAAGTTTGTTTGAATAAAACTCTACCATCTTTTTTGTTTTACCAAAAATCGCTTTAGCGTGTGGCTCATATTCTTTTTCTACATAATAACTAATTTCTTTGCCGTTCCATGGTTCATCCGTAATTTTCACAAACTCTCCAACTCCCATCATTACTAAATATGGGGCGTGTGGTAAATCCATTTTCCAATGATCTGTTTTGGTGCCATCTGCATTTTTTACAGACTCAATCAGTAAACCGTTAGATAGAGTTGTGTATTTACTATCAACGGTCATATAGATCTCATCAGTCATTTTTTCAGTTGGATTGTCAATAGTTGGAAACCAAGCCGAGTTAGATTGCGTTTCTCCTTGTGTCCAGATTTGCGGCATCTTATCTGGATCTGCGCCTGTTGGATTGATAAAGTATAAGCCTTTATCGCTAGAGATAGCACCGCTTCCTCCTTCTTTTAATTCATTCGGTTTAGAAACGTATTCAATTTCAATTTTATATTTCTCTTCTTTCGTAAATGTTTTACCCAGATCAATTCTTATTGAATCGTTTGTATAAGTATATTTTACATTAAGAGGCATAGCGGTATAGCTATCTTCTTCTTTTACTTTTTGTCCTGGTTTTACAATAATTGGTTTGTAAACCAAGGCAGTTCCTTTCACACTTTTAATTTCCATGCCACGTGCATTTAAATACAACATATTGGTTGGATAAAAATACGGCTTCATTAAAAGCTCTGCCTTTCCGTTTAGTTGAGACTTTTGCCAGTCAAAACTCACCCATAACTTAGTATGAATAATGTCGTTTGTTTTAGCATTTGTTGCCTGATAGACTTTCTTTTTAGGGGTTTCTTCGGCTATCACTCTAACTGTATCTAAATTAATAGCAGGCTCGGCAACAATAGTTACCGGTTGAGTGCTTTGCGTTTTTTTAGTAGACGAACAGGCAATGGCAAAACCAATAATACCGGCAGAAAATAAAAGGTGTTTGTACTTCATGTTTTAATATTTAAGTTTAAAGCAGTCTAAAGTTCCTCAAATTTGTTTGTTTTGATGGATTGGATGGACTTCAAACAACTTTATAAAAATGCAATTATTTTAAAGAATAGCCAAAGAAAAAACCGCTTAGTGTATAAGCGGTTTAGGTTGATGATTTATGGGCTTTTTAATCTTTCACCCGACTGAATCTTAGGGCTTTTAAAATAAAATTAGGTAACGCCTTTTTAGGGTCGCGTTTGCGCAGATCTAAATACCAGCCAATTTTTTTAACTACCGGTAATTTTTTAGTCTCAACAAATTCTATTAAAGTGCCATCCGCGTCTTCAATATAGGTAAAATGTCCTGCGGCTTCTCCCATTTCAAACCCTGCACCGCCATCAACAGTAAATGGTTGTCCGGCTTTGATACAAGCTTCTTCCAAAGCTTTCATGTTTTTAATATCAAAACACAAATGAATAAATCCACAATCTCCCCATAATCGATTTTCAAAGATTTTTTTAGGAGTATAATCCAACGCTTGGATCAATTCTATTTCATTATCTCCTAATAATGGGCCAAAGCTCCCTTCGCGCGGTTTACTATTTCTTAAAACCACTCTTCTGAATTTTTTTTGTGATCCTTCAACGCCTTTCCAATCTTCAAACACATCGGTTGTATCACTAATTACTTTATCAAATCCTAATACGGTTTTGTATAACCCAATTGATTTATCAATGTCTTTAACCCCAATTACAGCGCCTAATACGCCGCCGGTCGTAAAATCTTTTTGTTGGTACCAGGATGTTTTTTCTTCCGTTATTTCATACACATTTCCCCACAAATCATGAATATAAAAATGCTTTCTACCATCCGGCGCATTCGTAATATCCGTTAATAATTTAGCGCCGAATTTTTTTAAATGCTCGTAAGACGCCTGAATATTATAGGATTTTATTTTTCCTGCAAAAATCCCGATATCCCCCAATTGCACTGTAAAATCAACCGCTTGAGCTTGTCGGCTGGTATATTGCCATATTTCAAAACCACCACCACCATTCATGCTAATAGCTAAAATCGCATGGCGTGCGTGTGGTTTGTTTGCTGTGTATGGCAACATAAGTTCGGCCATAGCAGCCTCTTCAAATATTTTGATATCGGTTCCAAAGGCTTTGCGATACCATTTAAATGTTTCCTGAACATTAGTGTTTCCTACTCCTAATTGCTGAATACCTGAAATTATATAACTCATATGATTAATTGAAAATGTAAAATTAATAATTTAAAAAGACTGTGTAGATGTTTCGATATATTTCATCACTACATACGGTTCTGGTACCGTTAATTCCGACATACAATAATCCAATTTGTCCTGCATCACATAAGGGTACTCAGTTACTATTTCAAAACCAAGTGATTCAAAAAATTCGGGAATAATACACACTAAATAAATTGGTTGTGTTGAGATTGCAATTCTAGCTAAGATCAGTGCTTTTGCAATGCCCTTAAATCGCTTGGATTCAACAACCCCTAAAGAACAAAACTCATCACATCCATTATGCTTTCTTATACGCCCAAAGCCCAATATTTCATCCTCGTATTTTGCTACCAAAAACTGTTCTCGTTCAAGGCATCTGTCATCCAACTCAAACTGTTTGATAAACTGTTTGATGGCCTGAAAGTTAGACTCTGTGGCTGTTGTTATGTTAAAATTCTGGTTAATATTCTGCTGTTTTATTAAATAAACGGTACAATGATACTAAATATTATACAGAATAATTTCTGTTAATTTTAGTCTTACACTCCCCATCACACTAATAAAATTGTATTTTTGTTTATGGCGCATAAAAGCCAATTTTAATGATAAAACAAGAATATGATGTTGTAATTGCCGGAGGAGGATTGGCAGGCTTAACGCTTTCAATTCAATTAAAACAAGCCAACCCAACTATTTCCATTTTAATTTTAGAGAGCCGTGATAAAGCAGCAGCAACAGCAGCTCACAAAGTTGGTGAATCTACTGTAGAGTTAGCGACTCATTATTTCAGAGAGGTTTTAAACCTAAAAGAGTATTTAGAAGAGTTTGAATTACCCAAACACGGGCTTCGTTTCTTTTTCACCGATGAGAAAAAAGAAGAATTATCTAATCGCGTAGAGCTGGGCCCACGTTTAAAATTACCTGTGCCTAGTCATCAATTAGACAGAGGAACTTTTGAGAATTATTTAGAAAAACTTACCAAAGAACTTGGAACTGATTTTATATTAGCTGCCAGAGCTAAGGATGTAAACATTGATGCTATTGGTTTACACGAAGTTATTTACGCACATGAGCGCACCGATAAAACCGTAAAAACAAAATGGTTTGTAGATGCAACCAGTCGAATCAGTTTATTAAAGAAAAAATTTGGCTTTCAAAAAGAAGCGCCACACAATGTTAATGCTGCCTGGTTCAGGGTAAAAGGCGTTGTAGATATTGATGAATGGAGTGAGAATAAGACCTGGAAAAACTTTTTAGCGCCAAAACTACGCTACTTAAGTACTGTGCATTTTATGGATAAAGGATATTGGTTATGGGTAATTCCTTTAGGATCAAAAAACACGAGCATAGGCATTGTAGCTGATGAAGACATTCATCCATTTGACACCATCAATACTTATGAAAAAGCGGTTGCCTGGATTCATAAACACGAACCGCAAGCTGCTAAATTTGTGTGTCCTGCCAAAGAAGACATTCTTGATTTTAGAATTTTAAAACATTTTGCTCACGATAGTGGAAGAATGTATTCATCCGACAGATGGGCGGTTACCGGTGAGGCGGGGGCCTTTCTGGATCCTTTTTATTCTCCCGGCAGCGATTTTATTTCTTTAAATAACACATGGTTAAGCGATTTGATCTTAAGAAGTCATAACGGTGAGGACATTACCATTAGAGCTCAAATATATGAACAAACACATTTGTCATGGTTTACAAGCTGGTTACCAATTTATCAGGATAAGTATAAATTGATGGGTAACACTCAAATTATGGTATTTAAAATATTCTGGGATTGGGCGATCTACTGGTCTGTTCCGTGTTTATTGTTTACCAATAATGGATTTACCGACTTAAAAATTTTAAAAGAATTGTTCGTGTCTGAAAACAGTTTAGGACGAAAATTTGGTTTGTTAAATAAAGCTGTTCAGGATTTGTTTTTAGACTGGCTGCCTCACGAAAATAAAACCTTTACTGATAAGTATATTGATCCTTTAGATTTAGATTATTTAAAAGGCTTTCAGCGAGGTATTGATGCCATGCATGAAAAAAATGCCATTGTAAATAAAGTAGCAGAAAACATGATTGTGTTAGAAAAAGTAGCCGCAGAAATGTTTCGCTATATAAGCAACCAGATAAATTCTACTCCTATAAATATCAAAGTAGATCCTTACGCGATTACACTTAAAACCAAATATAACAGCAATGACCACATGAACGGAGCTGGGGTGGATGCTGAAGTTAAAAAAGATGTAGCTAAAATGTGGTTTTATAAAGAAGAAGCACTTCCTGTTTAATTACTACATTAAACAATATTTTGGCAACTTCAGCGTTTCACAATTTACTAAACTAACCTATGCTATCTGTTAACTGGCATCGAAATATTTTTTTATTTGGACTAATTGGACTAGCTGCCGGTATGTTATTTGGTACTGTACCGACAAGCATTCCTCAAATTATTTTAGCTGCTAATTGGTTGATCGAAAAAAACTTTGTATGGAAATGGAATCGGTTAAAAAGCAATAAGATCTTTTGGATTCTTGCCTCTATATTTTTCCTTCATCTAATAGGTATGGTTTATACCGAAAACCTATCAAAAGGACTTGACGATTTAAGAAATAAAATACCATTACTTGTTTTGCCTCTTATTTTATTTTCGACCACCCCTTTATCTGCGAAGGAAATTAAACTACTCTTCACATTGTTCTTTGTCAGTGTATTTGTCAGTTCTATTTGTTGCTTTTTGGTACATCTCGGTTTTACCAAAAAAATAATTGTAGATGTACGACAAGCCTCTATATTTATGTCTCATATACGTTTTTCTTTGTTTATTGCCTTTAGTATTATTGGCTTAATTTATTTTTCTATTAAAGATCAGCAAAAGGTTTTTAGACCCTTCTATTTATTGATCATTGTTTGGTTAGTTTTTTTCATGTATAAATTGGAGATGGCAACAGGGTTTTTATGTTTAATAATTATAGGTGGGCTTTTACTTCTCTATTACAGTTTTACTTATTTTAAAAAAACCATTTCCGCTGCTTTAATTCTTCTGCTTCTAATTAGTTCCGCTTTCATAACTCATCAAGCATTACAAAGCTTAAATATGTTTAAAGAAAACCCCGAGAGTAAAGCGAACATCATGCTTAAAAAATCAGTTAATGGCCGAGATTATTTGAATGATACAGTATATGGTTTAGCAGAAAATGGCAATTTAATTGGCCTTAATATCTGTTATGCTGAATTAGAAAAAGAGTGGAGTAAAAGAAGTCAAATTCCATATTTCGCAAAAGACAAAAAAGGAAATGGATTACGTTATAGTTTATTGCATTATATGGCAAGCAAAGGCCTTACTAAAGATTCTTTGGGCTTAACACTGCTCAGCGACGCAGATATTCAAAATATAGAAATGGGTGTGTCTAATTATAAATACACCAATCAAAGTGGTTTACTCGTTCGTTGGAGAGAATTGGTTTGGGAATATACTAAATACAAACGCGGAGAAAATCCATCCGGCCATACACTTACCATGCGTTTAGAGTTCTGGAAAACGGCTTGTTTTATTATTCATAAATATCCTTTCTTTGGCGTTGGCACAGGCGATGTGCAAGATGCTTTTGATAAAGCCTATGTAGAAACTAATTCTAAATTGGATAGCATTTGGCGCTTACGTTGTCACAATCAGTATTTGGCCATCACTGTTGCATTTGGCACCTTTGGACTCTGTGTGTTTTTATTCTACTTGTTATATCCTGCAATTTCTTTAAGAAAAAAACTACATTATTTGTATTGGCCTTTTTTCTTAATTGCTTTATTATCGTTTATAACCGAAGACACTCTTGAAACACAATCAGGTGTTACGTTTTTTATCTTTTTTAATGCTCTATTTTTATGGTTAGCCTCTTTTCAAAAAGGACATTCAAAATCTCCTGCATAAAAAAAGCTTTAACTGGTTAGTTAAAGCTTTTTTATATACATTAATTGTTTAATCATTTAGTTTCAAAACCGCCATAAATGCGCTTTGTGGAATCTCTACGTTACCAACTTGTTTCATGCGTTTCTTTCCTTCTTTTTGTTTTTCCAATAATTTACGCTTACGACTAATATCACCTCCATAACATTTAGCAGTTACATCTTTTCGAATCGCACTAATGGTTTCGCGGGAAATAATTTTAGCGCCGATAGCCGCTTGAATAGGAATTTCGAACTGTTGTTTTGGTATTAACTCTTTTAATTTTTCGCAAATTTTCTTCCCAAAATTATAGGAATTACTTCTGTGAATTAAACACGATAAAGCATCCACCGGCTCTCCCTTTAAAAGGATATCTAATTTCACCAAATCAGATTCTCTCATACCTATTGGATGATAATCAAAAGAGGCGTAGCCTTTAGAAATAGATTTTAATCTATCAAAGAAATCAAACACAACTTCGCCTAAAGGCATTTCAAACACTAACTCAACTCTATCTGCAGTTAAATAATTTTGTGTTACAATAATTCCTCTTTTTTCAATACACAAACTCATTACTGGTCCGATAAAATCAGCTTTGGTAATAATGTTCGCTTTAATGTAAGGCTCTTCAATATAATTGATTCGTGCTGGATCCGGTAGATCGCTTGGGTTATTTACGGTTACAACATCTCCGTTTGTTTGATAAGCAACGTACGAAACGTTAGGTACGGTCGTGATCACCGTCATGTTAAACTCACGTTCCAGCCGTTCCTGAACGATTTCCATATGAAGCATGCCTAAAAAACCACATCTGAATCCAAAACCAAGAGCTAAAGATGATTCAGGCTCCCATGTTAATGAGGCGTCGTTTAATTGCAATTTTTCCATGCTGTAACGCAATTCTTCGAAATCTTCAGTATCCACAGGATAAATTCCGGCAAATACCATTGGTTTTACTTCTTCAAAACCATGAATACTTTCTCCGCAAGGATTCGCAACAGACGTTAACGTGTCTCCAACTTTTACCTCTTTTGCTTCTTTGATCCCGGAAATAATATATCCTACATCACCTGTTTTTACTACATCTCTGGGCTCTTGTTTTAATCGTAATACGCCAATTTCATCAGCATTATATTCCATGCCGGTGTTAACGAATTTTACTTTCTCTCCTTTTTTAATGCTTCCGTTATAAATTCGGAAATATGCAATGATTCCTCTAAAAGAATTAAATACCGAATCAAAGATCAATGCTTGTAATGGAGCGTCCGGGTCTCCTTTTGGTGCCGGTATACGGTTTACAATTTCTTCTAAAATTTCATGAACTCCGATTCCTGTTTTACCTGAAGCCGACATAATCTCTTCTCTATCACACCCTAATAAATCAACAATTTGATCTTTCACCATTTCCGGCTCTGCGCTTGGTAAATCAATTTTATTTAAAATAGGAATGATTTTTAAATTATGTTCAAGCGCTAAATATAAATTAGAAATAGTTTGAGCTTGTATTCCTTGAGCAGCATCTACAATTAATAATGCTCCTTCACAAGCCGCAATAGAACGAGACACTTCATAACTAAAATCAACGTGGCCCGGAGTATCAATTAAATTTAAAATATATTTTTCGCCCTTATACACATAATCCATTTGTATAGCGTGGCTTTTAATCGTTATACCGCGCTCTTTTTCCAAATCCATATCATCCAACACCTGTGCCTGCATTTCTCTTTTAGAAACTGTATTAGTATACTCTAGTAATCTGTCTGCTAAAGTAGATTTACCATGATCAATGTGGGCAATAATGCAAAAATTACGTATGTTCTTCATTTAATCTTAAAATAAGTCTGCAAAGATACGTTATTGCTCTTAAATTACGGGTGTCATAAAAAAATATATAAAACAAAACCGCCCCTGAAAATCCAGAGGCGGTTAATTATTTATTTCTTATAAGAATAAACCTATTAATTTGACCTAAGTACTGTCACATGACCCACATACGGATGTTTGTTGCCTTGCAGGTCATATACTGTTAATTTATATACATAAACCCCTTGTGGTGCCATTTTAGCGTTTCCTTTCACAGAACCATCCCAACCTTTTCTAAAGTTATTACTCGTAAAAATTGTTTCGCCCCATCTGTCAAAAATATCCATACGGTAATTTTCTTCGTTGATCCCAATACCCATCGGCTGGAACATATCATTACTTCCATTGCCATCCGGTGTAAACGTATTAGGAATATACAATGCAAAATCTGGCGTAATTTCTACTGGCATCATTACTGTATGAGTACAACCTTGCGCAGAAATAGCTTTCAAAAACACATTAAATATTCCCGAGTTACTATAAGTATGGTTTGGATCAACTAAGGTTGATGTATTGTTACCATTAATAGCTGCAGGATCTCCAAAATCCCATAAGTAATAGGTGGCGCCTTGCGATTGATTAATAAAATTAATATTAGGATCCAAAATACTTGTTACTGGTGGGTCAGCTACAAACATTGCTATCGGTTGTGGATAAACGGTGATATACTGTGGTTTAACCATATCCGCAAAACATCCAGTTGTTGGATTTACAACATGTAAAGAAATTGTATATTTCCCTGAATCTGAAAGAATTAACGGGAAGGGATTGCCGGGATCCCCAAAATGAGTTCTGTTATCTGTCCAATAAAACAAATCATTCGCGCCATTAGAGGTTCCTGTTAAGGTTAAACTTAACGGTGCGCACCCACTTAAAATATTAGAACTAAAGTTAATTACTGGCAAAGGATTAACATTAACAGTAAAGACGGCAGAAGCCCCTGGGATGGTACAACCATCATCAATAGTTACTGTATAGTGATTTGGTGCAGTCGCATAATTGGCCGGTACCATTACCGAACTTGTTGCTACCTGAGTATGTGTGGTGCCCGTACTCCAGATAAAGTCATACGGAGCTCCATCACCCGGACTGGTTATGTTAGGTGTCAACAACGCCGTTTCTCCATCACATTTCGTTACCGCAAATCCTCCAATCGCCAATTGTGGCGTCACATTCACCGTAATCACTTTTGGTGCCGGCGAACATCCGTTCTGATCACTCACTGATACATTGTATTGAGTGCCCGTCGTTGGATTTACTGTATGAGGCCCTCCACCTATAAATGGATTTGGTGTCCATGTATAAGAATATGCCGGTGGCGTTGGCCCCCCACTCGCACTTGCATAAATCTGTGCCGTTTGTCCATAACAGATTGTTTGGATCGGACTCACATTTAATACCAAAAAGTTCGGCTGCCCTAAAACAATCGGCTGAGTACTACTGCAACCATACGTATCTGTTACCGTAGCCGAATAAGCCCCTGATGACACTCCCGTTACCGTTTGTGATAAACCTGAAGTGGTTTGTATCTGAGATATCGGTGCAGACCATGCTACCGTATAGTTTGGTGTACCTGAAGTATAATTAATACTGATCGCACCATTCGATTGTCCATAACATAATGGTTGCGTTGTCGTAAATCCTGTAATGATAGGGCTTGGTGCATTGGCAATACTTACTGTCTGTGTGTGAGAACAACCATTCGCATCCGTGATCACACATTGTGAATTATTACCGGGAGCCATATTCACCGCTACCGATCCGGTTTGTGGTGGCGATAAATTCCAACTCATATTGTAGAATGGCGCTGTTCCTGTTTGCGTTCCTCCACTTACTGTTACCGTGGCCGAACCATTAGGAATACCGCATTTAGCCGGTAAAGACGTAAAGTTAGAAGTGATCGCCTGTGGCTCGGCTACTATAAAGTTAGCATTGATTGAGCAGTTGTTTTGATCTGCTACTGTTAAAGCGTATGGGCCGGCGGATAAATTTCCAATCACACCATTATTACTTTGGGCCGGATTCCAGGTATAATTATAACCAGGTGTTCCTCCCGTAACATTCGTTACTATTTGTCCATTATTTGATCCAAAACACGTAATGTTCGTTACTGTGGTATTAGTCATGACCATAGCCGGTGGTTGTGATATACTTACGATCTTTGAAGTGGTACAGTTATTCGCATCGGTCACTAAACACGTATAGGTATTGGCTCCCACACTCACCATCACAGATGTTGTTTGTGCACTTGGCGTCCAGGAGTAATTATAATTAGCTGTTCCTCCATTTACCAACATCGTTGCTCCTCCATTGGTTAATCCAAAACAAGTCACATTGGTAAAACTTCCTATCGCGCTTACTAAGGCTGCCGGCTCTGTAATGTCAGCACTCGCTGTTCCTACACATCCTGCCGCATCCGTTACGGTAATATTATGTAAGCCCGCATTAAAGTTGGTTACGTTTTGTGTCGTTGAACTATTTCCTGTCCACGATACATTGTATGGTGTTACTCCTCCGGAAATATTCGTTGTTGCGGATCCATCATTGCCACCAAAACATCTTACTCCTAACGTACTTGTAATAACTACTGTAGGACCGGCAATGTCATTTACTAATCCTGCTACTTGCGCAGTACATAAATTAGCGTCTGTTACCGTGAACGTATATGCTCCTCCTTGTATACCATTGTTACATAAAGTCGTTGGTCCATTACTCCATAAATATTGTAATGGTGCTGTTCCTCCTGTCACTGTTGCACAAGCTTTTCCATTAAATTGCAAACAGTTAGAGTTCGTTGCTGTCACTGCCGCTGTTAATACAGGTGGGTCTACTAAAGTAAAGGTTAATGATGTTTGACAGGTTCCATTATAAGTGATCGTTACTGTTTGATTCCCTGCTGATAAATTATTGACAAAGTTTCCGCCTTGTAAGCCCGGTTGCCATAAGAATGTTGGTAATCCCGCTCCTCCTGAGAAAGCAATGTTTCCGGTACCATCAGACGCCCCATTACATTTTGGATTGGTTGGTGTTAATGTCGTCGCTAATGGCGCCGGCTCTATGATCGTTACATTGGTAGTTGCCGTACAACCATTTTGGTCAGCTACTGTTACCGAATAAGTTCCTGCCGGTAGGTTGTTTGCATTTGCACTGTTGCCACTCGCTGCCGCTGACCCCGTCCAGGTATAAGAATATGCCGGTGTACCACCTCCTGGAGTAACTACCGCAAATCCATTAGTTCCTCCATTACAAGTTACACTTCCGCTTGATGTGATGTTCGCCGTTACCTGAGTTGGTTGTGTTATTGTTACCTGAGCTCCTGCTGTACAAGAGTTCTGATCGGTTGCCAATAACGTATAAGTTCCTACACATAATCCTGATGCGGTTTGTGAAGATATTGGTGTTGCCCCTCCTGTCCAGTAATAACTCACCGCTCCTACGCCATTCGTGCTAGAACCTACTGCTAATCCATTACACGTATTAAAACACGTCACATTGGTTGACGTAATGCTCGCCGCCATTGCCGGTGGATTCACTAAATTCATTGTCGCTGTAGCCGTACAACCATTACCATCTGTTACTGTTACTCCGTGCTGTCCTGCGCCATAAGGATTACTCGTAGCCGCTGATCCTCCGGTAGTCGTCCATGCATAAGTGTAACTCGGCGTTCCTCCCACTGCTGAAGATATTCCGCCACCATTGGTAGAACCAAAACATTTTGGATTAGTTGGGCTAATACTTACTGTTAATGCACTTGGTTGTGTGATATTTACACTGGTTGAGGCCACGCATCCTGCCTGATCTGTTACTGATACTGTATGAACGCCCATCATTAATCCTGTTCCTGTTGGCGTTACTTGTCCATCATTCCATAAATAAACATAAGGCGTTGTTCCTCCCGTTACTGTTACTGTTGCTATTCCATTATTTCCTCCAAAACAACTCACATTGCTTTGCGTTAGAATACTAATGCTTGGACCTGATAGGTTTGGTATCGTTGCTGATAATGTTTGCTGACAGTTGTTTCCGTCTTGTACATTGATCGTATAGGTTCCTGCTGCTGCTCCATTTAAGGATGCTCCGGTGGCTCCTGTACTCCATGTATAACTGTAAGCCGGTGTGCCTCCACTCGCTGTTACTGTTGCTGATCCGTTGGCCTGGTTACAGTTTGCCGGTGTTACCGTAGATGTTAATGTGATCGAACTTGGCTGCGTTACCGCTATCGTTCTACTTATTGTACAATTGTTCGCATCTGTAATATTACAGGTATAGTTCCCTATTGTCACATTATTAACCGTCGATAAAGTACTCGCCGGTGTTGGCCATAAATAAGTATACGGACCGGTTCCACCGGTTCCTGCCGCTGATATTGTTCCGGTTGCTGTTCCAAAACATTTAACGTTATTAGAGTTCATGATCGCACTCAATGCACTTGGCTGTGTAATCGTTACTGTCGTATTTGCTTTACAACCATAAAAATCAGTGATCTCACAAGTATACGTGTTGGGTGCCAATCCTGTGGCTGTTGCCGCTGTTTGTCCTCCCGGTGTCCAAGAGTAAGTAAATGGCGCTGACCCTCCTGTCATGCCCGCAGTTGCGCTTCCATTATTAGCACCGTTACAGGTTACATTTGTAGAGGCGGTAATACTTGCCGAACCTCCGGGTGTGTTACCAATCGTGGCCGCTCCCGCAATCACGCATCCTTTACTGTCTGTTACTGTTACTGTATACGTTCCTGATACTAGACTGTTCGTCGTCGCTGCCGAACCACCTCCGCCTGTCCATGCATACGTGTATACCGGAGTGCCGCCAGTTACTGTTGATGAAGCTATACCATTAGCCGCCGTACAGTTCGCGTTTTGTGTACTTAAACTTAATGCCAAGACCGGCGGTTGAGTTACTTGTACTGTTGTCGTTGCTAAACATCCATTCGCATCTCTAATACCCATGGTATAAATAGCCGAAAACTGGTTCGCAAATGTTGATGATCCTTGATATGTTCCCCCATTTAAATTATATGAATAGGTCGGCGTACCTCCAGATCCTGTTACATTTACTGTTCCTGTCGCTGTTCCAAAACACATCGCAGCTACTGCTGTAGCCGTTATTGCCACTTGAGGCGGCTCTGTTATCAATACCGTCGTCGTTGCTATACAGCCCGCAGCATCTCGTACCGATACATTATAACTCCCCGCTGGTAAACCCCCAAATTGACCTGTGCCGTTTGTTGAAACAGGCGAAGTACTAATTGAATATGTATATGGAGCACCACTTCCTCCTGATCCTGCTACCGTAAAACTTCCATTAGATAACCCGTTACATGTTACGTTTATTATATTCGTTATACTCGCTGTCGGGCTACCTGTATTTAATACATTATAAGTCGTTGTTAAAGTACAACTGTTTGCATCTAAAACTGTCACTGTATGCGTACCAGCTAATAGAGCTCCTGTGTTTGACGTAGTCGAAAAAGCACCTCCGTTGAATGAATATTGATAAGGAGTTAAGCCTCCTGTTACCCCTGTTACTGTTGCCGAACCGTTAGCTGTTCCGCAAGTAGCATTACTTGAAGAAACTGTCATTGATGAAGGACCGGTTATTAACCCAACACTAAATGTAGATGTTATTAAACAGCCATTATTATCTCTAGTTGTTGCTGTATGAGAACCAGATGCTAACCCGGTAGAATTAGCAGAACTTGAAACTGCATCAACAGAATATGAATAAATTGGAGTACCACCGGCAACTGAAATCGTAGCAGATCCTGCGCCACCAGCACAAGTGTTTGGTACAGTAACAACAGTCATACTTAAAGCTGTTGGTTCTATAATAGTTGTAGTTTGAGTTAATGTACAGCCATTAGCATCTCTAACAGTTATGGAGTAAACTCCGGCAGTAAGAGGCGTGAAATTAGTTCCTACTTGGAAAGCACCCCCGTTTAATGAATATTGTAATAACCCTGTTCCATTAGCACCATTAGCTGTAATTGTTCCATTATTACCAGCATTACAACTAACAGGTTGAGGCGTTAAAGTTAAAGTTAAAGCTGTTGGCTGAGTTAAGGTAATAGACACAGTAGTCACACAACCAACCGCATCTTTAACTGTAACATTATATGGTTGGGCAATTAATCCAGTAAAAATTCCAGTAGTATTTGTAGAACCACTAGGAGTTAAAGTATAATTATATCCAGGTGTACCACCAACTGTATTGACAGTGAAACTACCTGTTGCTCCTCCAAAACAATTAATATTAATTGAAGAGGCTATAGTTGATGTAGGACTTCCTGTATTATTAACATTATAATTTACAGTTAGTGTACAACTGTTAGCATCTCTAACCACAACTGTATGTGTTCCTGCTAACAATGACCCTGTATTATTAGAAAGGCTGAAAGCACCGCCATCAAATGAATATTGATATGCTGCTAACCCTCCTGTTACAGCTGTAACCGTAGCACTACCATTAGCAGAACCGCAGGTTGCATTTGTGGCCGTAATAGTGCTTGCTGTAGGTCCTGTTACCATTGGTGTATTAAAAGTTCCGGTAATGATACAACCATTATTATCTCTAACGGTTACCGTATGTGTGCCAAATGCTAAAGCTGATGGTGTACTAGATGTTGCAACAGCATCTACTGAATAAGAATAGGCGGCTGTACCTCCGGTTACTCCAATAGTTGCAGTACCCGTGGCTCCAACACAAGCTGTAGCTGTAGTTGTAAATGTTAATGCTAAAGGTGTTGGCTGAGTAATAGTTGTTGTTGCTGTTAATGTACAATTATTATTATCTCTTATAGTAACAGAATGGGTTCCTGGCGTCAACCCAGTAAATGATCCACCTGCCTGAAACCCACCCCCGTCTAATGAATATTGATATGGAGCGGTTCCATTACTACCAGCCGCTGTAATTGTTCCATTGTTAGCTCCATTACAAGTAATTGCCAAAGGAGTTAAAGTTATAGTTAAAGCAGTTGGCTGAGTAACTGTATTTGTTAAACTAAATGTACAACCTGCGGCATCTCTTACATTAATTGTATAAGTCTGTGCCGTTAATCCATTAAAAAGTCCTATAGTATTAGAAGCACTTGTTGGGGTAATAGTATATCCATACCCGGGAGTTCCTCCTGAAGCATTGACTGTAAAACTTCCTGTTGCCCCACCATTACATGCAACGCTAGATGTTGCCGCTATACTTGCACTTGGGCTTCCTCCATTTATTATATTAAAATTAACGGTAATAGTACAACTATTAGCATCTCTAATAACTACTGTTTTTGTTCCAGCAGACAAACCACCAATATTATTAGTAGGCCCAAAAGCTCCGCCATTAAATGAATATTGTAATGGTGCTAAACCACCGGTAACAGTTGTTACGGTAGCGCTACCATTAGCATTTCCACAAGTTGCATTATTAACAGTAACTGTAGCAGCAGAAGGACCTGATGTGCTACCAATATTAAACGTAGTACTAAATGTACAACCATTGGCATCCCTAACTAAAACAGTATGTGTTCCTCCTGCTAAACCGGCAGTAACACTAGAAGTTGTAGGAGATGCTCCATCAACGCCAAAGCTGTATGTTGGAGTTCCGCCTGTTACACCAGTAACTGTATAAGAACCATTGCTTAACGAACAACCTGCAGACGTGGCTGAACCAGCAATAGCTGTAGGTCCAGGAGTGTTAATAATAATAACATTTTTAGTAAATGTACAACCATTCACATCTCTTACTAAAAGGGTATACGTTCCTGCGGCTAGTCCTGATGCTAATGTAGGAGTAGAAACTCCATTTAAAGAATAGGTATATGCCGGAGTTCCACCAGTAACACCTGTTACTGAAAAACTACCATTACTTAAACCACAGGTCGCACTTGTTGTTGGTGAAGTAATAGCTATTGGGCCAGGCTGATTAACCAAGTTAACTGTCGCTGTCGCTTTACATCCAAAAGTATTAGTTATTGAAACAGTTGCTACTCCCGCAGGAACAGCCGTAACTGTTTGCCCACCCACGG
>Ga0207968_100426_pt1 | contig 16251 bp, 13 predicted proteins | sample LakWasMet21_HOW5_2_FD_183867 | JGI IMG/M metagenome (GOLD analysis project Ga0207968, IMG submission 183867) | Freshwater sediment methanotrophic microbial communities from Lake Washington under simulated oxygen tension - Sediment Metagenome... | ecosystem: Environmental > Aquatic > Freshwater >...
TTGCCGCGTCTTGTTTAAATTCAAGCGTGTATTTGGGTCGTTTACGTTTATTTTGATTGCTCATATTCACCTCTGTTGACATTATAAATCTGTCTTTAGAAGTGTCCGGTTTAATTAAACCATTTCATATACCGGCCTTATCCACATAGAGCGTCTTAAACAGTCCCTTCTGTTCGATGTAGTCACGCATGACTTTTAGGCAGCCCTGAGTCGTTTCTGACGTGAAGAACTCAGCGTGGATCTCGCTCGTCGCGTCGTCAATGATAGCGATCAGACAAGACTTCTCGTTGCCGAACCAACGGTGAGGGCTGCCATCCATTTGCAACAGCAGTCCTGCAGACTCCATTCTTTCTCGTCTTTTACGGACCTGAGAGCGCCGCCGTTTGGCTCGCTTCACATGGTGAATGTCGTGCGCCCAGTTGCGCAATGTCTCGCGCTTAATCTGGATACCTTCATGGCTGTCAAATAGCTCGGCGAGGTGCTGCAAATTCACATCATAGTATTTTTCCTTGATGAGCAATTGAACCTGCCTTTTCAGGCCATCAGGTGTTTTATTGGCAGGCGCTCTACCTGTATTGCGGTGAACAATAAACTGGATACCGACTTGCTGATACCGTTGCAGGTAGCGTTCAATTGTCCGCCGTGATTTATTTAACAGCTTGGCGGCGTTGATGATGCTCACCTTACCTTGTGCGACTTTAGAGATAATATCAACGGTGAGTTGGGCTTTTGAATCCATAATAATCATCCTTCACGACCCCTGAATAAGCACAATGGAATATTCAGAAAATCATTGATCAAATAGATCCGTCAATTTCCCTTGGTAGTGAATTACGACAAAATCGCTTGGTAAGTAAAACCGTGCAACGTCTTTGAAATTCTGATGCCTAAGGGGTGACTTATCCTACGAGCCAAGCTGTTATGACTATTTCCTTGACCGATGCCGAACGCGTGACGCTGCAAGAGCTATCGATGTATCACCCGTATCCCGATTTCCGCCGTCGTGCGCTCGGTGTGTTGGCCTTGGCTAAAGGCCATCCCTTGCCCGTTGTCGCCGATATCCTCGGCGTCACCCCGCAGACCGTTTATAACTGGCTCAAAGCCTGGCGCACTGTTGGACTGATGGGCCTGTTGAGCGGCCATCAAGGCGGCGCCCCAGCCAAGCTCACGGCAGCCCTGCTGGATACCGCCGAGACCCTGGCCCGGACCGCCCCACATACGCTGGCGGAGATTGCCCGGCAAGTCCACGAAGTTCACCCGGAGGCACCCGATTTCAGCCTCGACCGGCTATCGGTCGGCTTGCGGGCACGCGGACTGTCGTTCACGCGCACACGGCTGTCCTTAAAAAAAGACGCGGCCCGGAGCGGTTCGAAGCAGCCCGCGTCAACTTGAAACACGGCCAGGAAGCTGCGCGCGCAGGCCACATCGGTTTGTTTTATCTCGACGAAAGCGGCTTTTGCAATATCCCCAACGTGCAACGGGCCTGGAACCCTAAAGGCAAACCGCACACGGCCGATGCCAGCCTCACGCGCCAACGGGTGAATGTCGTGGGCGCGTTGAATTACGCCACGGGGCGGGTATGGCATGAGGTGCATACCCAATCCATTCGCCGCGACGCCGTCGTCGAGTTGATCGATCGTATCGCCCGGCGCGAGCAGCGGATGCCGTTGACGATTGTCGTGTTGGACAACGCCGCGATTCATCACGGCATCGATCCGGAAAAACTCGACGACTGGCTGGTCAATCATCGTTTAGTGCTGATGCACCTGCCGCCCTACAGCCCGGAACTGAACCCGATCGAAATCGTTTGGAAGCAAGCCAAATACCATTGGCGGCGTTTTGCTACCTGGACAAAAGAACAGTTGCTCGAAGAAGTACAAAATCTCATGGCGAGCATTGGCTCAACTTATAAAATCAGTTTTGCGTAATTACTTAGTTAAAGTACGACAAAGTCCCTTGGTGTTAACATAATAATCTGCAAAACTCTGGATTTGAACTGGCGACTTCAAAAAATTAGTTTGAATAAAATCTAACATTGACAGGCAAAAGTCGACCCACAAGAGCCACTCAATCCAAATTTCCGAATAATGCCATACCTGCGGAAAGCAGACAGTCGATTACAGACATAAAATCAGTAATCTTTCGATGTTTTTCAGCGACAACAAATCATTTTTCATACTTTGGTGGTTAAAGCCGTCAAAATTTTGGAATTAGTGTATATAGGTATTTATACAAATAGCATTTTTTTTGAAAATAGCTTAGTTTATATTCGGGTTCGACGTAGATTGGCTAGATTACTTATTCAGTTGATCTTTTTTTAGACAGATAGCTCAAAAAAACTCAAGTTCAGTTTAAAAATGACAATAATAAAGCTAAACCAACTGCAAGGTTGGGGAAGAAAGTCACGGTTCCAAAAAGGAAAGCCGGACTGCCGAGTGTGGCCTGCGTTAAGAGTAGTAACTCTCAACTTTATCCAAAAGTTGTCGCCCATCGGCAACAGTATAAACTTGTAATTCCAGCGGTTATTTGGCTTCTGATAGCGCCAAATTTAGTCGAGGCTAGTTGTTCTCTTCGATTTGATTCTCCATTGAATGGAAGGACTGTAGAAACACCAAGTTTCCCCGTTACTATTAGTGGTCAAGGCACAGGAGCAGCAGGTACGAGTTGGTAGGTTCAAGGAACGGTCAATGGGACTCAATTCATGAGCTTAAGTGATACATTTGAAGAAAATGATGTATGTCAATTAGTGTGCAATTTTTGCCAGTTCTTTTTAAAAAACAGCATCCAGATTGACCAGCATAACTTTCTCGTGTTTTTAATGACCTGAAAGATTTAACGGCCGGCAATACCATATTTTTCAATTCAACCTCTCAGGAGCTTTCATGTACTGTCAAATGTCATTTACAGGAGAGTCGTTCGAGCGACTGATTAAATACCGCATAGCCGATTCGTTCAGACCCTTGGCAAATCCCGTGGACTTTCCCAAGAATGCCAAGAGCTGGCTCGACGGCGTAATCGTGACACACATTGATTTCGGCCGGATCGACAAGGATCAGGTTTTAGTGATCAACGAACTTGACGCCAATGGAGAGGTCAAGCCGAATCCTGGCAAATTGGCCTTCAGTTCGGCAGCTGTGACTATTGATATGGCGGTCGAAGTCTCCTTTGTTCGTGTTGAGGACGTCAGAGTTGCGGGACTCGCTCAACCTCCGGTTCTCACAGAACATATTCCCTTTGGACTCTTTCACATCACCCTGCGTGCAAGCGTTAGTCTAGACGGTGTACCTCAGCTGCAGATGGAGTTGGATACCGAACGCTTGGCTGCGTTCAACCTCCCTCCCGCTGTGACTGCCGCAATTACCGCTGCCGGCACGGCAACCTTTCCCTTCGACATTGGCAAGGAACTCAAGGACGTTCTCCCGCTGGGAAACGGCAAGGTGCTGAATGTTGGTGTGACCCGTGATGACAACGGGGCCATCGTGTTCCGCTTCGCGTTTCCAGGGGAAGGTCCACAGTCAACCATCTCGCATTACCACGAGTGGCATCACTTCTTCAGCCCCGGTTTCAAATCGGACCTTGGGAACGACGACTGGCGCTTAGATTTAGAAGGAAGCGCGTTCGCGTCTCGGCTGGCAAGTACGGTGAACCCCTTCTTCAAGGACGAGAAGCCAATCCGTTTCGACTCTAATGTTAATTCGGGTTTTTTCGACAACACGCCTCCTCGGGCGTTCGTCAAAAAGCACGGACGTATCGAGAATGCCTGCTCCGGGAACGACATTGAGTTCGATTCGTTTATTGATATCGACTTCACCGTTCCCGAGGACAATTTGCTTCGTGGGACGCTAAGCTTCTCGATCGACAAGAACAATTGGGACGTGGCCAGATGCTTCGGTGTGACGCTGATCAACCCCTTGTCAATATTCATAACCGCAGTCGACAACGGCGAAGTTGGCATCGGGATCGGCGAGCTCGCATTTAGCGTTGTATTACCGACAAAAGCTTTGATTGTACTGACGGCGCTGACGTTGCTGTTTGCGGGGGTCGACCAGCAGGCTGCCCGGGCCATAATCGCTCACCGCCTGAAGGACAATCCGCGCATCACCAAGCTGCCGAATGGTGTATTTGCGTTCGACAAGTCTCTCGCTCCGAAGAACGGATTGACTAAAGACTGGATGGTGCTTCTGAGCTGTATCGGCTCAGAAGGCCGAATGTTGCTGGGTGGCGCCTTGCGGGTGCCCGACCCAGTTCTGCCGCGATTGACAGCTTCAGACTTAGAAGGCTTCTCCAAATACACGCTGGTGGACGCCTGCGAACCAGGCAAGGGCCAGGCGACGAGGGGAAGTCTTCTGCTGACGCTGACTCCCGGCTACGGAGCGAGCCTTGCGGCGACACAGCCGGTAAGAGTTCCGACGATCCCATTGAAATGGGGTATTAGACCCGACGGAGGCGATCTCATATACCAGGTTCTGAACGACACGTTGGGGATCTACGATGACAAGAAGGAATTAGAATATCATCAAGTCTTTGTTCCAGGCATTCCCGGCCTTGTCGAGGCTTCGCTCAAGGCATCGACCGTGCGCAGAGCCGAATTCCAGAGCTTTGGACGTTTTCCCTATCCGCTGCGACTACGTTTTTTCACGAACGGCGGAGTGCGCGAATACGAGTTCAAGGCACCGCCAATACTGGAGGATTTCGTCGAGACCCCGGCCCAGGCGGCCGAGCGAATCAACCAGTGCGAGCATCGAGGCACCTCTCTCGTGCTCAAGAATTACCTCGAGCTCAAGTGGCGAGTGGATCCGCCGTTCAAGCTGGGCGTCGCGGCTCAACTGTGGGACGTACACGTCCGCGGCCTTGAACCCGGGCGCAAGGCGACCGTGTGGAATCAGGATACGGGCGCACCGCTAGTGCAGGCCTTCGCCGACCAATCGAGCAGAGTCGACGTCTCGCTGGTCTTGCGGAGCAACGAGCTAGCAGGCTCACTCTTGATGGGATTGGATGACAAGCCGTTCCTGCCCGCCGGTCACCTGCATCGGCTATCCGTCACCAGCACGCCCGACGCTCCTGTGGCCGCCGTGGAGGTGGCGATGCGCCAGACGATGCTGACCGAGATCGACCACCTCGAATTCGACGAGCCGATCGAGACACTTCATTTCGCCGAGTCGCGCACGTATAGCGCGCTGGTGGTTCGCACGGTGCGCGGCCGGCAGTTCGCGCTCTCCATTCCTTCGCCGTACAGCGCCGGCCTCGCGACGCCAACGTTCGCCTCTGAGGTTAACATGGCAGAGGATGATGCGACTCGTTGCGGGCTAGCTGCATGGCGAGGCCAGCATCGTCAGTTTACGCTTCTGTCGCGGGGGTCAGAACGAACGGATGTGCTCGCGGAATACTCGGCGCGATCATCGTACGATCTTGCTGCCGAGCGCGACGATCTGTTCGCACAGGTCAGCAGCGATGGACGTCGCGTGACGCTGTTTCAGAAAAGCACGTCAATGCAGTTCGGTACGCATGAATGGGAAGACGCGCCAGACGACCTGCCCTACCCGCAGAAAAGAGAAGACAAATGACATATGTAAACCGCTTTGATCGCCCAGCACTCAGAGGGCCATCTTGCCGTGAGCATCTCTGAGGCACAGAATTGGATTCGTGACGAACCGCCGCCTGGGACAAGGATCGTACAGAAAGTCTTAGACCATATATTGGGCTTAAGGGAAAGTCGCTTTCGAGTAGAGCACATGGGCGGAGGCCGAGTACTCAGGCATGGTTTTTGACATGTCCGCAGCTTCGTAGGACTCGGGGAGTCCATCATTCTGTGGCCCTGGCACGGAGGGGCTAACCAGCAATTCCGGCTTGAGTTTGCAGGCGAAGATCCACCAGGCCAACAATTATCCTACCGTGTGGCCGCGTGGCCGTCGGTTTAATCTCTGAGTTAAACGATAAAAAGGAGAGAGAATATGGGCAAGATCATTCAATTCGAGAATAGTGCTGTGAATATTGCTCTCGTTCTGCGCGAGCAATTCAAGCGACAGGACATCTGCATCACAGATGAGTACCTTATAGACGAGGGTCCGGTTCTCGTATCCAGTTTTATTTGGAGAAGCGGGTGGGTTCGGAAAGGAGCGCCCGTTAGTATTAAAACCGTTTATCGGGAACTTGGCTCCGCCAGTGAGAGCTACCAACCCCTCCCCGGCCATAAGGTAGAGTTCGTTCAAACGGTTGATGTTCTTCTCTCGTCTCCCGCCCAGATCCTGGCGGCGGGAGCAGCCCCTCCGCCGGGGCAGTCTCTCAAGTTGAATCTGATTTTTGATCTACGGCTCACTATATCGACAGAGGATGTTTTTCTCGTGATCGCCCACACAGGGATCGATGATATATCCGAGATTCCTAGCCCCCAAAGCTTGAGGCAGCAAATCGCCAGTCAGTTCCTCCCCCAGAAGATACCATTGCAAGTCGGTACGCTGAGTGGCTTTGACGGCAAACCGGCTGTGGTCAACGCGGGCATTGCTATCACATGGGACAATGGCGAGGGAAGTGAAGTAGATGGAACTCATAGGTTTTTTGGCTCTGGTGAAACGTTTGTCGGGATTCGTATTGAGATTGGCGAGCCGCCGACCAGCACCGCCCCATGGGAAACATTTCTGGCAGGAGGAACCAGCTACATCCTTACTGTAGAGGGGGGCCGCATCTCCACGTTGTTTAGGTTCTGGAATCTATTCATTGACGAACATTTCCTAACAGAACGGGTGAAACGAGACTTTGAGGAAATTTTGCAGACTTCCGGAAAATTCAGACTGCAGGGTGGAATTGCAGCATCTTGGTCGGCTCCTGACGGCCGCCCAATCGTTTATCTCGACTTCTTCGGTGAGGCCGTCAACGCGTGTGGTGACCTCGGTCTTTTCGTCAGTAATGACATTAATCTGCATGTGCAGATACCTGTCGAGTTTTCGGTGCTTGTGAAGGCTGCATCCGAATCTCCCTATACACCGGGGCGTATAGAGCAGAAGACCAAGATCAACTACTGGAAGTCATCTTGGGACACATCTGGATGCCAACTCGGAACGACACTGGCCTGGCCGTATCTTGGGTTCAAACTGATGAATGATGGGATGGGAGAAACGCTTGAGTTTCTAGGCACAATCGCAAACGGCCCTATGGTCTCTATCTTCAGCTTAGTAGAAGCTAACAAATGGGGCAAAGTCCCTTCTTCTGGTCCCTCCTGCGTCCAAACCGGTGATGATGAGTTCGTCTGCTCTCGGCCATTCGAGCCAGACTCGTTTTCTGGAGGCGGCCTCATGGAACTTCACAGGCGCTGGGGCCGGGCGGATGGCTTGGTCCTCGCAGGTGGCTCATTTTGGAAAGAGCGCCTTAGCCGTGAGTTCCATATCGCATCCGTCTCGGCCAAGCAATTCAAGCTTAATACACCTCACTTCTCCTGCTTGCAGATCGGTCTAGCCAGCTTAGCAATGCTTACCAATAATCCGGAAGACTTTGTCACCTATGAAGCCATCGTCTCCGTGACCTTCGAAGCTAATGCTCAGGACCCACGTCCCTCCGACCGTACCGTTACCGACAGCAAGACCGCCTTAATCCCACCCTATATCTGCAACGTTCGGGTTCGTCCGGAGGACGACCCACTGAACGTTTTTACCCCTTACGTCTCCTGGGGCCAAACTCGAAGTCCATCCAGTCCGCAGGTATGGGCCATCTACGTGCGTGTTCCGGTAACAAAAGTTCCAGCGGCCTATTTTGCAGCAGCTCAACGCTATCCGTGCCGCCTACTCATCCAAACCTCGGTCGGAACTCGGATGATGACGCTTCCGGCTATGGAGCAAGCGGATGGCGCCGACGTGAAGTCTCTGACGTTAAACGCCTGGGCACAACGCGTCAGCGAGTGCAAAGCGAAGTCGAAGCCCTACAACCCGAAATGGAAGATTGATCCCGCAGATTTTTTTCATGAACGGCATCACTGGCACGTGATGGTGGCCGGCCTGCGCCCGGGCGAACAGGTGAGCCTCAAGGATAAGCAGAGGCGCGTCGTATCTGTCATCCAGGCTGACCATCGAGGCACGGCTCAATTGCGTGCGTTTTTGCTGCCCGATGCGTATGACGGGCAACTAAGTTTCAGAAGAACGTCGGTTCCTGCCCCGGTTCGTCTGCTGCAGACGATAAATCAGGACTCCGATGTCGACTTGAACGCGTCGGAAAATTATATTAGGATCGACGTTAAGCAAACCCAATTCCTTCTGCAGTCCGAAATCGAAACCGGTGAACCATTTGTGGCGTCGGCATCTATCACGCTCGGCAACCGACACGTACTTCTTGTCGTACAGCCATCTAGTGTCACCGCCTATGATATTTCGCATCCACAGCAGCCCATGGTCGTGGCTCACTCGGCTCTGAGAGGCATGTCGGGCGCGCTCTCGACGGGCAGTCATATTCTAGTCTGGGGCAATGAGGGGATCGTTGTCCTAGAGATCAATCTTGAATTAGGTGAAATCCGTACAGATAAGTTGTCAGAAGCACCCACTGTGGGAATGACGAGTGTCGGCCAACAAGTTTTTATCCTGAGCCGCGATGAGGTGGATGTTTGGGATAAAGACCGGCACCGCAAACATCTGCTTAAAGCACCAGAGACTCGCTTTCTTGCGGCGACCCACACCCATCTTCTTATCGGCTCGGACAGCAGTGTAAAAATCTATCAGACGTTGGGCCATGAGTGTCCAAAACTCATAGGTGAGCATGACATCGAGGGACTCTCTCGCATCGTTGCTTCGGAGATGATTGGTGAGGATCATCATTTCATCCTAAAAGGATCATCGAGAAGCGAACTCATCGATGTATCTAATCCTGAGCAGCGGCTAGTGATCCTTAGCGAATATCATGACCTCCCCGAGATGGCATACCTTGAGCGTCATCGTGATCTTCTCATCGAGGCGGATAAGAGTGCGATGTTCCTCCGAATTTATTCTATCGGAGTAACCGCTTTCATTTAAGCAGATAGCCCACCGCAAATGCCTAATAATCGCATCAACTCGGACTGCCTACTACGCTGCACCTCGTTGGCAGTCGGTTATTCGGCACATATGAATGACCGCTCTGCGAAATTTTCAAGCCATTCATGTGGCATCCATGATCGTCCGCTTTTGGCCGTTATGCAAAGCTTTGCATAACGGCCATTATGTGAAGTTTCCTTTTATGCACAGTACCTTGGTATTCAATGGTTAATAGGTAAGCGTCTACCCGTACCACCTATAAAATAGTGTTCGCCTGCGGCATCCTGTGATTTTTTGATCAGGAGTTTTAGCATGGCCGTCACAACGAAATGGCGTCAGCATATTGACGCGTGGCAACGCAGTGGTTTGTCTCAAGCCGCGTATTGCGCAGCGCAGCAACTCAATGCCCGTACGTTCACAGCACGGCTGAGCGACTATCGCAAATTACCCAAGCTGAATTCGACGGCCTTGATCCCAGTACAGATTAAACCGGCTGCCGCTGAAGTCATCGTCTTTACCCATGCCCAAGGCCATCGCCTGGAGTTGCCCGCTTCGGTATCGGCGAGTTGGATAGCGGAGTTGTTGCGATGCCTGGCTTGATCGCGAGTCCGGCACAGATATGGGCGGCGGTGGCGCCGGTTGACATGCGGCGCGGCCTGGATGGCTTAACCGCGATCGTCCAGCACAGCCTCGGGCATTCGCCGTGTTCCGGATCCGCCTTCATTTTCCGTAACCGGGCCGGCAACCGCTTGCGTTTGCTGCTGTGGGACGGCAATGGGGTGTGGCTGTGCCAGCGACGCTTGCATCGAGGCAGTTTTGTCTGGCCCCAGGCCTCTGATCCGGTGTTTGCGATCAGTCAGGCCCAGTGGCAGTGGCTGGCCGCCGGCGTCGATTGGCAACGGCTCTCGGCACAACCGTCAGCAGAATGGCGGGTTTAAGGTGCGGCTTTAAACGCTGCTGAAACCCAGTAAAATCAAGGCATTCAGCGAATTCCTGCGGTATAATAGCCGCCATGAACCCTCTCGCCAAACTCGATCAATTGAACCTGGAGCCTTCGGCTAAAACCGAAGTGGCCGCGCTGATTCAAGCCCTGATCGAACAGGCTGAGCGGGACGCCAAAGCCATCCAGAGCAAAGACATTAAAATCGACGCGCTGACGCACGAGCTGGCCTATTACAAGCGCATCCGTTTCAGTACCAAAAGCGAAGCCTTAACCCCTTTGCAGCGGGATGTGTTCGAGGAAACCTGGAACACGGACATCTCGGCCATCGATGCCGAAGTCGAGCAACTGCAAGATGCCAGCCCTTGTACCACGGTGGCCCGCCCCAAACGCCTCCGCGCCGGCCGGCAACCGTTACCGTCTCACTTGCCTCGCATCGAACACCGGCATGAACCCGAATCCTGCACTTGCGGGCACTGCGGCCGGGACTTGGTCAAGATCGGCGAAGATGTAACCGAGCAACTGGATGTCGAACCGGCGAAGTTCTTCGTACATCGCCATATCCGCCCGCAATATGCCTGCCGGCGCTGCGAGACCGTGACGGCGGCGCCGATTCCGCCGGCGGTGATCGATGGTGGTCTGGCGGCGGTCGGATTGTTGAGCTGGGTGATGATCAGCAAATTCCAGGACCATCTGCCGCTGTACCGCTTGGAGCAGATCGCCGCGCGGGACGGCGTCAATCTGTCCCGTTCCACGTTGGCCGATTGGGTAGGCCGCCTTGGCATCGCCTTGCAACCTTTGGCGGATCGATTGGCCTGGCATCTGCTGCAACGTGACTGTCTGCATGCCGATGAGACGCCGGTCCCCCAGCTGGATCCCGGCAACGGTAAGACCAAGAAAGCCTATTTGTGGGCCTACCGCAGTAACGACCTGCAACCGGGGCCGAAGATCCTCGTCTTCGACTATCAAGCCGGCCGCGGCGGTCGGCATGCGCAGCAGTTTCTGCAAGCCTGGCAGGGCCACCTCGTGGTCGATGACTACGCCGGCTATAAAGCCCTGTTTGCGGCCGCCCGCGCCCATCCCGAGCAGCAACGCCTGCTTGAACCGTGCGTCGAGCTCGCCTGCCGAGTAGACAGGGACGTTTCCATCCCTGCCCCTCACAGACCCGGACGTGCGGGATTACCGCATCCGGTTCCTCATGTTATGCATTAGCTCGCACTGGTGTAACAGTGTACGATTTGAGGCCGAGGCAACGGTAACATCTTCAGCAGCAGCTGAAAGTTCCGCCACGGGATATGGCTCTTGCGAGACCGGCGGCACAGCCATTTGTGCCAGTAACGTTCCACCTGATGATGAACTACGCGCAGTGCGCGACCGTTACCGGTAATACCAAAATAGCTGTAATGCCCCTTCAACATCGCACTCAATCGACGCTGTTGCTCCCGTATCGGATCATGGCGCATCAATCGGCAACGTTCATTGATTGCTTTCAGAGTCCTTGCCACTCTATCCTTCGCCGTCCGCTGCAGCACAATCCATTTGCCGCGTCGGGACTTACTCCAGACATGCGTAAACCCTAGGAAATTGAACGTTGTCGCCATATCGCTGTGCCAGCCCTGTTGCTGTGGCCTGCGAAAACGGAAATCGATCAGTCGAGTTTTCTTGGGATGGAGTTGCAAGCCGAAGCGTTGCATTCGTCCTTCCAGGGCTTTCCATACTCGACTGGCATCGCTAATGCTTCTGAAGACCATTACGAAATCGTCCGCATAGCGGGTCAGACTGGCGTGTCCTGCCAGTCTCGGTTGCACCGCTTTCACAAACCATTCGTCCAGAGCATAGTGCAGGAACACATTCGCCAGCAGAGGAGAGATAACGCCCCCTTGCGGCGTACCCGAGGCCGAATAATGCAGCCGTCCCTGTTCCATGACACCGGCCTTGAGCCACTTATCGATCAGCTTCCTGATCACACCATCTACGACTCGTTTGTCCAAAACTGCCCTAAGCTTGGCGTATTCGATGGAATCGAAATATTTCCGTAAATCCACATCGAGTATCCAAGTACCCGATTCATCCATGATGTGATTACGCAGGCTTCTCAATGCTTGATGCGCATTACGCTGTGGTCTGAATCCGTAGGAACAATCATGAAAGTCTTGTTCGTAGATCGGTTCCAGCAGGAGGACCACCGCCCGTTGCGCCACTTTATCCTCAAACGTCGGGATACCCAGCGGACGCTGTCCCCCATCGCCTTTCGGAATATAATGCCGTCTCACCGCCGGCGCTTGATAGCGACCGGACTTCAACCTTTCCAGAAGATCACGCAGGTTTTCTTCGAGATTGGCCGCATAGTCGGCGGCGGTTTGACCATCAATCCCTATCGCACCGTCCTTGCGGGTCAGCTGGTAGGCATAGAGCAGCCATTCGTAATCCAGATAATGATTTAACGACGTAAACGCCAAGTCAGGATGGATTCTGGCCAATTCGGCTATTCGCTCTCGTTTCGTTGACACGCATAAAGGTTCCAATGCACCCTCCCATGTTTCATTAAAGCGATTTCATAACACGACTTCTCCTTCCCTCGTTTGGGTCCCTGCGAGCCAGGTTCCCCACTGTCAACGGTACTATGAGAAGCTACGACTTCCCGCATGGAATGGCCGCTTGCTTATGGATTCGCTCACGGCTTCCCGTCCTTGCTCGACGTTCGCTCTATTCGGTTTGAGCGGACCGAATAGCCGGGCCCCTTTCAGCCAAGGCGCCCATCAGGCTGATTTGACGGGTCAAATACGGGATCTCTCCGGTTTCCGGGAAATCCATCCTGTATCTTTGCTCTGCTCTTAGATCCCGGCCGACCCGCTCCTTGCTCGCCTAAACGCAAGTGGCGGTGCTGTCCCCATAGCCCAACACAATGAAGACGTCAGCGATGACATGATTTCGAGACTCAATCACACAGCTTTAATACCCACTGTCTACGCTTCACGAAGCCTGTTACCAGACCCCATGCAAGACTCGTTTCCGGCTGGCTGGCTAACCTTTACCGGGAGGGAGTCGAACCCTTTGGATTTCAATAAAAGGTTTCAGTTATGTAACATTCTCCTTTTCCGGACTTATCCGGACGCAAGTTGGGCGCATGCGCGGCGGAAATTCTTCGACCTGTTCCAGGCCAGTCAGAGCCCGATCGCGCAAGAAGCCTTGAACCGGATCGCGGTGCTGTATGCGGTCGAAGCCGAAGGTCGCGACCTAACGCCCGCTGAGCGCCAAGCCTTGCGCGTCCAGAAAAGCCTGCCGACACTGGCCGGCCTGCACAATTGGCTGCAACGCACCCGCATTCACACCGCGCCCAATAGTGCCACCGCTAAGGCCATCGACTACAGCTTGAAGCGCTGGGCTGCGCTCACCCGTTACGCCGAAACCGGCGATCTGCCGATCGACAACAATCTGATTGAAAACAGTATCCGACCGATCGCTTTGGGTAAAAAGAATTGGCTCTTCGCTGGTTCCGAACGCGCCGGACAGCGTGCCGCCGTCATTCAAACGCTGCTCGGCACTGCCAAGCTCAACGGCCTCGATCCTTCGGCCTGGCTAAAAGACACCTTGGAAAAACTCCCAACTTGGCCCAACAGTCGCATCGACGAGCTTCTGCCTCTTCGCTTCGCGAATTAAATCATAATGTTTTAGTCCTGGCTATGTGGTTCCGCTGGCCGCTTACGTTAATAGCCGGTATTTATTGGCTTGAGCAAAGGCCATCTACTGAAAAGCTGGACATAAATTCTGCAGTCGTCAGGGGTGGATATTCCTTAGTCCATTTCTGGAAATAATCGTTTACTCAATAAATAAACCACCTTTTCCAGCTACCAATTGCTGGCTAGGCGAAGACTACAACGCCTTACATGCCTATTTGTCGATATAAAAAATTGGGAATTGGATAGTTTTTATGAGTTCGAATTTAATAGACGCCAGTATTGTGCTTCCGTGTCTTTGCTATCTATTTTGAAATCGTAGAAATTATGCAAAGCTCGTGGCCAAAATAGATGCTCCTATCTCAGGCTGCATCTTGCCCGCGGCAACACGGCTATACATAAAAGGAAACTTCACATAATGGCCGAACAAAGACCGTCAGTATCAGGTTCAATCCAAAGTGCTGGATAAATCTGCCCGATCAAACCGAGAGCTTTACAAAAACTTAAATTCCGCCGTTACCTCAAGCCAGGAGTGTTTTCTCTTTTTCGCAATTGATCTATGACACAAATCTGGCAGGTGGGCGGAAACTTGCTGTTGTAGATAACGATGTGATCACCATGACAACTTTTACAATAATGCAAGGCTGCCAAGCCGATTTTTAGCGCTTGCGCGACGACCCAGGCTTCGCTGAAATTGGCAGGACGCACTTTGCCATAAGGTCTGCGTTCACGAACATGGTTGGGGAATGTCACGCAAAAAAAATCCCAGGCAAATATGATGGCGGACACATCCATTTCAGCCCTGATATCGATCTGGCTGGCACCTCGATAAAGGGATGCAAACAGAGAGATGTACAACATAGACTCTCGGACTTGGGGAATGGCTTCGATAGCAGGAAGCAATCCCGAACTCGGGCTCTCTCCTTGGTGAATGGCGCGATGAATATCCCGAATTTCCGGCAAACTGATGCTTTTAATCAGTTGGCTGACATAAGATGTTCTGAGCTTTCGTTTGAGCAGTTGATAGGCTAATTGGTAGTTTTGCAACTGATCTTCATAGGACAAGCCTTCAGCTATCATGACTGGCTTCCTGGTTTGCTTAAAAACATCCTCAGACGGAGGGCGCGTTGTTCAAAAGGCTCGCTCACTATGGGTTCGTTACGCAAGAATGTCCGCCAGGAATTGACGGGAAATCGGGGGGCAAAGCTGAGCACATCGCTTCGCGCCAGCACTTTCAATTGATCAATTGGCATCTTGGCCAAAATGGACACTGCTTCCGGTGTTAAGCCGAGACGAACCATGGCTTGTTGTTTACGGCCGGACTGGATTAACTCATGAGCCAGAATCAAGTAATCCAGATTCAGGTTGTAGATATTTTCATCCATAAAGCACGCGATCAGAGCACTGCCCTGATTTGATTCGCCACAGCCAGCACCCTGCGTCCATAGCTCACTGCGGCTTTGGTATTTTGCCAGCTGTGATAGCGCCCTACCCCTAAAACCAGATCATGAGGAGCTGATTGGATGGCTTCGGCCAAGACTAAAGCACCGATCTGTAAGTTCGTGACAGGGTTCAACAGTTGCTCAGGTTTACCGACCCGATGGCCATGCCAGTAGAGGTTGATTTGCATCAGTCCGACATCGACATTCCGGCCACCCTCGGCAAGGTTCTTATTTAAGAAAGCTCGTGCTTCCTGTTGAGAGCCGGGGATGATGGATTTGCCGGACTTGTTAATAGCCCAGGGCCATGGGGCGACCTGATTTGAAGGATTCGCTTTGGCTGATTCAACCAGCGCAACGGCATATAGAATGTAGGGATCCAGTTGATGCTGTTCGGCGATTTGCCACCAAAGTGTGTTTTGCAGTATGGAAGGAGAACGGTTTGAAATTTTTGGACTGGCCGTAGTGATATAGCTTTTTGGCAAAGCCGCCTTTTCTTGCGCCTGGCAACTTGGGCCGAAACTAATGAGCCCTGAACAAAATATAAGCAGCACAAGAGCATAATTCTTTTGGCAAAAACTCCGACTCTTGTGGGATTCAGAGAGATGTTGAGCCGATGACTGATGGCGGCTCTGTAAATTGGTAAGCAACATGGCAGATGAGCATCATTGAGTAATGATGCGAGTCTACCTTGTGCTCCTAATTTCTACATATCAGAAAAACGACCGTTTTGGGCCTTATCAAAATGATATTGTGGAAAATTATTGCAAATACTCATCCTGTAAATGTGAATGGCATTCAAACGCTATTTGATGACATAGTCTTAAACCGCTTGTTGATGATGAGCACCAACAGCCTGCCATGACATACTTTGCTTTCGGCAATAATAGTTTGCCGATTCTATTGCCATTTTATTGCCAATCATGCATTATATTGCGTTGAATCAAGTTGAAACTTGATTTATTTATTTTCAATGAATTCAATGCTTTAAACTGCAACCCATTGATCTAAAAACCCATTTTATCGGACTTAAAATCCCTCGGTGGCAACACCGTGCCGGTTCGACTCCGGCCCGAGGCACCATACTTATAGTTCGAAAGACGCTCAACAAGATTCCAAAACCCGCACGTTTACTGGCTTAGCGGGTTTTTTTATGTCCGTCGAAGTCCAACAAAGTACGGTAACATTCGACAAAAACAGCAGTA
>Ga0207968_100427_pt1 | contig 16220 bp, 14 predicted proteins | sample LakWasMet21_HOW5_2_FD_183867 | JGI IMG/M metagenome (GOLD analysis project Ga0207968, IMG submission 183867) | Freshwater sediment methanotrophic microbial communities from Lake Washington under simulated oxygen tension - Sediment Metagenome... | ecosystem: Environmental > Aquatic > Freshwater >...
AAAAGACCACGGCGGCTGCCGCTGCCAGGCCTATCTGCTGGCCGGCGACATGTATGCGGCGGACCCTGTGTGCAGCAAGTCGCCGGATCATCATTTGATCGAGGAGGCGATCGCTTCGGCCAGGACAGAGGCCTTGTCTGTGCAGGAAAAACCTTTGATTTTCAGGAACAGTAAGAATTCTAAGTTAATGACTAAATCATAACTAACCATTCAAAATAGCGCTTACTCCCATTTTACTCGGTAAGTCTGATCAGTTTAATGACAAATTGATGTACATCTTCGTGAATTTCTTCAGCTAGCATGTTCATAGCTATCATTTCACGAATAAGCTTGATCGATGGTGTTCCGTTTCTTAATTGATGAAAAAGGGAGTCGTCATTCTCGAACAAAATACGCTTGCCGTCTACTACGCTAAACACGTTTGCAGTGACATTCCTCCAGTTTTTTCCTGGAGGTAAAGTCAAATTCTGATCGCTGAAAAACTCATCAATCTTTTGGGTTACTATATTTGCGACTATATCACTTTCATCACATTCCATTTGGCGTAAAACTGCTCTTTTCCATGCATCAGGTACCAGCAAGTAATTCTCTATATTCTTGCGTTTCCACTCAGCAACCGAGGGATTGGTTGGCTCTGGGTGCCATTCTGCATGGTCGTCATAGTCAAACAACATAAGTCTCTTCACGTTATGGATAATCTGTTTCAAAGCAGAAAAATGTTCATCTGCTCTTGCTTTCATATTCTCTTTTCCCCCTCCTCCCATTGACTTGAAGCAGACTTTATCCATTTCAGTCAAAACTCCGCATTGATCAGCCCAAGCACGTAAAATCCGTTCGTCACTCTCTCCTTCGACATACAGGATATAAGGCGACGCCATTAATCTTGTGATTTCTTCATTCGATACTTCTGCCATTGCACGAAGCACTTCAGGTGCTGATTGAATTCTCCTTGGCGCCTGGCTTAATAATGAAACGATTTGACTAGCATCAACGCCACGAGCAAACTCCTCTGCATGAGTAGCGATTAAAAATTGGATGCTTCTTTCAGATGATTTTCGCTTAAAATAATCAAGAATCTCACGCTGCAGATTGACATGTAAGTGTGCATCAGGCTCATCAAGTAAAATAGTTGTCGGTTGATAGCCATACAAAAATGCCAATAATGTCAATGTCTGATGAAAACCACTTCCTCCTGCAATAATGTCATAGTCTTTGCCATTTTGTTTATATTCAACAGTGATATACACATCTTTAGCAGAATCATATTTCGGCTCTCGAATCTCGACAGAGAACCAGTGACTGATAACATCAGACAACTCTTTCCAATCTTTAGGAGGTGTATAACTTTTGCTTCTCTCTTGCGCTTGAGCTTTCGGAGGACATACACGCAATAACAAATTACGCAATACACTACCAGGCTGTCCTTTCCCTACTTGTTGTCGAAGAGGAGACACATCTAGCCATTTTTCAGAAGGTTCAAGACCAGAAAATGGTGGCACATAGGCAATTTTCGGAAGGTTGCCACGTTTTTCACAAGCACGAAACTTTGCCCATCCGCCTGAGGGTATGGCATATATAGTTTGTGGCGAGTGATATCTTAATTCAACTCCGAATTCATCAATTTCCTGAGAACCATGACGCCACTCGACCAATATTTCAATTAAAATGAATTCCTGCTTTTTCTTTCCGTTTTCAATAGGATAGGCGCGATCTGTTCTGTTTTTCCATAATAAATTGAATTCAGGCAGGGGCAACGCAGTGAAGTTTGGTAATACCACCTGAATGCCTTTAGAGCCTCCTCTCTTGGATCTATGAAACTCATCAACACAAAACTGCCAAATAGCTAACGCTTGTAGTACAGTACTCTTGCCGCTATTGTTACGCCCGACCAACAGGTCAAACTGAGTAAAATCATAAATTTGTTCACCTATGCTTTTAAAATTTCGCAGAGTTAGTCGTTTAATCATTTAAATTTTTCCGGTCTTTCAGAGTTAGCTTCTCATTTCATCACGAAATTTGTTCTTATCCAATTTTTTCATTTAGTAGACGATACACGCCCCGACAGGGTAAGTTACAATTTAAATTTTACATGACCGATTTATCGTTGTCTGATGAAGCCCCAATCTAAACAGCCAAAACAACCGCAACCTTCCGAATTGCAGGCCCTGCATCAACTTTACCAAAGCGACCGTTTGCAGCAGGCCGAGGCCCAAGCGCAGGCATTGCTCGGCGCCTATCCGAAAGCACCGGTGCTGTACAACATCATCGGGCTTTGCCAGCAAGGCCAGGGGAGACTGCGCGAGGCGGCGGCCAGTTTCCGGAAGCTCCTGGCGATCGATCCGAGCATTGCCGAGGTTCATTTCAACCTGGGCGTGCTGCAGACCCAGTTGAACGATCCGAAGGCGGCGGTCGCCTGTTACCGGAAGGCCTTGCAACTGAAGCCGTCGTTGCCGTCCGCGCATTTCAATCTGGGTGCGCTGTTGCAGGGACAGGGATTTTTGCAGGAGGCGGCGCAGCATTATCGGAAAGCCGTTGCTTTGGAACCACGTTTTTTCGAGGCGCTCGGCAATCTCGGCGCGGTGCTGCAACTGCAAGGCAGCCTCGAAGAGGCCGAGCAATGCTACCGCAAGGCGCTCGCCCTCCATCCGGATGCGCGCGGGCGGTTCAATCTCGGGACGGTCTTGTACGGACTCGGGCAGCATCAGGATGCGGTCCTGGAATTTCGGGAAGCGGTCGCGCTGGACCCGGATTTTGCCGATGCCTGGAACTCGCTCGGCGAAACCCTGCGCGACCGCGGCGAGATGGAAGAGGCGGTGCGCGGCTATCAGCGGGCATTGGCGGCAGAGCCTCGGCACGGCCGCGCGCAATACAATCTCGGCGAAACGCTCTGCCTCGCCGGCCGTCTACATGACGCGATTCCCTATTTCGAAGCCTCCGACTTTGCCGACAGCCAGGAGCGGGCGCTGCAGTGCCTGTACAAAACCGGACAATTCGAGCTGTTCAAGCAGCGTTTCGACCAGCTCGCGGCTCACTCCAAGCACCATTCGGTGCTGCTCGGCGCGCTGGCGACCCATTATGCGACCAACTTCGGTGAGCAAAACACCTATCACTTCTGCAAAGAACCGATGGACTATGTGCGGCATACGCGCATCGAGGAGCTGGCCGCGCCCGAGAGCCCGCTGCTGCGCGAACTCTTGCAGGACATTCAGCATCTTGCGATCGCGGAAAGAAAACAGGGCCGGCTCTATTACGGCATGCAGTCCGCCGGTAATTTGTTGCTGCGCTCGGAACCGTCTTTCCAGAAGCTGGCGGCGCTGATTCGTCAAAAGATTACAGAGTACCGGCAGCATTTTGCCGGCAGCCGCGAGGAAATCATCAGGGCCTTTCCGCGCCGGATCGAGTTTACCAGTTCCTGGTATTTAAGGATGAATCAGGGCGGTTATCTGACCTCGCACATCCACGAGGAAGGCTGGATCAGCGGCTGCGTCTATCTGAAGCTGCCGGATAAGAATCAGGGCCACGAAGGCAGTTTTGAATACAGCACCGACGGCGACGATTATCCCAGGCTGCATGATGATTTCCCGAGCCGGATCGTCGATCAGCAGATAGGCGATCTGGTGCTGTTTCCTTCGTCCTTGTTTCACCGCACGCTTCCGTTCCATTCGGATCAGGAACGGGTCTGCGTGGCGTTCGACGTCAAACCCGCGGCGTAGGGTACGCATCGCGTACCTTTTCGAAGGCTCGAACTGCCGGAAATTTTTGCAACGGTGCGCGGTACCCTGAAGGGCATAAATGCGCGCCCTACAATCCTTCCCAAGGCGTGTAGAGGCTTTCGACGTTCACGCCAAAAAAATCAAGCACCCGCCCGACCGTTTCATCGACCATCGCGGCCAAGGAGTCCGACTTGCTGTAAAAGGCCGGCATCGGCGGAAAAATGATGCCGCCCATTTCGGTGATGGTCCCCATATTGCGGATATGCATCAGATTCAGCGGCGTTTCGCGCGGCATGATCACGAGCCGCCGCCGTTCCTTCAACACCACGTCGGCCGAACGCGAGATCAGGTTGTCGCCGAAGCCGTGCGCGACCGCCGCGAGCGTCTTCATCGAGCAGGGCGCGATGATCATGCCTTCGGTCTTGAAGCCGCCGCTCGCGATGCTGGCGGCGATGTCGCTGATGCCGTGGGTCACGTCGGCCAGGCGATAGAGGTCGGCGCGCTTCATGTCCATCTCGTGCTTCAGATTGACGATGCCGGCATCCGAGATGATCAGGTGGGTCTCCCATTCCGGCTGCGTCTGCAAATGTTGCAGCATTCGGACGCCATAGACCGCGCCGGTCGCGCCGGTCATCGCAATGATCAAACGTTTTTTCCGCATCGGCCTTCCCTAATGACTCGCGAATTGCGAAACAGCGGTATCGGGATGCGCCAGTTGCCGCGCGAATCGGTCGGTCGCGGCGACCAGGGCGTCGATCATCTCGGCGCTCTGGGCGATGTGGCCGGCGTTCGGCAGCACGATCGTGTCGGCCTCGGGCAATGCGTGGCGCAGGCTGAACGCGGCCTCGATCGGGCAGACCAAGTCGTTGCGGCCATGGATGATCACGGTCGGAATGCCCCGCAGTTTATTGCAGTTGTCCAGAATCTGGTTTTCCTCGATGAAGTAGCTGTGCCCGGCATAATGCAGTTCCATCGCGGCCTGCTGCACCATATGCTCGCTCACATGGCTGTTTTCGTCGCTCTCAAACGCGTTGCCGAGCGCGACTTGTGCGCCCCAGGCCGACCATTCACGCGCGACCCGGCGCTGGGCAATCTGATCCGAACCGGCAATCGCGTTGCAAAGCCCCTGCAACAGATGGACCCGTTCGCGCGAGGGAATGCTCTCGTACAAACGCTGCCATTGTTCGGGATAGATGCGCCCGGCGCCGTTTTTCAGAAACCAGTCCATGTCCATCTGCCGCGCCAGAAACGCGCCGCGCAAGATCATTCCGAGCACCCGGCCGGGATGCTGCTGCGCATACAACAACGCCAGCGCCGCGCCCCAGGAACCGCCGAACAGCAGCCATTCGCCGATAGTCAGGTGTTGACGGATGCGTTCCATGTCGTCGATCAGATCCTGCGTCGTGTTATTCTCGATTTCGCCGAACGGCATCGACAGGCCGCAGCCGCGCTGGTCGAACAGAATGATACGGTAGCGTTCCGGATCGAAAAAGCACCGGTGATCGGGTTTGGTGCCGGAACACGGACCGCCGTGCAGGAAAATGACCGGAATGCCCTCCGGATTGCCGCTTTCCTCGACGTAAACCGAGTGCCGGCTGCCGGTTTCAAGATAAAAAATTTGGTTGGGGTCGATCTCTGGATAAAGTGTTTTCATGCGTTCACTGGCTTCGAATTCCTTTTGCGGAGGGCGCACACGCGCACCCCTTCGATGTCTTCCCGGAGTATGCCCCCGGGGCGAGGATAGGTCAATTGTACTTTTTCACATCAACGCCGACCGCCCAGCAACGACCCCAACACCCCGCGCACGATCTGCCGCCCGACCTGGCTGCCGATACTGCGCGCGGCGCTTTTGAGCAAGGCTTCGGTCGCGGTTTCGCGGCCGCGGGTTTGACGCGGAGCGCCTGATTCTTTCCGGGCGACCTTGGCCTGAATGTCTTCGAGGTCTGACGCGCTGGCCACCTGGGCTTTTTGCTTGAGCAACTCGTAGGCCGATTCGCGGTCGATCGCCTGGTCATAGCGGCCCTTGAACGGCGAGCGACTCAGCAAGTCCTGACGCTGCACCTCGGTCAAGGGCCCGATTTGCGATTCGGGCGGACGGATTAAGACGCGTTCGACCGGCGTCGGGCTGCCGTCCGGGTCGAGCACCGAAACCAGCGCCTCGCCTTTTTTCAGCTCCAGGATCGCTGCTTCGGTATCGACGGCCGGATTGACGCGGAAGGTGCCCGCGACGCTCTTGACCACCGCCTGATCCTTCGGCGTGAATGCCCTCAGCGCATGCTGGATCTTGAGGCCGAGCTGGCCGAGAATGTCTTCCGGCACATCGAGCGGGCTCTGGCTGATGAAATACACGCCGACGCCTTTCGAACGAATCAGGCGGACGATCTGTTCGATCTTGTCGGTCAAGGCTTTCGGCGCCTGCTCGAACATCAGATGCGCCTCGTCGAAAAACAGCACCAGCTTCGGCCGCTCGGCGTCGCCGGCCTCGGGCAGGTTTTCGTACAGTTCGGCGAGCAGCCAGAGCAGGAAGGTCGCATATAGGCGCGGCGACTTCGTCGTCAATGCGGTCGCGTCCAGGATGCTGATCACGCCGTTGCCGGAAAAATCGGTCTTCATGATGTCTTCGAGATTCAGCGCCGGCTCGCCGAAAAAACTTTCGGCGCCCTGCTGTTCGAGCACCAGGAGTTGCCGCTGGATCGCGCCGAGGCTTGCGGACGCGATCGCGCCGTATTCGGCCTGCAGCTCCTTCGCATGCTCGCCCATCCAGGTCAACAGCGCGCGCAGGTCTTTCAAGTCGAGCAGCAACAGGCCGTTGTCGTCGGCGATTTTGAAACAGCTGTAGAGCACACCGCTCTGCGTATCGTTCAGTTCCAGCAGATTGCCGAGCAACAGCGGCCCGATGTCGGCGATCGTGGTGCGCACCGGATGGCCGCTTTTGCCGAACACGTCCCAGAATATGGTCGGATTGGCGCGCGGCTGGAAGGAGGTCATGCCCGCTAGCTGCGCGCGCTCGCTGATCTTGTCATTGGCCTGACCCGGATTGGCGATGCCGGACAGATCGCCCTTGATGTCGGCCAGGAACACCGGCACGCCGAGCTTCGAGAAACCTTCGGCCAGGACTTGCAAGGTTACGGTCTTGCCGGTGCCGGTCGCGCCGGAAATCATGCCGTGTCGGTTGCCCATCGCGGCGTTCAATAAGACCTTGACGCCGCTCTGTCCGCCGATAAATAATTCCTGCATGGTGAGGCCTGCTGAAGAGTCATGAGTGAGTGCATCGTAGCACAGCCCAATCTTGCAAGAAAGCGGCGCATCTTCTATAACTAACGAGACTATCGGCCCGGTTGAACCCCATCCGGGCAGAATGCATCCATACCATCATCAGGGAAACGATGATTCCGCGCTATCGGCCGGGGGCGCGATTGAAAGCCTGCCGATTTAAATCCCCTACAATACAAATTTTTATCGAGGTAACTCTTATGGCAACCGTGGCAGATCCTATCGTGGGAAACTGGTACAAGGATTTGGAAAACAATCTGACCTTCAAGGTGATCAACATCGAAGACGGCGCGGATTCGATCGAGGTACAGTATCTCGACGGCGACATCGGCGAATACGATCACGAGAGCTGGTATAATTCGACCTTCGATTTCATCGAGGAACCGGAGGACTGGAGCGCGCCTTTCGACGATCTCGAAGACGACGATCTGGGCTATACCGACCTGGACGAGCATCGGCGCAACCCCGAGGACATCGATTTCGAGGATTATTTGGATTAAACAGGAAATGACATCATGAGAATGGACCCCCAGGAATTCCTGGATTGGGAGACGAAGCGGATCACCTTGCTAGCGATGTCCGGTGCTGGCAAGACCACGCTCGCGAACAAATTGCCCAAGGCCAAGTGGTTTCACTATTCGGGCGACTACCGGATCGGCACCCGCTATCTCGAAGAGCCGATCATGGACAACATCAAGCGCCAGGCGATGCATGTGCCGTTCCTGCGCGACCTGTTGCTGTCCGATTCGATCCAAATCAGCAACAACATCACGGTCGACAATCTGGCGCCGGTGTCGAGTTTTCTCGGCAAACTCGGCAATCCTGCATTGCACGGGCTGTCGCTCGCGGAATTCAAGCGCCGGCAACGGCTGCATCATCAGGCCGAAGTCTGCGCGATGAACGATGTGCCGGATTTCATTCACAAGGCCCAGGACATCTACGGCTACAAGCATTTCATCAACGACGCCGGCGGCAGCGTCTCCGAACTCGATTGCCCCGAGGTGATCGCAACGCTCGCCGAGCATACCTTGATCGTCTATATCGAAATCCCGAACGATCTGGAGCAGACGATCATCGCGCGCGCCAAGGCCGAGCCGAAACCACTCTATTATCGGGAAAAATTTCTCGACGACAAGCTCCCCGAGTTCATGGCGCTGAAAAACTATGCCTCGACCGACCAGATACCGCCGGATGACTTCGTGACCTGGGTGTTTCCGGAACTGTATCGCTCCCGGTTGCCGCATTATCAGGCGATCGCCGACCAGTACGGTTACACGATCAATGCGCACGACGCGGCGAAGGTAGAGACCGAGGACGATTTTATCCGCCTGGTCGCCGCGGCGATCGCGGCCCGGCAATGACGGATTGAGACCATGCCATTAGTCGCACATACCGATTTGCCGACATTCGCAAGGCTCAGGGAGGAAGGCGAGGTGATCCTGGAGGTCGACCGCGCCAGCCATCAGGACATCCGCGAGATGCATATCGGCCTGTTGAACATCATGCCCGACGCGGCGCTGGAAGCGACCGAGCGGCAGTTTTTCCGGCTGGTCGGCGCCTGCAACCAGATCGCGCAGTTCCATGTGCATCCCTTCACGATCGACGGTTTGCCGCGAGGCGAGGCGGCCAAGGCGCACATCGCGAAGTATTACGAGCCGTTCGAAAAGATCAAGCAGGACGGCCTGGATGCGTTGATCATCAGCGGCGCGAACGTGACCCATCCGCACCTGCCCGAGGAAGACTTCTGGCAGCCATTGACCGAGGTGTTTGCCTGGGCCAAGGAACATGTGACCTCGGTGCTGTGTTCGTGTCTCGCGACGCATGCGCTGATCGAGTGTTGTTACGGCATCGAGCGCACCCGCCTGCCGGCCAAGCGCTGGGGTGTGTATGCGCATCGCCTGACCACCCGCACGCATCCGTTGGTCGCCGAAATCAACACCCGCTTCGATGTGCCGCATTCGCGCTTCAACGAAATTTTTCAGCAGGACATGGAAGCGAAGGGCTTGAAGGTGCTGGCGGTCAGCCCGGAGGCGGGCGTGCATCTGGCGGTCAGCCCGGACGGCTTTCGAATCGTGTTTTTTCAGGGCCATCCCGAATACGACGACATCAGCCTGCTGAAGGAATACAAGCGCGAGGTGTTGCGCTACTCTCGCGGCGAAATCGACGAGTATCCGCCGTTTCCGGTCAATTATTTCACGCCGGAGGCGCAGCGCATCTTCGGCGACTATCGCCAGCATGTGATCGCGGCGCGAGAAGCCGGCGGAACCTTGGACGAATTTCCGGAAAATCAGGTGATCGAAATGATCGACAACACTTGGCGCGACACCGCCCGGGCCGTGTTCGACAACTGGCTCGGCAAGGTATATCAGCTGACCAACCAGGACCGCCGCCTGCCCTTCATGGACGGCATCGATCCGGACAATCCACTGGGCTTATGACATTACATCAGCAATTCCTGCGGCAGGCGATCGATCTGGCGGTACGGAATGTCGAATCGGGACAAGGCGGCCCCTACGGCGCGGTGATCGTCAGAAACGGCGAAGTGATCGCCGGCAGCGGCAACCGGGTCACCACCGATCTCGACCCGACCGCGCACGCCGAAATCCTGGCGATTCGGCTCGCCTGCCGGAAATTGCAAGACTTCCAACTGATCGACTGCATCCTGTACACCAGTTGCGAGCCCTGCCCGATGTGCCTCGGCGCGATCTATTGGGCCCGCCTGCAAACTGTGTATTTCGCCTGCGACAGGCATGATGCGGCCGCCGCCGACTTCGACGACAGCTTCATTTATGACGAGCTGGCGATTCAGCCTGCCGAGCGCCGCATCGCGATGCGGCACCTCGACCTACCGGATGCGGGCCGGCCGTTTGCGGTCTGGGCGGCAAAAAACGACAAGGTGTGTTATTAGCCATCGTCGAACGCCTGTCCGCCTTCAGGCTGCGCTTGTTGCCGCACCGAGGCCTCCGCAAACACATCACGCCTAGCCCGTTGCAATCAGTAAAGCCGGGGGCTAGAGGCGGCAATTAAGGCGGAATTAAACGCGAACAGGCTACTCTTTTCCTTATTTATGGTATAGTCGCCCTGCTACTGCATGCCATGGTCGTTCCGGATATTTTTCAGCGGCACTTCTGCCCGCGCTGGAAACGGGAATCAGGCTGAACATTCATTCTGTATTGGGAGAGAGGTTATGAAACGTATCAAATCGGTTTTGCTCGCCACGGCATTGACGGCTTCCGCATCCGCATTTGCCGACAATCCGCCCCCTGTCGTCAACAAACCCCAAGGCGCTGATTTTTGGGTTGACATCGTCTTGCGCCCGGCCGGCTTTGTCGCGACCATCCTAGGCAGCGCGCTTTATGTCGCCTTGAGCCCCGCGACCGCGATCACCTCGATCCCGGCGCCTCACGACACATTCAAGACCTTTGCCGACTTCATCATCATGAATCCGTACAAATTCACCTTTACCCGTCCGGCCGGCGATTACAACTTTCCGCAGACCGAAAAGGGCGTCTGATCAGAGCGGGCGGCGAACGCCGCCCGACCTCTGGCCCGCTACACTGCAAGCCCTTGAGTTCTCAATACTCCCAGCCGCCCGCCACCGCCAGCAATGACCCGGTGATCATTTCGGGGCTGTCGTAAAGCAGCCAGGCCACCATTTTGCCGATTTCATCGGGCATGACCGGCCGTCCGAACGGAATCTGCGCGGCCATCGCCCGCCTTTCCTCCGCATTGATCTCCTCATCCTCGGTCAGACCGGGGCAGATCGCATTGACCCGTACCCTGTCCGGGGCCAAGGCGGCCGCCAGGCTTTTGGTCAGTGCCGCGACGCCGGTTTTCGCAGCCGAGTAGCCGGCCGACATCGGCCAGGGCTTGATGTTGTCGACGCCTGAAAAGGCGAAATTGATGATCTGGCCCTGACTGTTCCGCAAGGCATCGAGCGCATAATAACTGGTATGAAAGCAGCTATTCAGGTTCAGATCGATGTCGGCCAGCCAGTCCTCCGGGGTCACCTCCAGAATGTTTTTGTAAACGTAAGGCCCGACCACATTGATCAGTCCGTCGAGCCGGCCAAAATGAGCGAGCGCGTGCTCGACCAGGGCCTTCGCGTTTTCGGGCCGGGTCAAATCGGTCCGGTAAAAGCCGTGGGCAGAGCCGTTCGCGTCCAGCCAGCCGGCCAGCGCATCGGCCTTTTGCTGATTCGCGTGATACTGCAAAAACAGTTCCGCGCCGCGTTCGGCCAGCGCTTTGCAGACCGCGCTGCCGATCGTCGACGTGCAGCCGGTGATCAAGAGTGTTTTCATTGACTTCATCCTCGTGCTGGCGGCTTCTTCAGCCCGGCCACAGAATCACCGCGGTGCGCAGGCGGTTCTTGCCGAAGCAGGACATCCGGTCGAAATCCGCGCGCGCGATCGGCACGAACTGACAATCCAGCTCGCTCTTGTGATCGTCCTCCGGATCGGGGTCGTGCATGTACAAACAGGCATCGTCGAAGCCGCTCATCACGACCCAGTGCGGCGCCTTCTTCCGGTCCAGCTGATAGGTGCTGATCAGGATCAACGGAATCGCGCCTTCCATGAAGGTACCGATCAGATCGTCCTGGGTGATGTTCGCGTAATGCACCGGAACCGCCTGCGTCTCGGCCTCGCGCTTGAACGCATTATCGACCAGTTCGACGACCTGCTTTTTGTCCTCGCTGCGCACGCCGTCGATGAACAAGGTCTCGCCCTGATTGATCCAGACATCGACCCGGAAGCCGCGCCGCTTCGCCGCCAGCGCCAGGCCGAGCGGATGGCAGCCGCCGTGGCCGGAGGTCATGAAGATCGTGGTCGCCTCCCGCCACAGATTGATTTCTTCCTCGCGCGAAGGCTGATAAGCGTCGTTCAACCCGTGCATCGCCATCATCAGCGAGGCGGGGCCGCAGGTGAACGGCGTCGTTTGTTTGAGCCAATGCACGGTCCGGTGCTGCAAGGTATCCTGATAATGGCGGATCAGCTTCTGGAAACGGATCGCGTCCTTGTGATCCTCGTAATAATCGCGGTACAGACCGAATTTTTGAAACCCCAGGGATTCATAAAGCCGGATCGCGGCCGTATTATCGACGCTGACCTCGAGCCTCAGATACAGCCGGCCGCTGTCGTGCGCGGCCTGCTCGCCCGCCACCATCAGCTTTTTGGCGATGCCATACCCCCTGAGCCGCTGCTCGACCGCCAGCGAATAGATCCGCGCCAACCGGGTGCCCGGATGGTAGATGATCAGGATGTAGCCGACGACCCGGCCGTCGAACTCGGCGACCAGCAGCGCCCGGTGCTCGGTCGCGAGCCAGTGCTTGAAACTGCGGCGGCTCAGACGGTCGGTTTCGAAACTGGTGTTTTCGAGTTTGACCAGGCCTTCGAGATCGCTCGGCCGAGCCGGGCGAATCAGGATATCTTCGCTGTTCATCGAAGCGCCAGCCCCGCCAAAGCCTGCGCGATCACCTGCCGCCCCCGGAACAGCACCATTTCCCGCCAGGCCCGATCGGCCGGACAAAAATGCTGCAACATCGCGCGGCTGTGCTGGCGTCGAAGTTCGATCGGCGCGGGCTCCGCCCAGAGTTGATGATCACGCCGCAGCACCTCGAACAGCCGGTCGGTGCTGTAGCTACCGAATTCGAGCGTGATGTAACAACTCCGCGCGTTCATGATCTTGTGCCAGGCATAGTCGAGCAGACCGGTTTTCGGCACCGAACTGGAGGTGCCGAGCAAAGGCAACGTCACCGAATCGCCATAGAGGCGCTGCGCTGTCTGCGTGCCCGCGCTGTCCGGCTCGTGATCGCAGATCACCTCGCCGTAGCCATAGGCGCCGAGGCCGGTATGCAGATCAATCACCGCCAGATCGCGCTGCCGGAGCGCATAGCTTTCAATCAGTTGTTCGATCACCCGCCGCCCGTGACTGGGCCTGCTGCCGCCGTAACACGCACCCTTCGGATCATGGTACTGGCCGGCGCTGACCGCCTTCTCGAACGCAATCCGCCCGTGCCGGTGTTCAAAATCGGCGAAGAGCTTCTGCCGTTGCTCGGCATCGTCCAGGAACAGCGCGGCGCGGAGTTCCGTATAGCCTGCATTTACGGGCAACGGCGCCGAGAAATCGACGAAATTGCGGTTCAAATCGACGCCGTCCGCGTCGCAGCGCCGCCGCCATGCATAGCCCCACGGCGTCAAGGCATGAATGACCAGCAACGCGGTGCGCTCCGGCAGACCAATATGGCCTTCGGCCAGCATCAGCAAATGGTCGATTTGGATCGCGCTGCCCGCATAACCCTCGATTCCGTGCGTGCCGCCGATCAGCACGACGACGTGCTCGGCATCCTCGGGACCGATCCAGACGCTGTCGGTAAACAAAGGCTCGCCCTCGGGCCCTGCGTCCGAATAAGGAAAAGTCCGCTGGCCGACAGGCAAGGGCAATCCGGACAACAACGCCAACCAGTGCTGCCTGGCGGCGGCATAGCAGTCGGGAAATACATCCGTATTCAACGGGACAAACGGTAAACGGTAAAACATAAAACCAGCGGCGCTTCTTTCCATACGAAACCGTTATCGTAACACGTTGCCAGGTAGGAATCCTATCTGCTCAATGCATCATCGATAGGCACACTCACTCCAGCTTTCGCAAGGCAAACTTTATATCGGCATCTTCGACTGTTACTTGAATATATCAAGACAGCCTACCTGTTACCCTAATTGGCTAATTACTATATTAATCAATTACCATTCTTAATACACTAATAATTAAACTACCCTTAATTATTAAATAAAATATACTAACCCTATAAATACCTTTAGTTTTAGAAAACATGCTATACAATTTCTAACATACATAATCCCATGCAATACCACTTTACCTTGAATCCACGGCCTGAGCGCGGCTTCGTCCTCGAACAAAGGGGAAATTTATTCCGTCTTTGGGGTTATGCAACAAAGCCTTTCAATACCATATACTTATGAAGGGGATTTACATGAGAAAGAATAGTCCGATTACTATGATAGTGGGTGCCGCAGTCATACCGATGACAGCATACCTTGCAATGGCAACCCCCGTCCATGCCCAGCCAGACAACAGTCAATGGCCTTCGGCAGGTCAGAATCTTCAGAATACGCGCCATCAAAGAACGGAGACCAAAATCGGGGTCGATACTGTCGCGAAACTAAGAATGAAATGGGTTTTAACAACCGAGGGTGACGTATCGGCAACTCCCGCGGTCGATGATGCCAGGGTATACGTGCCTGACTGGAAGGGCAAGCTGTACGCCGTCGACAGGACGACGGGCAGCCAGGTTTGGCAGGTGAATATAGCCGACGCCAGCGGGGTGTCCGGTGACAAGGCACGGGCGACTCCGGTGGTCAACGGCAACAAGGTCATTGTCGGCACGCAGGGTCCCTTCGGTGGCGGCGGTAAGCTGCTCGCGTTCAACAAGAACACGGGGGCCTTGCTCTGGAAAACCACGCTCGACAGCCACCCCGCGGCGATTATCACCCAATCGGCAGTGGTTTATGAAAACTCGGTTTACGTCGGCGTTGCATCATTGGAGGAGGTGTTCGCGACATCAGTCTTTCTTCCAGGCTACGTGTGTTGCAGTTTCCGAGGCGGCATGTATGCCCTCGATGTCAACACGGGCGCCATCAACTGGAAAACTTACATGGTGCCGCCGGGATACACGGGGGCGGCGATTTGGGGGAGTTCGCCCGCAATCGACACGCGCAGGCGGCAGGTTTATGTCGCGACCGGCAACAACTATTCGATACCGTCGGCGGTGCTCGAATGCGTGGCGGCCGCCGGCGACGATCCCAACGCACAGCGCGCCTGCCTCCCCCCCGACGACCATTTTGACTCGGTGGTGGCCCTCGACCTCAAGACCGGCGCCGTTCGGTGGGGAACGGCGGCCCTGCCGTATGACGCTTTCACCGGGGCTTGCGTCCTTGGAGGCGGCTACTGTCCCGAACCCGCAGGCCCCGACTACGACTTTGGCCAGGGACCCGCGCTGTTCACGGTGAAGCCGGCAGGGAACGGTGCGCCCCGAGACCTCGTGGGGGCAGGCCAGAAGAGCGGCCAGTACTGGGCATTCGATCCCGACACCGGCGCCGTCCAGTGGGTCACGGCGGCGGGGCCCGGAGGGGCTGGCGGCGGCCTGCAGTGGGGTTCGGCCGTTGACGGCCAGCGGGTCTACACGGCGAATGCCAACTACCACCAAAAGCCTTGGACCCTACCTGACGGGGCTGTTGTTACGTCAGGGCTATGGAGCGGCCTGGAGGCTGCCACGGGTCGGCTCCTCTGGCAGACGGCACCTCCCGAAGGCGGTAGCACGTCGGGTCCGGTGACGACCGCCAATGGCGTCGTATTCGGCTGTTCCTTGGATCCATTGGGGCATATGTATGCTTTGAATGCCGCGACCGGAGAAGTGTTATGGCAGTTCGCAAGCGGTGGCTCCTGCTTGTCCGGCGCCGCCATTTCCAAAGGGACGGTATTCTGGGGATCCGGTTATAGCAACCTCGGGTTCGGAACGCCGAGCAACAAGTTGTACGCCTTCGATATTCCAGAGGACCATGCCTAACGATAAGCTAACCGGGCGCGGCCCGGAAAACCAAACAAACAAAAGAACCTTGTTCCCGCGCTCCGGTTGAGCGTTGGGCTAGACATGATTAATGTTTAGATTTTTAACGACAGAATTAGGATCGGCTTGCACCAGCCTTAATAAAACTTTGGCTGGCCCGGTTGGATGCCTATGGCCTTGCTCCCAATTTTGCAGTGTTCTGACATTTACCCCAATCAGAGCGGCAAACTTTGACTGGGTGAAACCAATGCCTTCGCGAATTGCTTTAATATTAGGCTCTGGAGATTCGTAAATACGAGATGCTTCTGCTTCGCCTCGTTTTATTTTGCCAGCCTCTTTGATGCTGGCTACTAATTCATTGAAATACTCGTCTTTCATTTTTTAAACTCCGATGCGACAATTTCCCTCAGGACCATAGGATGGGCTGACGAAGGAAGCCCATCGTTCGCGATTGATGGGCTTCGTGCCTCAGCCCATCCTTATATCTTGATTCTGAGTATTTAAAGGTTCAGAATCCCCGACTGATCATCGGGAGGGCAGCGGGGAAGTCGTGCCCATCCTGAGGCTTGAAAGCCTGTGTCATAGATTGAGCTCCCCGCCGCCCGCACTGGCTATCGAAGTTCGAACGGTATACGAAGGGCACCTTGCTG
>Ga0207968_100432_pt1 | contig 16142 bp, 11 predicted proteins | sample LakWasMet21_HOW5_2_FD_183867 | JGI IMG/M metagenome (GOLD analysis project Ga0207968, IMG submission 183867) | Freshwater sediment methanotrophic microbial communities from Lake Washington under simulated oxygen tension - Sediment Metagenome... | ecosystem: Environmental > Aquatic > Freshwater >...
TTTACACACGCCGGCATTAATTTCCATCAATTCAGGAGCAGCCGTGTTAAATGTAAGCGTGCTTGGGAAAATAACACCAATCGTGCTGCGTGTTCCATTTGGGAACATGACCGTGTGACTAACGCACTTGCCATCAAAATAAACGTTAGCTTTCTTTTTAACACTGACATTATCAAATTGTGCCATTTGCTTTAGCTTTCAGAAAAAAATCAAAACACTATTATCGCAGAAAAGGCTTGCCAAACCAATAAATGACGAGCAAATGGTTACGAAATTGGCTACTTCACAGTAACTAGCCAAAAAAACACGAAGTATTTATTTTGCAATCGCGCTTGCGTTTTAATTACACCTTACGCAAGGATGCTCGCAATTTTGTCCATCTCGACTTTAAGGCTAGCTTTGTCATGTGCCAATGTTGCTAACGGCAATGCAAAAAACGCTTCAATACGGGCACGTAAAATACTGTAGGCCTTTACAAAAGCTGCATCAATTTCTTGATCTGTACCAACTGCATGTGCGGGGTCTTCCACCCCCCAATGCGTACGAAGCACAGGGCCTAAATACGCAGGGCAAGTTTCACCCGCAGCACTGCCGCACACTGTAATCACAATATCGGGTGTAGCAGGCAAATCTTCCCAAGACTTACTAAAATAACCTTCTGTCGATATGCCTTCACGTGCCAACAGGGCAAGCGAGCGTGGGTGCACATAGCCAGCAGGCTTACTACCGGCACTCATAGCATGCCAACCGGCTGGCGCAAGGTGATTAAAAGTCGCCTCACCTAATATTGAGCGGCATGAGTTGCCCGTACATAAAAACAAAACATTCATTTCAAAACTCCCAATCTATAAACCCAAATATACGAAATCAGTTAGCCTCATACCAATGGCGGCTGCGATTCACGATATGCACCACAGACAGCATGACAGGCACCTCAATCAAAACACCCACCACAGTGGCTAGTGCCGCACCTGAATTAAAGCCAAATAATGCAATTGCAGTAGCAACAGCCAACTCAAAAAAGTTAGATGCACCAATCAAAGCGGACGGCCCGGCTACACAATGTGCCACTTTAAATTTCTTATTCAGCCAGTATGCAAACATGGAGTTAAAGTAAACCTGAATAATGATAGGCACCGCCAATAAACCAATCACCAAAGGCTGGTTCAATATTTGCTGCCCCTGAAAACCAAATAGCAACACCAAGGTAGCAAGCAAGGCACTCAGAGAAACAGGATGCAGCTGTTTAAGCACCAGAGCTAAGGCATTTGGCCCTTTTGCCAATAAATATCGACGCAGTAACTGGCTAATTAAAACCGGTATCAGAATAAACAGCACTACCGATAAGAACAAGGTATCCCATGGGATGCTAATACTAGACAAGCCCAACAACAGCGCAACCAACGGCGCGAATGCGAACAACATAATCACATCATTGATCGCCACTTGAGATAAAGTAAACTTCGGCTCACCGTCACACAAGTTGCTCCATACAAACACCATCGCAGTGCATGGCGCCGCAGCCAGCAATATCAAGCCGGCAATATAGCTATCCAACTGCTCGATAGGCAGGTAGCTTGCAAATAAATGCCGGATAAAAATCCAAGCTAGTAACGCCATTGAAAACGGCTTTACCACCCAGTTAATAAATAACGTGACGCCAATACCCTTGCTATGCTGCAATACATCACGCATCGCATAAAAATCCACTTTCAGTAGCATGGGGATAATCATTAACCAAATCAGGCTGGCCACAACCAAATTTACTTCTGCGATTTTCATATCGCCGATTGCTTGAAACACCTTTGGGCTAAGCTCACCCAGGCCAACACCTACAAGGATGCATGCCAACACCCACCAGGTTAAATTGCGCTCAAAACTGCCAATTTTGGGGCTGGTACTTGAAACTTTAGATACCTGTGTCATTGTGATTTGCTTTTACGTGAAATAAATTGAACCTGCTGCGTACTAGGTGCACAACAGGCGGAGTCTGACTGACTATGCGCATCATTAAAAGTAGGCGCACTATCTAGCGTGTGGTAAGTTTCCCAAGCAATGCCCGATGGGTCTTGCACCCAATGCTTATCTGATTTTGCATAACAGCAAGTGGTGCCCTCCTGCGTCAAAACACTTAACTCAGCTGAATCAAACCTAGCCTTCATTTCAGATAATGCATCTTCGCTATCGACCTGAATACCGACATGATCCAAACCAACTTTTGCACCACGCTGACTAATCGCAAAATTCACCAAGGGGTCATCTAGCATCCATTTGGCATAATCAGACTTAACAACCGTTGGCTCCATACCAAACATCGTGTTATAAAAATTGATACTTTTATTAAGGTCATCCACCGACACATGTAAATGCATACGTTTCATGATTACAACTCCTTTTCTTCAACACAGCATGTCACATCAGGACAAGATGACACCTGCCCTGCGCAACAATTTTCAGTTAAATACGCCAGCAGTCCATTCATCGCATCATAATTGGCAATGTAATACACATAACGCCCTTCCTGACGCGAGCTTAAAAGCCCGGCACGGGTCAGTTCCTTTAAATGAAAAGATAACGTGCTTGCGGGTATTTTTAGCTGCTCACCCACCACGCCTGCGGGCAAACCGCTGCCCCCGGCCTGAACTAAAAGCCTAAAAATATCCAAGCGCGCCTCTTGCGCAATTGATGCTAACTGAGTGACTGCTAATTTATTATCCATATTTCTATATTTTCATAAATATAGAAATATTGTCAATTATTTTTTAAATAACACTGATATAAATTCAGGTTAAATAAATATCAGAGCAAAAACGCACAAACCACTCACAAATAAATAACGATAGATTGACGATGTAGCAATCAATATAGTTTTTAGGTAAGATGAACCCGTAATCTGTTAACACATGTATTCAACTACATTGGAAGCCAACGACTTGAAAACTCCTAGCCTCCCGCACAATGAAGTTAACCGACTTGAGTTTCTCAAAAGCCTCAATATCCTCGACTCTTTGCCAGAACAAGGCTTTGACGACCTAACCAGCCTTGCATCAGATATCTGCAAAACACCGATTGCCATCATTACGCTTGTTGATGAAACTCGCCAATGGTTTAAGAGCAAAGTTGGTTTAGCCGCCACAGAAACGCCTAGGGATATCTCATTTTGTGGTCACGCTATTCTTGGCGATGACATATTTGAAATTCCCAACGCTTTAGATGATGATAGGTTTAGCGACAACCCACTGGTAACTGGCGACCCCAACATACGTTTTTATGCTGGCATCCCGCTCATTAGCAGTAACAAATACGCACTTGGCACACTCTGTGTAATTGATCGACAGGCTCGTGAGCTATCTGCAGAACAGCGCACTGCACTTAAAAAACTAGCTAACTTAGTAGAAACCTTAATCGACACGCGCATCCAATCCATGAAACTGGAAGAAATGAGCGTAGCGCTATTTGATAAAACAGCCTTTCTTAACACGCTGTTATCCAGTGCGGATGCATCTATTATTTCAACCGACCTGAATGGGCTCATTACCAGCTTTAATCGCGGTGCAGAAAATATGCTGGGGTATAAAGCAGAAGAGTTGGTAGGCTTAACAACACCTGCCCTATTGCATGATGCCAATGAAATGCACCAACGCGCTGATGAACTGAGTCAGGTTTTAAATAAACCGATAGCTACCAGCTTCTACGTGTTTATATCGCAAGCGCTACAAAGAAAATCAGAAACTCGCGAATGGACCTATATTCGCAAAGATGGCACATCACTGCCTGTCAGCTTAACGGTCACGCCTATGTACGACAACATGGGTGCATTATTTGGTTACCTCGGTGTTGCTCATGACATCAGCTTACGCAAGCAGGCAGAGCAAGCAACCAGTTATATGGCTGACGTATTGGAGCGCACCGGGGAACTAGCCAAAGTAGGCGGATGGGAATTAGATATTGCAAACATGCAAATTAAGCATTGGACCACAGAGGTCTTTCGCATCCATGAGCTAGACCCGCCAGCGCTCCCCTCAGTGGAGCAAGCTGTTTCGTTTTACCCGCCAGAATCCAGACGCGTGCTAGAGGCAACGATTAACAATGCCATTCAGACAGGTAAGCCGTGGGATATGGAGCTACCGCTCACCACCGCCAAAGGCAACCATATTTGGGTACGCACCCAAGGCTCAGCCGTGATGCACGATGGCAAGGCGGTTAGCCTGATTGGTGCATTTCAGGATATTACCGCGCAAAAAACAGTTGCCAATGCCTTAAAAGCGCGTGAAAAAAGCTTTGATGACATCATTGAGTACGCCCCCATTGGCATGGCTATCGTATCACTGGAAGGCAGGTTCACTAGAGTCAATCAAGCGCTATGTAATATAGTTGGCTATAACAGCCAAGAGCTAATGCAGCGCACCTTTCAGGAAATCACCTTCCCAGATGATCTGGAAGCTGACTTAGAACGTGTTAGCCAGTTAGTTGAAGACAAAATCAACACTTATCAAATAGAGAAGCGTTACATCCATAAAGATAAAAGAATCGTATGGGTTCAGCTTTCGGTGAGCATTTCTAGAGATGAAGACCGCACGCCTAAATACTTGATTGCCCAGATTGAAGACATTACCGAGCGTAAATATCAACATGAAGAAACTGAGCAATTTGCCTACCATGACCCGCTGACCAATTTGCCTAATCGCAGAATGTTACTAAGCAGGTTGCATCAATCCCTGATACAAACCGAGCGTTTTGACAGGTCAATGGCATTACTCTTTCTGGATTTAGACCATTTTAAGAATATCAATGACTCATTAGGCCACGACGTAGGAGACCTACTACTAAAAGAAGTAGCCAACCGACTGCTAAAATGCGTACGCTCTGCCGACACGGTTTCCAGGCAAGGTGGTGATGAGTTTGTAATTATTCTTTCAGAAATCGCGCACACGCAAGATGCAGAGCTTGTGGCACAAAAAATCATAGAGAGCTTTAAACAACCGATTCTGGCTAACGAGCATGAAATTATGATGAGCACCAGCATTGGCATTGCAGTTGGCGCCCACGGCAAGCTAATTAAAGCAGATGAGTTAATGAAACACGCAGATAAAGCCATGTATGAGGCTAAAGGTGCGGGTAGAAACAGATATTGTTTTCACTATTAGATTTAGCACCTCGCTACGGCATCGGGCGGCGCGAAAAGCGGTCATTCCCCCTAACCCTTGCTAAGTGGCAAGATAGTTATTTAAATCAAAAAACCGCCCAGTAACAATTGGGAGGCTTTAATGAATGAGTTAATGCAGTGCATAGCATCTTGATGCATACCACGCACAGCGGCTAGTAAGGTTACACTGTGGCACGCAGTGTTTTTGCAGCGGCCACCATGTTAGCCAATGCTGGCAACACTTCTGCCCATTGCCGCGTTTTTAAACCGCAATCCGGATTAACCCATAAGCGTTCAGCAGGCACACGCTCCGCAGCTTTCTTCATTAATTGCACAATATGCGCCTGCGTTGGGATATTAGGCGAATGAATGTCATACACGCCAGGCCCAATCTCGTTAGGATAGTTAAAGTTGTCAAAAGCATCCAGCAACTCCATGTCAGAACGTGACGTCTCTATCGTAATCACATCCGCGTCCATATCCGCAATTGCCGCGATGATGTCATTGAACTCGGAATAGCACATGTGCGTATGAATCTGTGTTTCATCCTGCACGCCATTGGCAGTAATTCGGAAAGACTCCACCGCCCAATTCAGGTACTCTTTCCACTGTGATTTACGCAGCGGCAAGCCTTCACGCAAAGCCGCTTCATCAATTTGAATCACGTTGATGCCTGCTTTTTCCAAATCCAGCACCTCTTCGCGAATCGCCAACGCTAGCTGGTAGCAACTTACCGCACGTGGCTGGTCATCACGGACAAAAGACCAGTTAAGGATAGTCACCGGACCGGTCAACATGCCTTTCATAGGCTTGCTGGTCAATGACTGGGCGTATTTAATCCACGCCACGGTCATGGCTTGCGGACGGCTAATGTCGCCAAACAAAATTGGTGGTTTAACGCATCGTGAACCGTAAGACTGTACCCAGCCAAATTGGCTAAAAGCATAGCCGTTTAATTGCTCACCAAAATACTCCACCATATCGTTACGTTCAGCTTCACCGTGCACCAGCACATCCAGCCCCAGCGCCTCCTGCTCGCGAACACTGCGCTCGATTTCCGCTTTCATCGCTAGCTGATAATCAGCATGATTAATCTCTTGAGCTTTGAATTGGCTACGTGCCTGGCGAATTTCTGCGGTTTGCGGGAATGATCCGATAGTCGTTGTTGGGTACTTAGGTAAATTGAGCAACGCAGCCTGTTTAGCGGCACGCTGTGCGTACACATTCTGGCGCTGACCAAGTTGCGGCGTTAGCTTACCCAACGCCTCTCTCACCGCAGGGTTATGCACACGTTGCGAATGGCGGCGTGCTTCAACCGCTGCATGGTTACTTGCCAATTGCTCCTGTACTGCCTCGCGGCCTTGGTTCAAGGCTATAGATAAAATGTGCAGTTCTTCCAATTTTTGCTTAGCAAACGCCAACCACGATTGAATCTCCTCATCCAGCTTTTGCTCACTGTCCAGATCTACCGGCACGTGTAGCAAAGAACAAGATGGTGCGATCCATAAACGTTCACCCAAACGCTCAGCCAATGGCTCCAGCCAATCTAATGTAGTGCTCAGGTCAGTTTTCCAAATATTACGCCCATTAATCACGCCAATAGAAAGTACCTTGTGCGAAGGCAGCATACCAATCAGCGGCAATATTTCGTGACGAGCATTAATGGCATCCACATGCAGGCCTGCAACCGGCAGGTTAGCAGCCAGATATTGGTTATCGGCCAACTGACCAAAATAAGTTGCCACCAGCAATTTGACGCGGCTACTCTTCAATTGGTGATATGCCAGGTTAAATGCATGTTGCCAATCAGCATCCAGCTCAGTGACTAAAATAGGCTCATCAATCTGCACCCACTCAACCCCTTGTGTCGCCAAGGTTTCCAGCAGTTCCACGTATACTTGCACCAACTGTGGCAATAAAGCTAAGCGATCTGAATCATCTTTGGCTTTACCAATAGCAAGATAAGTCACCGGGCCAATAATTACGGGCTTGGCTTTAACATTCTTCGCTTTTGCTTCAGCCAATTGCTCCAGCAAGCGTGTAGCATCCAGCTTGAACGTCGTTGCCGCAGTTAATTCAGGCACGATATAGTGATAATTGGTATCAAACCACTTTGTCATCTCACCAGCAGCCACGCCACCACAGCACTGTGCGTGATTATCATTAGATTGTGCTGAACGGCCACGTGCCACACGGAAGTAATTATCTAATTGCTCACCATGAAAGACGCTTACCCGCTCTGGTAAGTTACCAAGCGTGAAAGACATATCCAATACTTGGTCGTAAAAAGAAAAATCACCTACAGGCGTTAAATCCAAAGCTGATTGCAGACTCCAGTGACGTTGACGCAGCTCTTGACCAAGCGCCTTTAATTCGTCACGTGTTGATTGGCCTTTCCAGTAAGACTCCAGTGCAAACTTCAGCTCTCGTTTCGCGCCAATGCGCGGAAAACCCAGATTGTGTGTTGATACCATTTTAATTCCTATCATTTTGAAAGATGCTGAATTCTATAAAGAGCAATCCATGAAGTAAAATGGTAATATTTCAACAATCTATTAATTTTACTCATATACAATGTTAGAACGCATCCATTTAGCCATTATTCGCGAGGTTGATAGACAAGGGTCATTGACTGCGGCAGCCAATACTTTGTGCTTAACGCAATCTGCATTAAGCCATTCAATCAAAAAATTAGAGCAGCAACTCAACACAGATATCTGGTTACGTGAGGGCCGTAGCTTACGCCTGACGCAAGCTGGGCAATATTTGCTGGCCGTGGCTAATCGGGTATTGCCGCAACTATCATTAGCTGAGGAGCAACTGCGCCAATTCGCGCAAGGTGAACGCGGCACATTACGCATTGGTATGGAGTGCCACCCCTGCTACCAATGGTTACTGAAAGTAGTATCACCCTATTTAGCCGCATGGCCAGACGTGGATGTAGACGTTAAACAGAAATTTCAATTTGGTGGTATCGGTGCACTGTTTGGTTATGAAATTGACCTACTAGTCACGCCAGACCCTCTGTATAAACCGGGGTTGCACTTTGAGCCAGTGTTTGATTATGAGCAAGTATTGGTCGTTAGCCGCAACCATAATTTGGCTAAACAAAGCTATGTAGAGCCTGAGCAGTTAAGCCATGAAACGCTGATTACCTATCCGGTAGAAATCAATCGATTGGATATTTACAACCAGTTTCTCCAGCCAGCAGGAATCCACCCCAAACGCCACAAAACCATTGAAACAACCGACATCATGTTACAAATGGTAGCCTCTAACCGCGGAGTAGCCGCACTGCCGCGATGGCTTGTAGAAAAGTATGCGAGTGAAATAGCCATTACACCGGTACAACTAGGGCAGCAAGGGATTGCTAAACAAATTTTCCTCGGTGCACGCGAGGCTGATGTAACTATTGATTACTTAAAAGCTTTTTTCCAAACAGCACGCTCTGCCCCTTTTTAAGCAAGAAATAATCAAGAAAATCGCACCGTAGGCGGCTAACTACAAGCCGCCGCATAAAGCTGGCAGTCGGTGTTGGTTATTAAACTTTGAAATACATGAAGTCTAAATCCATCGATGTAAATTCCACTCATATAGAAGAGCCCTTACAAATCTGTTTGCAATTTATAAAATAAATTAATAGAATCAACTGTGTTCTTCTCTTTGCTAGGAGTGCAAGGCTATCCTGGCTACGAATAAAAATAAAGGAGACCTTGGATGAAGTGTCCGGCGATACTATCTACCGAGTCAGAGAGACTAGCTGCTTTATCGAACCATGGATTGGATGACGAGAGTCTGATCCCAAACTTGGACCCTGTTGTTCATATTGCCGCACGCATGTTTGGCATGCCGGTAGCCGCAGTCAATATGATCGGCAGCGACCATGTTTTTTTTGCAGCACACGTTGGTGCCGGCAAATTTGACATGAGCCGCGATGTTTCCTTCTGCGCTCACGCTATCAATCAATCGGGCGTGATGGTGGTACCAGACGCTACCTTAGATGAACGCTTTCATGACAATCCTTTAGTCACTGGCGAAACAAGCCTTCGCTTCTATGCCGGTGTCCCGCTCCGCTCACCAGAAGGGTTAGCGCTAGGCGCACTTTGCGTTGTAGACAACAAACCACATGCAGACTTCTCTGCAAATGACCAATTAAGATTACAAGAACTTGCCAAAATGGCTTCAGACAGACTGGAGTTACGTCGCATTGAAGTGAGCGCTAGTAAGTCCAGACCTAATTTTGAAGAATACGCCGGTAACTCCACCACACCAGTGGTTTGGTTTGACAGCACACTACGCATCACAGCATGGAACAATGCTGCGGCTCAATCCCACGGTTATAGCTTGGAGGAAGGCATAGGCAAACCTATTGAGCAACTGATGCCGGAACGCTCTCGCCCACTTTTTCAAGAAATTATCAGTAAGGCGATTGCAGCAGAATCCTTAGATGGACTGGTTATCCCATCAGAAATAAACGGCCTGCGTAAAGATGGCACAAAATTCGTCCTAAGTTTCTCTTTATTCAGCTGGAAAGATAGCGGTCATATTCAATTTGAGGCTGTGATTAAAGATATCACAGCACAACGTCTTGAAGAAATTGAACTGCGCCAGCAAGCAAATATAGACCCATTAACCGGGCTGCAAAATCGCGCCAGTTTTTACCGCAGCGTAGAATCAGCACTGATTACGCCCTCCCCAATGACGGTGCTGATGATTGACCTTGACGGCTTTAAGGACGTGAATGACACGCTAGGCGACTCCGTCGGAGACAGCATTCTCAAAGAGGTTTCGAGGCGGTTGCTTAAGCTTGTAGATACCGTAGGCATCGCGGCAAGAATAGGCGGCGACGAGTTTGCAATCATGTGGCCACATATGGCTAACCCTGACCTTGCCACACAATTAGCAGAAGCCGCTGTAGCCGCCATAGCAATCCCCATCAGCGTTGATGGGCAAGAAGTACGCGTTGCCGCAAGCTGCGGTGTTGCGATTGCACCAGACCAAGCGCAAGAAGCATTAGAGTTAGTGAGCAATGCAGATTTAGCCTTATTCAAAGCTAAAAGCATCGGTCGCGGGCAGGTTTTTCTGTTTGTCACTGCATTACGTCTTGAAGCAGTTGTACGCCGCCTTTATGCTTTGGAGTTACACCGTGCTGTGGATGATGGTGAGTTCCTGCTTTTTTATCAGCCGCAGGTCGATTTGATCACAGGTGAAATCACAGGTGCTGAAGCCCTGCTTCGCTGGCACCACCCAGAAAGAGGCATATTATCGCCAATTGCTTTCCTAGCCGCATTAGAGCGTGGCACCCTAGCCGCTACCGTTGGCGCATGGGTACTGGATGAAGCCTGCGCACAAGCCGCATATTGGCGTAGAAACGGTGCACCTAACCTACGCATGGGCGTTAACCTTTTCGGGGCTCAATTTCATGTTGGCAACCTAGTGACTGAAGTAATAGATGCACTGGAACGACATGGCCTGCCACCATCAGCGCTAGAGCTGGAGATTACGGAAAACATTGCGCCGGACAACGATGACGTGGTGCTTAATTGCCTGCATCAGCTGCATGATTATGGGGTTGGTATCGCCTTGGATGATTTTGGTACCGGCTATGCATCATTAAGTTTACTCAAAACCTATCCTTTAACCCGCATCAAAATCGACCAATCATTTGTACATGGCATGCTGGAGCACGAACAAGACGCTTCGGTGATACGCGCTACCTTAGATATAGCACGCAGTTTTAAGCTAGAAACGATTGCAGAAGGAATCGAGACCAGAAGCCAACAACTATATTTGCTCGAAAAAGAATGCATGGAAGGACAAGGCTACCTGTTCGGCAAGCCCATCCCCGCAGCGCAATTCTCGGCATTGATTGATTCAAATAAACTACTTAAAGAAATCGCTTGATGTGTTTAGTCGTGCGCATATCAATGGTTAGGTGATGAAATGACCCGCCATCTTCTTTTTTTAATTTTACTCTCTTTTGCTATAAACGCTAACGCTGGCAAATGCTATGCGTCTTCCATTCAAAAACCCTCACCATTTATGGGGAATGACGGTGAGATCTTCAAGCTTGCAGATGGCTCTCTGTGGGAAGTTAAGTACGAATATGAATATATGTATGAATACTCTCCCAATGTGATTATTTGCCCTGACAAAGGAAAATTAATTATCAAAGATAAAAAACTTAATGTTGAAAAAGTCAATTAGCTATCCATCACTCAAGCGTGACTGACCAAAACCCATCGTTAATTTAAACGGTAGCAGAAAATAAACAGTCGAATAGGTAACAATAACCGTGCATTTACGCATCGTTTAAGCGCTTATTGACTCTCCCTCAATCTAGGTTGAGGTATAGAAACTATATCTATTCCTACCCGAAGCTTTAGACTCGTACATCGCCGAATCTGCATACTTCATTAGCTCTTTAATGCTGGTTTTTGCATCACCATCATGCACTGCAATACCAATACTGGTACCTATAGATAACTCACTACCATTAACCTCAATCGGCTCACTAAACTTATGGAGAATTTCTTCTGCAAGCATTTTGGCGTCATGTGCACTAGCAATCTCCGTAAGTATAATCACAAACTCATCGCCTCCTAGTCGTGCAACAGTGTCACTGCTGCGCACACAGGAGAGTAAGCGTGAGGCTGCTTCTTTCAGTATCAAATCACCAACATCATGGCCTAATGTGTCATTAATCTGTTTGAAATGATCTAAGTCTAAAAAGAACAAAGCAAACTTGCGTTGATATTGTTCAAACTGAGAAAAAGCCTGATTTAGCTTATCCATCAACATGCGGCGATTAGGTAGCTTGGTCAGCGTGTCAAAATATGCATGCTGGTGCACTTCATTGTCACGAATCTTGCGCTCACTGATATCTTCAATTTGCGCAATAAAATATTGAGGGGTTAAATCTTCGTCTCTAAAAATACTGGCCGAAAGCTGAACCCACACCGTCATATTGTCTTTGCGAATGTATCGTTTTTCTATACGGTAAGTATCAATTTCGCCATCCAGTAGCCGCTGCACATGCTCAAGGTCGAGAGAAAGGTCATCCGGGTGAGTGATTTCTTGGAAGGTGCGCCTAATCAGCTCGTCGTTGGTATAACCCACGATATTACATAGTGTTTGATTCACAACCGTAAATCGACCATCCAAAGAAACGATAGCGATACCAATTGGCGCGTATTCAATAATCTCTTTAAAGCTTTTTTCACTGGCACGTAAAGCAAGCTCAATCTTTTTACGATCAGAAATATCATCAAACACCACGAGAGTCCCGATAATTTCATTATTTCTGAAAAATGGAACAGAGTTTACTGAAACGTAAATTGGCGAGCCACTTTTATGCCAGAAAATCTCTTCTGTAGATTTATAAGGCTGTTTGGAATGAACCACACCGTTGATTACACACTCACGCTCCGGGTGGCCAGATTCATCAAGGGGCCTGTGATGAAATAACAAATGTGCATTTTGGCCCAACAAATCTGACTCACTATGCCCCAACAGCTCCTGCGCTTTAGGGTTGGTAAAAGTAATCATGCCGTTGATATCTGTCACATAGATTCCCTCACCCAGCGTAGAGGTGATTTCTTGAAAGCGATAGAAACTATCTTTAAGCTCCTCAGTTTTTTGCTTAACCAAGTTCTCGATACGGGCAGTATAACCAGTCCCTATGAGTAGCAATGCGCCCATTAAACCCGTACCAAACAGCCCGATAGCCAGCATATTCCAGCTCTGCCACCCACGGTGCTGCTGGTAGTACTGCGTTGTTGGCAAGGTATCCAAACGGTAATACCTACCGCCAAACTTGAAGTCCCTTGTATACAGGCCCTCTATTTGATTATCGGTAAAGTCATTGTATAAATCCTTGCCAGATTGCACATCAGTTAAGCGCACATGTACCGTATGCGCAAATGGCTTGAAAAGTTCGCCAAAAAAGACGCTGGCTCTCAAAACTGTTGATAGCACCCCATCTTGGCTTGTACCGTGTATAGGATAAAGTAACATTAAGCCGAGCTCAGTACCGTCATTAATAATCAGCCGCGTTGGCGGTGAAGCAATGGCCTTTTTCAGGCTAATTGCACTTTGAATCGCATCTTTACGATCGGGGAGCGAAGCCAAATCAACGCCCAAAATTGCGCGAGTGGCCTCCTTAAGCGGCACGATATACGTAATAGGAAAGTAAAAATCCTTATTGCTTGAAGTAACTAACTTCCTCTGTGCGTCCACTTGTTTAATTTCAAAATCTTTAAACTCTTTTGATAACTGTTTTACATATGAAGCTCGCTCACGGTGCATTACTTTAGGCGCCCACTCTATCGCGTAGGTCATTGGATACTCGCGCTTAATCGCACTCACAAAGTGATAGAAATCTTGCCTTGTTACCTTTTCGCTAGCTCGATAGCTAAACAAAGCACTGGTTTGCCCGATAACCGCTTCTTGAGACTCAAATCGAACCCGCAGCTGCTCGGATATTTGGTTGGATAAAGCATCAAACTCTATTAATGATTCTTTGCGCTCCCATCTGCTGACAACCACAAACGTGATAATCAGCAATGCAAACGTAATGAGCATAGGCACCGCTATTGTAAGGGCACGTTTTCTCCATATTTCTCTCGGCTTCCCAATTGCAACCAAGGTGAGCGGCAGCATGACTATCAGCCCTAATGTGTCGCCTATCCACCACGAGGCCCAGCTTGTAAAGAACAGAGGCTCCTCAATCAGGCCAAGTGAGAGCAAACCTGTTACCGAAATAGTGGCACTAATCAAACAGATAACAGGTGCTGAAATGAAAAACGTCACCACATCGATAGGGCTATCCAAAGTGGTTGGGTAGTGAATCTTATGTTTTAACCACCAACCACCCAGTGATGCTTGCAGTGCAGAAGCAACAGCGATCAGCAGCGCCACCTCTATATCAGTCACTTCCACCTGATGGCCAGCACTGTAACCTACTAGAATGTTAAGTAGAAATGACCCTAAAAATATTGCAGGCAGCACGGCGCGCCCTGCAACAAAAGCCGCAGCGATTGCAATCCCGGCTGGAGGAAAGATTGCCGAGGCGTAGCCTGGAGGCAACGCCAACATAAGGCCTAGTTTGCCAGTAATCACATAAACGAGTACCAGCAGCAGGCTATAGGTTACGGTTTTATTTTGTATTGATAGCTGATTAATCATCAAACATATTTTTATTAAAGTTAGTGTTTAAAATCATTTAATTGAATGATCACCGAGTATGTTGATGCACGAAAAAAGAGGATTGCGATGCTGTACGACTAATGCGCCATTAGTTCACCGTCAACGCTTGTTCTCCACCCTTAATTTTTTGAATGATTTTTAATATTTCATCACTATTTTCAACGTCGTCTTTAATCACTCTTAAACTGACATCTCTAAAAACATCCTTCAGCTTCCACTCCACCTCATTAATGGTGATAAAAAGCTCGTGATTAACTTCCTCATCGAGCTTGATTTGCTCCCACATCCCAAGCTCAATGCAATCAGTCAGGCCAGAAGCATAAATGGTCTGACAAATCCGACTGAGCCTTAAAATCAAATAAGTTGAAAGCTCCTTTAGCTTTGGCTGCGAACGCTCAAGCGCTTTAAGCAGCTCAATCATTTCTTCAATGTTTTTTAATTGCGCAAGAAGGTGATCGAGTATGGGATTGGTCGATTTAACATTCTCAAGTTTTCTTAAAGATGACAATAAATCAATTAAGGCATTAAATTGTAAAGCTGGAAAATCATGATTCACTAGCTTTAATGTAGTAATCAAATTACTTAGGTCATATTGGCGCCTGATCATTCCTGCAAAGGCTTCAGCAACAATCAACACCTTACCAATATCACTACAGCGCTCGGCAGGCAAATGATTCGGATACCCTGAACCATCGTTTCGTTCATGATGTTCTAATATTGCTTTATAGACGCCGGCAGAATAACTCATATGCTGCCTCACCACCGAACTGCCAATGATGGGATGCGTCATGATGCTGCGCCAATGTTCCAATGAAAGGTTTTTGGTATTAGGGATAACACAATACAGTTCACCAACATCATGCAACAGGCTTGCAATTGTTAAATCATGAGTTTTGCTGGAGTCGTAATTCAGTCTTTTAGCAATCTGCCTTGCGATTAGCATCACAAGTAACGTGTGCTCAAATGCTTCCTTGCTGTTATTTTTCTGAACTGTAAGCAACAGCGATGCTAGTGGCGCCAACTCTAAAGACTTAACTACAGAAAAATCCAACTTTAATTCAGCGTTAAAGCTCAGTAAAAATGGGTTATTGCTAATTACCCACTCAGCTTCCATGTGGATATCTTGAGCGGTTAACAGAGCATCAGAGGAAATAGATGTTTCTAGCGGTTTTTTAAGCACTCGATTAATTAATTTATCTTTGATGCTTGGCGTAACCTTATAACCCTTACCCAAAAGTTTATTGCCAGCCTGGTCATAAACATCTTCAGACAAGTAAAATTCCGAGCTCTCAGACGCAGATATGATATTTTCAATAATATTTAAATTTGTATCGCTAGTTTGACTCGTCATCATCGCTATATTGAGCTAACACTATTCATTATTGTATCGATGCTATTTTGTTTGATTCTACCGCCAATTAATTGCGGTTTCAATTGAACAATCACCCACAACTTTGCGGAATTTAAGTAAATATTTTTACAAAAAAAAACCTGCGTTTAAGCAGGTTTTTTAAAGCGTTAAAAGAAGTCTATTACAACCAAAAGCACTTTTATTTGATACTAAAATGGTGCAGGCGGGAAAGCTGTCATTATAAGTGATAAACCAACCCAAATGCTGGCATTAAAATGACAGCTTTTACCAAGACACAAAACACTTAACTTACTGATTTATATTACTTTTTACTACTTTTAAAATGGTGGAGCAGGCGGGAATCGAACCCGCGTCCGCAAGCCCTCCACAGACAGTTCTACATACTTAGCCTTGTTGTTTAATTTAACGTGCAACACA
>Ga0207968_100434_pt1 | contig 16110 bp, 8 predicted proteins | sample LakWasMet21_HOW5_2_FD_183867 | JGI IMG/M metagenome (GOLD analysis project Ga0207968, IMG submission 183867) | Freshwater sediment methanotrophic microbial communities from Lake Washington under simulated oxygen tension - Sediment Metagenome... | ecosystem: Environmental > Aquatic > Freshwater >...
TAATAACGAATCCGGTAAATCCAGATCATTCTCTCAAAAAATCAATAGCAATTTTCATGATGGACCTGTTTCTTTTTCGGCGGATGGAACTACTATGTTTTTAACGCGTGTAAACTATATAGTAAATAAGCGTAATAAGGATTTTGTGAACCGTGCTAAATTATATATTGCTAAAGGGAAAGATAAAAAATGGAGTAATCCTAAAGCTTTTGAATATAATTCTGACGATTATTCTTGTGCACATGCTACATTAAGTGCTGATGGTAATACGTTGTATTTTTCGTCTGATATGCCCGGAGGATTTGGTGGCAAAGACATTTGGATGTGTCAAAAAAATGGAGATGCATGGGGGAAACCTGTAAACCTTGGAGTAGATATTAATACCAGTGGTGATGAGATGTTTCCATTGATCAGAAAAGATAATGTACTGTATTTTTCTTCTGATGGTTTACCCGGTTTTGGAGGATTAGATATTCTTTCGGCTAAAAAAACTAATGGCAGATGGTTTTTGAATAGAAATGAAGGTTTGTTCTTGAATAGTAGTGCGGACGATTTTGGTGTTTATTTTTTGAATGATAGTATAGGCTATTTTTCTTCTAACAGAGGTGGTGGTAAAGGTGGCGATGATATTTATTCATTTAAATACACCAATAAATACATCACTATTGATGGTATAGTATTGCTAACCGAAAACGGAGAGGATCCGGCGAAAGGTGTGAAAATAAATTTATTGGATGACAAAGGTAAAGTGATAGATTCTACAAAAACAGATGAAAAAGGATATTTTGCTTTTAATAATTTAGAGTCTGATAAAACATACATGGCTGAGGTAGAAGACAATGAAAGTGTTTTAAAAAATAAAGCCCGTTATTATTTAGCAGATAAAAATTACAAAATTTCACGTATAACACACAATCAGGGTAATGGACAAAAATTTGTGTTTAAAAATTTGCCGGTTGATCCTAATGGATTACCCGACCTGTATAATGATGATGACTTGAGTTTAGCCGGTAATTTATTGTATGGCGAAAATCCGAGTAAACCAATTGCTAATAAAAAAGTAATTATCAAAAACGAATTTGGTGACATTGTAGAAGAAACAAGCACTAACGAATTTGGAGCCTTTGCATTTAGAAATTTGCCCCTCGATCAAAATTACAGCTTAACAGTTGAAGATTCTGATCTGCCGGCTGATGTGAAAATTATTTTAACGAATAAAAGTGGTAAGGAACTGAAAGTAATTCGCTCAGATGGAAAAGGTAAATTCAAATTCAATATATTAAGTGTTGATAAATCTACTATAGAAGATTTAAGTATTGGAGATGTAGAATTAATTATGAGTTTAAATGGTTATTTGTACGATCAGGATAAAAAAGCGTTGACTAATGCGAAAGTGACTATTTTTAATAAGAATGAAGTATTAGAAAATATTTTAACGGATGATAAAGGTAAATTTCAATTTAAAAATTTAGGGACAGATAAAAATTATTTATTTACCATTGATGAATCAGATGTTAGATTTAAGAATGTAACCAAGATCTTTGTGGCTGATTCAAAAGGAAGAATTTACAGAGAGATAAAGAAAAATTCGAATGGTAAATTTCAGTTCGAATTATTGGATGTTGATAAATCTGCTTTAGGTGATTTTACAGTAGATGATCCTTGGTTGCAGGTATTAGCAATGAAAAATAAACAAAAGCAGGATGCGATTACCATTATTGAAAGTTTAACCTATGCTTATGGCGATTACAAGATTGATGCCGCCGGAAAAAACATTTTGGATAAAGTAATTACTGTTTTAAATTCTAATGCCAACTTAAGCATTGAGTTGAGTTCTCATACTGATTCGCGTAGTTCGGATGCATATAATTTAGCGTTATCTCAAAAACGTGCTAAAGCAGCTGTTGATTATTTAATAGCCAAAGGCATTAATAAAAACAGATTAAAAGCGATTGGTTATGGTGAGAGCAGGTTGTTAAATAATTGTAAAAACGATGTGCCTTGCACCGAGGAAGAGCACGCCCTTAACAGAAGAACAGAATTTAAAATTGTAGAAGGTGAAAAACTCTAAAATTTTGGCACAATAATTATTATTATTTTTAGAACATAGACTTTTGTCTATGTTTTATTGTTTTTAAATAAAGTACATATGAAAAAAATTTACATCCTGATCATCACTATTTTATCACTTCAATCCTTTTCTCAAAAAGACAATTCACGTTACTATAATTCCTGGCGCTTAGGTTTAAATGGAGGTGCTGCATGGCAAACTGCAGATATGAGAAGTTGCTGGGGCGCAGCCGGTGGCTTTACCTTAGAAAGAGGTTTGGGCGAAAATGCCACCAATTTTTTCTCATTTGCTATCAGAGGTCGCTATTTAGCAGCAAATACTTATGGAATGGATTACGTTCGTAATTATAATTTTAAAGATAATGATGCTTACAATGGAAAATATGATCTGAATTTGAATTACGCAGACACAGCAAAATACAAAAGAGGCTATGTATATGATAATTATAAAATGACTTTAGGAGAAGGTTCATTGGAATTGCAATTAACCTTTAATCGTTTGCGAGAAAGAACCGGTGTGTTATTGAATTTATGGGGTGGAGTGGGTGTAACCAGCTATCGTACAAAAATGGATGCCATAGATGGCGATGGTAAATTATATGATTTCTCTAAAGTTGATTCCAGTGGTACTCAATCAAAAGCTATCAATACTTTCAATTCGTTGATAGATAAAAAATACGAATCTTTTGCTTATGGTAGTAAGACGGGGAATTTGGTAACCTTTTCTCCCTCAGGCGGTGTTGGTTTAGGTTATCAATTTAGTCCGGGTTTTTCAATGTTATTAGAATACAAAATAACATTGCCACAGGGAACATCAGCTGATCTACTAGATGGAAAATATTCAAATAATTCGGATGCAGTTGGTGGTAATAATGATTACTACCATTATGCAGGTTTAAATTTATTATTTACTCTTCGTGGTAAAAAGAAAGACCATGTGGTAAAGGATGAAACAGTTTATACAAATACGGTAATTCCTACCTACTCTGTAGTAACAACTAATACAACAGCTATTACAAATACAGTAGTTGCTACTAATACAATTGTAACTACACCTACTGAACAAAAACCTGTTATTTCATTTATTAATCCACCGGTTAGCGGTCAAATTACTAATAATCCAGAGTATAAAATTACTGCACAGGTATTAAATGTATCAGGAGCTAATCAGATTCAATTCAAATTTAATTCATTAGTTAAATCAAACTTCAGTTTTAATCCTCAAACGCATATTTTAGAGTACAACTCTAATTTAAATTTAGGAAGTAATCCTATTCAAATTATTGCTACCAATACAGCAGGCTCTGATAACGAAGCTACAACTGTAATATACGAACAACCAAAACCGGCAGGCAATCCTCCCGGCATAACAATCACAAATCCAAATGCCTGCCCTATAAATGTTCAGGTGAGCCAATTCAATTTAGTAGCTTATGTTTCTAATGTGAGTGCTAAAAATTTCATTAGCGTAAAAATTAACAATATTGCTACTTCTAATTTTGAATTTAATCCAACAACGGGTCAGGTAAACATTCCAATGAGTTTGGTTAATGGAAATAATTCTATTTTAATTACAGTTACCAATCAATATGGTTCTAATTCAAAATCATGTAACATTAACTATGCTGCACCACAGCAAACCTTACCACCTCCAATTATAACATTTATTACACCTATTCAAAGTGGTCAGGTGTCAACAACACCAAACTATAATGTAAAAGCTCAGATATTAAACATTGCCGGACAAAATGGTGCTTCTGTATACGTAAATGGTATGTCAGTACCTTTTGTATATAATGCAACTACTAAACAAGTGTCGTTCACCGCTAATTTAATTGTAGGTTCAAATCCTATTACTATTTATGCGAATAATACTGTAGGTGATGACACGAAAGCTACCGAAATCATATACAACCAACCGGTAGCATCGGGTAATCCTCCACAAGTTAGTTTGATCAATCCATCTGTAGCAACTAGTTCAACTAGTGTTAGCTTTAGCAATTTTAAATTATCTGTGTTAAATGTCAATTCTAAAAACGACATTAACGTTGTATTTAACGGAACAATGGTGTCTAATTTTACTTATAACACAGTTACTAAACAAGTTGATTTTTCTGCTAATTTGATCAACGGACTTAATACACTTTTTGTAAAGGGAACCAATGCTTATGGTAACGATTCAAAAACCTTGTATGTTACATATAAAGCCCAGGAAAAAGCTAAAACTCCACCAGTTGTTACTATTTCTAATCCGGTTACAACCTTTACAACTACCATGGATCCTAATTATACATTTAAAGCTACAATTACTAATGTGTCAAACACAGCCGGTTTAATGGTGAAATTTAATGGTGCTGTGGTTAATAATTTTACTTACGATGGATTTAATTTGACATTCCCTACTGTTTTAGTTTTAGGTAATAATAGTTTTGAAGTTACTGGTACTAATAGTGATGGTTCAAATACTAAAAATACGTCAGTGATATATAAACCAAAACCATCGTTGTTGCCACCGCCGGTTGTAAATTTGATTAATCCGGCCATAGTATCAAATGCTACCGATAATCAGTTGTTCCTGTTTAAATTTTCTGTATTAAATGTTGTTTCAAAAAATGATATAGAAGTGAAGTTCAATGGTGTAGTACAATCTAACTTCACCTATAATGTTACTACAAAAGAAGTAAATTTCTCTCAGAATTTAGCTTTAGGAAATAATACAATAACAGTAAAGGGAACTAACGCTATTGGGAATGATGCAAAACAAGTTTATGTCATGTATCAACCACATGAAGAAATTAAATTACCTCCGGTAGTTACGATGGTAGCTCCTTTAAATTCACCTGCTTTGTCTCAAAGTCCGGCTTATCTGATAAAAGCTACGGTTACAAATATTTTAAATACATCAGGATTAACAGTGAAGTTTAATGGAAACGCAGTAACTAATTATACATATGATGGATTTAATTTAAGCTACCAGGCAAATTTATTACAAGGGAATAATATTTTTGAAGTGTTTGCCCAAAATAATGACGGAAATAATTCTAAAGTTACAACAATCAAGTATCAACCTAAAGTAGTTTCTATTCCGGCACCAATTGTTAGTTTGATCAACCCCTCTATAGAAAATAATGCGACGGATAATTCAACCTATAATTTCCAATTATCTGTATTGAATGTTGCTTCAAAAAATGATATAGAAGTATTGTTTAATGGAGTTGCCCAATCTAATTTCATTTATAATACAATTACTAAAGAGGTTACTTTTTTAAGTAATTTAATTGTAGGGAATAATATCTTAAATGTGAAAGGATCAAATACTTCAGGAAGTGATTCAAAACAAGTTTCTGTAATTTATACGCCACATCAGGAGCTGCAAACACCTCCGGTAGTTACATTTGTAAATCCTTTTAATGGTACGGGTATTTCTTCCAATCCAGTATATGTATTTAAAGCAAATGTTACCAATATGCCAACAAATGGTGGTTTAGTAGTAAGGTATAACGGAAACGTAATTAGCAATTATACTTATGATGGATTTAATTTAGAATATTCATCTAACTTAAATCAGGGAAATAATACCTTAGAAATTGCAGCTACAAATACAGATGGTGCAGATGTAAAAACAGCAACAGTAAATTATAAAATAAAGATTATTGCGCTTCCTCCTGTTGTTACGATCACACAGCCGGTTAATAATCCTACAGTACATTCTGATCAGTATAATTTTCAATTTAAAGCTACCCAAGTAGCACAAAACCAAGTGGAAGTGTATTTAAATGGTAATGCGATTTCTTCATTTAATTTTAGCACACCCAACGGTAATTTTAATTCTACTTTAGTAGTTGGGGTTAATACATTAATGGTGAAAGCAACAAATGTTAGCGGAACGAACACTAAAACGGCAATGATAACTTACGAGCCAATCGTAGAAACACCGACGGTAACACCAACACCTGATAATACTCCGCCACGAATGACTATTTGCCATACAACCCCAGGTAGTAGCGACCCGCCTAAAACTATTACAATTGCTGCCGTTCAATGGCCATCGCATCAAGGGCACGGTGATACCCAAGGTGCTTGTCCTGCTAATACATCTACTGTAGTGGTTACAACAACCACAAGTCCGACACCTACAACTACACCGGCAGATGATAAAATAACGATTTGTCACATTCCTCCGGGAAATAATCAGAACCCTCAAACTATTACTATTTCATCTAATGCCTGGCCGGCACATCAGGCGCATGGAGATATGATGGGAGCTTGTCCGGCAAATAAAACCCAGAATAATGACATTAAAGTAAATCCTAAAATGGGAAGTATTAAACCTATAGAAAATAAAGTCAATCACGCTGATACTGTTAAAAAAGTCATTAGTGAACCAATTAATGCTCCTAAAAGACCACGCTAACATGAACTATATATTATTTGACGACTATTCTCGCCACAACTTATTGCCTTTCACTTTTACAAGACCTGTAGGCGAAATTCGTATTGGTATTTTAACGATCAATGAAAAATGGGAGAAATATTTACACACTTCATTATCTTATCAAACACAAGATTATTTAAGCGCTAAGTATAAAAGGAAAACGACAGATGATAATATATACATTAATGGAAAAATTTGTCCTAATGAGGAGTTAGTAGATCTTATATCTAAATTAGAAAATAAAAAAGCTATTAAATCAGGTAATGATCTGATAGCTTATAGAACTGATGAAAATTCAGCGATTGATCCTGAACAACTGTTGGCTTTAGCAACAGAAGTTCATAAAAATTACATTTCGGTAAAAGACCCTTGGGATATTTTTTCTAAAAATGGAGATGCCATAAAACAGGATTTTGAACTATTAACTAAAAGAAAAAAAACACAAGTATTGTCATTAACGAATACTGTTATTGGAAACAAACAAGATATCTTTTTAGAAGAAGGAGCTGTTGTAGAAGCAGCGATCTTAAATACTAAATCAGGACCGATCTATGTTGGCAAAGACGCTGAAATAATGGAAGGTTCTGTAGTGCGTGGTCCATTTTCATTGGGCGAACATTCTGCTTTAAAATTATCTACTAAGGTATATGGTCCGACAACTATTGGCCCGCATAGTAAAGTAGGTGGAGAAATAAATAATTCAGTGATCTTTGGATTTAGTAATAAAGCGCATGATGGTTTTTTAGGAAATAGTGTAGTAGGTGAATGGTGTAATTTGGGAGCAGATACTAATAATTCTAATTTGAAGAACAATTATGGTAATGTGAAATTGTATAATTATAAAAAAGAAGCCATGGTTGATACCGGTCTTCAATTTTGTGGTTTGATGATGGGCGATCATAGCAAGTGTGGGATCAATACTATGTTTAATACAGGAACTGTAGTTGGAGTTGGAGCAAATATATTTGGTGGTAGTTTTCCACCAACACATATTCCATCATTTACGTGGGGTGGATCTGAAAGTATGGACACCTATAAGTTAGATAAACTATTTGAAACAGCTGAACGAGTTTATGCCAGAAGAAATTTAGAGTTAAGTGTAGAAGAAAAAAACATTTTATCAGAAGTGTTTAAGCAAACTGAAAAGCAGAGAAATTTACTGTAAAACATGGTAAATAGCAACTCAGCAAAAAAACTGGCTCTCGAATTTGATGGAGCAGAAGAGGCACCTCACTTTGAAAGAATTTCTTTTAAGGTCAATAAAAAGATCTTTGCAACTTTAGACACAAAATCATGTCAAATGGTATTTAAGTTCACTGAAATCGAGCAATCTGTTTTTTCGGCATATGATAACACCGTTATTTATCCTATCCCAAATAAATGGGGCAAGCAAGGCTGGACAATCGTTGAGCTTAAAAATGTAAAGAAGGAAGTATTAAAAGATGCTATTCGTACATCTTATTGCAACGTGGCTCCAAAGCCTTTGGCTAATAAATACAGTATTTAGATAATAGTTTGTTCTATAAAATATTCAATATGTTGCTATTGTTTTAGTCGAGTATCTTACTTATATTTAAGTAAAGATTGATGACATGAAAAATGTTATCAATCGGTTCTACAAACTTTTTCTGTACTAAATTATTCTGTGTGAAATGATCGTATCTTAAAGCCGTATCGTTATGTTACTTAACGAAAAACAAAAAATGTTACTAGAGTTTGATGCTAAAAAAAATAGTATTGAACGGGTAAGTGTATGGTTGTTTGACGAGAATAGATCATCGATGACTTGTAATGTTATTTATTGTTTAAGTAAAAATGAATTTCTTCCCGGCTTAACGATCACACAAAAAGATTTCCCCCGCTATTTCAGATCTTTAGACGATAATACGATCATTGACGCTAATGATGCTATCAATGATTTTCGTACCATTGAATTCGGCGAAGTTTATCTAAAACCCCTAGGTATTACTTCTATGTTGGATATCCCTATTCGCGATGGAGAGCATGTATTAGGAGTTGTTTGTCATGAACATGTTGGCGAAAAACGAATTTGGACAAATGAAGAAAAATTGTTTGCGGTATCAATAGCCAATCAAATTGTGATGGCTATGGAAACTGAGGAGAAAGCTCGAATAGTCAATGCTTTATTAGAAAGTGAACAACGTTTTGGATTGGCATTAACGGCTTTGCCGGTTATTTTTTGGACAACTGATAAAAAATTAGTTGTTACCGGATGCAGAGGATTGGGTTTAGAAAGAACAAACTTAAAACCGGAAGACATAATAGGGCACGATCTATTGGAGGTGCTTGGAGTAAATGAAAATGACTCTTCTTATCAATTCCATCAGGATACATTGTCAGGAAAATCAGGAAATTATGAATATGAATTTCATGGGTTTGTATTTCAGATATTTCTTGAACCATTGAAAGATAATGTCAATAACATTATTGGCTGTATTGGTATGGCTATTAGTATTTCTGATCGTAAGGAAGCAGAAGAGTCGTTGAAGGAAAGAGAGAAACAACTCTCATTAATATTTGATACAGTGGCAGATTCAATATTTGTGATTGATGTTGAAAAAGATGGTTGTTATCGTTTTCGCTCAACTAATAAAGCTTTTCAGGTAAATTTGGGCATTAGTAATAAGGATGTAGTTGGTAAATGTGTGAATGATATTGTGCCTCAACCTTCCTTGGATTTGGTATTAAATAGATATCAAACCGCTATCAAAGAAAAGAGAACTGTATCATGGGAAGAGACCACTGATTATCCTACAGGAAAATTAACTGGTATTGTTACTGTATCACCTCTATTTGATGATTTTGGAAATTGCACGGAATTAATAGGTTCCGTTAAAGATATTACGAGTCGCAAACAAATTGAAAATGAATTAAAAGAGAGCGAGGCAAGATTTCGTTTATTAGCAGAAACCACAGACATTATTCCTTGGGAATCTGACGCTAAAACTTTTCAGTTTACTTATGTTGGTCCACAAGCAGAACGGATTTTAGGATATCCGGTCATTGATTGGTATAAGTATGACTTTTGGCCAGACCATATTCATCCTGATGATAAAGAAGAAGCTTTAAGAACTTGCTATCAGGCTTTCAAAACACAAAAAAATTATGAGTTTGATTATAGAATGGTAAGCGCTAACGGAACCGAAGTATGGTTTCATGATGTGGTTACTGTTGAGTCGATTGATGGTGTGCCAATTAAATTAAGAGGATTTTTGATTGACATTACCGAAAGAAAACAAATTGAAAATGAATTAAAAGAAAATGAAGAACGTTTTAGATTATTGGCCGAAACAACTAATATCATTCCTCTGGTTTTTGATGCTAAAACATTAAGGTTTACATATGTTGGTCCTCAGGCGGAAAGAATTTTAGGTTACCCGGTTGAAGAGTGGTATACAGAAAATTTTTGGTTAAAACATGTTCATCCGGATGATAAAGAAGAGGCAAGCACCTATTTTGAACAATCATTAAAAACAAAAAAAAATTACGAGTTTGAATACCGGATGATCGCATCTGATGGTGCTATTGTCTCTTTTCATGATATTGAAACTGTTCAGTATGAAAACAATGAGCCATCAGTGCTTAGGGGTTATTTAATAGATGTAACAACTCGAAAAATAACAGAAGAAAATATTAAAAAGTTGAATTCAGAACTCGAACAAAGAGTGATGGAACGAACGAATCAACTTCAACAGGTAAATAAAGAATTAGAAAAAGCAAAAATTGTAGCAGAAGAATCAAAAGCTTCTAAAGAACTCTTTTTGGCCAGTATGAGCCACGAAATACGTACACCATTGAATGCCATTATCGGGTTTCAACAATTATTAAAAGGAACTCCGTTGAATGAAGAACAAAAAGAATACGTTGAATCCATAGATTTTGCAGGAAAAAATTTATTGGTGATTATCAATGATATTTTAGATCTCTCTAAAATTGAAGCTGGTAAATTTCAGTTTGAAGAAACGAAATTTAACGTATCGGATATTACAAAATCTGTTTTGGAGTTAGTTGACCACAGAGCCAAAGAGAAAAATATTAAATTATTTGTTTATGTAGATTCAACGATTCCATCTGTTTTATACGGAGATTCAGCCAGGCTCAGTCAGATCTTATTAAACTTAATTGGGAATGCCATAAAGTTTACTGAAAAAGGAGAAATTAAAATTTCGGTAAATGTTTTAGAGGATACTAAAAAAGATATGTTATGTGAGTTTATCGTGGAAGATACGGGTATAGGAATTGCAGAAGAAAATCTTTCTTTGATCTTCGAACGTTTTTCTCAAGAGAGCGCCGAAACGAGTCGTAAATTCGGAGGCACAGGTTTAGGTTTAACTATTTCTAAACATTTGGTGGAAATGCAGGGAGGGAAAATAGAAGCAAAAAGTGAAAAAGGAAAAGGTTCAATATTTAAATTTCAATTGAGATTTAAAAAAACATCCTTGCACGCTACTCAGGATAGTTATATCCATGAAGATGCCGCAACTACAAATATCGATTTCAGAAAATTAAAAATTTTATTGGCTGAAGATGTACTTTTGAATCAAAGATTAGTGGTAAAGATCATGGAAAAATGGGGCTATGATTTAGATGTTGTAGAAAATGGACAACTAGCCGTTGAAAAAGTAAAAAATACAGATTATGATTTGATCTTAATGGATATTCAAATGCCTGTGATGGATGGCTATGGAGCTACTGCCTTAATACGCAGTATGCCGGAAATGAATAAACAATCCATTCCGATTATTGCTTTAACAGCACATGCATCACAAGCTGAAGCCGAAAAATGTATCAATTTAGGAATGAATGCGTATGTAACAAAACCATTTAATCAGCAAAGTCTACAACAGATCATCAATCAGTTAACTAATAAGTGATTTAAGCTACAGCTTCCTTCATTTGTAAAAACATTTCATTAAAACGTAGCCTGACTTTTTCAATAAAGGCTTCGTTAATAATAGTTTTTAGTCGCTCCACAGATTTCACATCTTCAGTATGAAATTTAAAAGCCTGTTCCATTGGACCCGCTTCAAATTTTACAATGAACTTATCATTCATTTGAAAGATAGAAATGCTTATAGATGGATGTGGAATGGAATCAATAATACGCATAATGAGATCTAATCGTTTTTAAAAGCTTTTTTAAAGTTCAATAAGTTTTTTAATACCCCTGTTGGAGTAGTGGCTCTGTCACCGTCTTCGTGTATACGTCCCAAAATAGCTTTGGCTAAAGCAATAAAATGATATTTGCCAACTCTTCTCAGAGCAGCCTCAGCCTTATCGTCGCCATTAACAATATTAGCACAGGCCGCCCAATCAAATGCTTTTACATCAATCAAAAACTTAAAAGCTTTTGCATCATCCCAAATGGAATTGACAAAAGCGGCTAATACCATATGTTTTCCGTCAATTAAAAACTTAAATGCTTTTTTGTCGTCACGTATAGCGTCTATTACTGCCAATAATTCCCGGTAATTATTATTAATTAACCAATTAAATGCTTCAACATCACCGTGTTGTATATGCCTGGTTAATTGTTCAATTGAGTGTGCAGAATAGTGTCTCATCTTAGTTGGTATTCTATACAAATGTATGAATATTAAAGCAGAGTTAAAAAGCGTTAAACTTAAGTTTTAAAATCCATAATAGTTATATTTGCAAACTATTTCATTTTTAAACTATTATAATGACTCAGATATCAAAACTACCAATTGGCACCAAAGCATTAATATTATCTAAGATATACTACGGGGTAGTCAGTAAAAAATTAGAAAATTTAGATATTGATAAATATTACACCGTTTTGTATTTCTTGAAATTCAATAATGGGTGTAAGCAACAATATTTGTGTAATAATCTGGCTATTGATAAAACCGCTATGGTTAAGATCATTGATTATTTGATAAAATCAGGAATTATCGATAGGAATGTGAATCCGTTGGATAGGCGTGAACATTTTATCATGTTAACTAAAAAAGGAATAAGACATGCTGATGCGGTGGAAGTAGCGTTTAATGGCTTAGATGAAAAAATGTTTGAATCTGTAACTAAAGAAGAAAAGCAAATATTTGAACAAGTATTGGATAAATTAATGGTTAGTGTTGTAAAATTGCCGGCTAACGATTTATTCTTCACTGTAAAAACTACAGGCATTAAAAAGAAAAAACTAACAACCACCTTATCATAAATAAGATATGAAAAAAATACCTAACTGGATAATTGTAGTAGTGATCATTGGTTTGATCGTTGCTTCTAAATTTTTATTCTTTGCCAAAAAAGTACATGATACTTCATCTAATAAAGGTAAAGTAACAGGCTCTATTTCGGTGAATTATTATGTTGTGAAACCAGAAACTTTTAATAACGATGTATTTGCCACTGGAAAAATAGGCGCTTTAAATGAAGTACAGATCTTACCTGAAGTAAATGGTAAAGTGATAGCTATTTATTTCAAAGAAGGTGAAACGGTGAATAAAGGAACGGTGTTGGTTAAATTAAATGATGCGGATCTACAGGCTCAATTATTAAAATCAAAAACTCAAATTAAATTATCTGAACAAAAATTAGAACGCTTAAAAAAATTGATAGCAATTAATGGTATTAGTCAAGAAGAATTGGATGCCCAGGAAAATGAATTAAATTCCTTAAAGGCGGATATGGCATTCACCTCCGCGCAAATTGCTAAAACTACGATTACAGCACCATTTAGCGGAGTAGTTGGATTGAAAAATATTAGTGAGGGTGCTTATGTTAACGCTTCAACACCAATTGTTTCATTAGTGCAATTAAAACCGGTATTTGTAGAATTTTCTGTTCCTGAAAAATACAGTGTTTTATTTAAAAAAGGAATCACTATAAATTTTGCTAGCGATAATGGAAATGAACAAAAATTACATCAGGCGTCTATTTATGCTATAGAACCTAAAGTGGATGAAGCAACCAAAACGATCAAGGCTCGTGCAATGTACAATGGCAGTGAAAATTTTTATCCTGGAAGTTTTGTGAAAGTATATGCCAATTTAGGTCAAACACAAAGTGTATTAATGGTGCCAACAGAATGTGTCATACCAACATTGAAAGGACAAAAAATATTTATTAGCAAAAATGGTATTGCCTCCGAAGTAATGGTTACAATTGGTGTTCGTACTGATGCAAAAATTCAAATTATGGAAGGCGTTAATAATGGCGATACTGTGATAACAACGGGTTTATTGTCTGTAAAAAAAGACGCAAAATTAAAATTATTAAAAGGAGTAAACTAAAATGGATATAGCAGAGTTAAGTGTCAAGCGCCCTGTATTGGCCACTGTAATGTCTATCATTATTGTACTATTTGGCGTCATCGGATTTAAGTATTTAGGAGTAAGGGAATTTCCATCAGTGGATCCTCCGGTAATTACTGTGAGAACAAATTATACCGGTGCTAATGCCGATGTAATTCAATCTCAAATTACTGAGCCATTAGAAAAAGCAATTAATGGTATTGACGGTATCCGAACTATTTCTTCTTCTTCTAATCAGGGTTCAAGTATTATTACGGTTGAATTTAATTTAAGTTCAAACCTAGAAGCGGCAGCTAATGATGTGAGAGATAAAGTATCGCAAGCTGTAAGGCAATTACCTAAGGATATTGATGCTCCGCCGGTTGTAACTAAGGCAGATGCAAACTCTGATGCGATTGTTTCTATGACATTAGTGAGTGATACGCGTTCTTTATTGGAGGTAAGCGATTATGCTGAAAACGTATTGGCACAAAATTTACAAACCATTTCAGGGGTGAGTGCGGTACAAATTTGGGGACAACGTCGGTACTCTATGCGCATTCGTTTACTGCCTGATCAACTAGCTGCCTATAAACTAACACCTTTAGATGTTCAGCTAGCTTTAGATAAAGAGAATGTGGATTTGCCGGCAGGTAAAATAGCCGGTAACTCAACAGAGTTAACGGTTAAAACCATTGGTCGTCTTTCTACTGTAACAGAATTCGAAATGATGATCGTGAAAGAAGAAGCGAACAATATCATTCGTTTAAAAGATGTTGCTAAAGTTGAATTAGGTGCCGAGAATGAAGAAACAATTTTAAAAGAATCAGGAACTCCAATGGTGGGCTTAGCTTTAGTGCCTCAGCCTGGAGCTAATTACATTGATATTGCTGATGAATTTTATAAACGTTATGAGCTCTTAAAAAAAGAATTGCCTAAAGATTATACGATCAATATCGCTTTAGATAATACACGCTTTATTAAAAAATCAATTGCTGAAGTAGGGGAGACGTTGATTATCGCTTTATTGTTAGTGATCTTGATTATCTTTTTATTTTTTAGAGATTGGTTAATTGCATTTCGTCCGTTAATTGATATTCCGGTATCCTTGATCGGTGCATTCTTTATTATGTACATGATGGATTATTCCATAAATGTATTAACTCTATTGGCCATTGTATTGGCTACTGGTTTGGTGGTTGATGATGGAATTGTTGTGACAGAAAATATTTTTAAGAAAATTGAAAAAGGAATGCCTCCAAAATTGGCAGCTATTGAAGGAACACGTGAAATTTATGCAGCGGTTATTATTACATCTTTAACCTTAGCGGCTGTATTTATGCCGGTAATATTTTTAGAAGGTTTTGTAGGACGATTATTCCGTGAGTTCGGCGTGGTGATTGCTGGAGCGGTTTTGATTTCGGCTTTTGTATCTCTGACTTTAACACCGATGTTGAATGCGAAATTGGTAAGAAAAGATCACTCTAAAAAAAGTAAATTCTATGTTTGGTCCGAACCATTTTTTGTTGGAATGGACAGATGGTTTAAAAATACTGTAACTCTATTTTTACAAAAAAGATGGTGGGCTTTAATTATTTTATTGGTAACAACTGCTTCTATATTTGTTATTGGTTCACAACTGCAATCAGAATTATCACCTTTAGAAGATCGTAACTGGTTACGCTTATCATTAACGACACCCGAAGGAACTTCCTTTGAATCGACTGATGCTTTGATGGATAGAGTATCTGGCTTTGTGAGCGATTCTATTCCTGAAAAATCAGTTTGCCTAACGGTAACCGCTCCGGGTTTTGCGGGTTCAGGAGCTGTTAATACAGGCTTTGTTCGTCTTGCTTTAACCGAAGCTGATAAACGCGGACGATCGCAACAACAAATTGCTGATTACATCAATAAAAATTTAGCGCTATTTCCTGAGGGCAGAGTACAGGTTATTCAGGAGCAAACCATCTCATCAGGTGGTGGCCCGCGTGGCGGATTGCCAATTCAAATTGTGTTGCAAACAAATGATTTTCAAAAATTGAGAGATAAACTTCCTAAGTTTTTAGAAGCGGCTAATAAAAATCCTGTCTTCCAGGAAAAAAGTGTGGATGCTAATTTAAAATTCAATAAGCCTGAATTAATTGTTGAGATCAAACGCGATAAAGCTAAAACGATGGGTGTGTCTATTGCGGATGTGGCCCAAACAATTCAGTTAGCATTAAGCGGACAACGTTTTGGTTATTATATTAAAACAGATAAACAATATCAGGTAATTGGTCAGGTTAATCGTGAACATCGCGATGATCCAAGTGATATCAAAGAGCT
>Ga0207968_100435_pt1 | contig 16052 bp, 12 predicted proteins | sample LakWasMet21_HOW5_2_FD_183867 | JGI IMG/M metagenome (GOLD analysis project Ga0207968, IMG submission 183867) | Freshwater sediment methanotrophic microbial communities from Lake Washington under simulated oxygen tension - Sediment Metagenome... | ecosystem: Environmental > Aquatic > Freshwater >...
CTGGCTATCCATTTGACGAGCCACTTCACGCACTTGCCAACGATTTTGCGTAGCCATGCGTAAATAAAATTCCCGTTCTTCCGGTTGTTTTGCACCACTCAAAATATGCAAATTGGATGACCATGGTAATTCTCTCAACAATGTTGAGAGTTCTGGTTCAAGGCAATAAGCCTCATAGAACTGCCGCATACGCCAAATATTTTGCGGAGAAAACCCGCGTAACCCCGGTTGGTGTAATTGAATATAAGACGCTAAGGCTTTAACCGTGCTTTTACCCCAGGCGTCAGTGGCTATTTTATTGCTGACATATTCCCCAATCTTCCAATAGAGATCGATAAGTTCAGCATTTACAGCACGGTTAACCTGCTGCCGCGCAGCATTGATGAGCTGAACAACTTCCGTAAAGTCACTCTGGGAAACACTAATCTCTGTCACGAATGCACCTCGCGCAACAGTTCCATAATCTCGGCGCTGACTTTATCTAAATCTGCATCGATCTCCACTAAATCCCTGGGCGGTTGGTATTGATAAAAATGCCGGTTAAACGGAATTTCATAACCGACAATGCCGACTTCCTGATCTCTATGGTCTTTTTTACTGGCATCTATCCAGGCATCGGGGACATGGGGTTGCACTTCTTTAAGAAAATAGGCTTCGTTAAGAGCGTTAACCGATTGGCTAGGATCAAGGGCAACGTTTTCATTATCGCGTAGCTCGGTATCGGCCTGGTATTCAATGACTTTGCCGCCTACGGCAAATAAGCCATAAAGCGGATTGGCTTTGCCGGTGTGGATTTTCTTGATGACTTTTTCTGCCGCTGGGTTTTTCCAGCTGACGGCATCAGTGATTTGTTTCTTTTCTTTGCTATCCAAGGTAACTGCTTGGGTTTTACAGGCAGCTTTTAGCGTTGCCTCAAAATCATTCATGTCATCGTGCTGTTCAGTGCCGATAGCTTGTTGCAATTGCCGGGCTTTAAGCAGGATTTGTTTTTGGTTTGCCCAGGTTTTGCTATCGAGCAGGTCTTTTATTTGTGCTTCTTTAAGCTCGCTAAAGTGACTTTTTAGGTAGGCACGGATTTCAATGGCCTGTTCAGTTAACACACCGTAATTGTCGCAGTCTTGATCATCAGTCCAGTTTGCTCCGTATTCTTTATAAACCCATTGCATGGCGGCGTTTAAAGCGCCGGGGGCAAAGCGCAAAGCGCTAATGCGTTCATCACTGAATTGGTAGGATAAGCGCAGTGGACGTTCTATGCTGATACGGCGGTAGCCGAATTCGTAAGTATTAAATATTTTACTGGCAAAGGTTTTGGGGGCTTCGGTTTTTGGGTTTGTGGACTGGCGGCCACGATTGCTTTTTTGCTCGGTGGGTTTATCTAAATCACGCGCATCGACCACTTCAAAATGTCCGAAACAGCGAGTGATGGTAGCAATGTCGGTTTCATCCATGACATTACGTTTAGAGCCTAAGGACTTGCGCATTTTGCCGCACAAATTGACGCCGTTAATCAGCTGAACTTTGCTTTTGCGTTCTGCGGCTTTTTTATTGGAAAGAATCCAGACATAGGTAGAAATGCCGGTGTTGTAAAACATATCGGTGGGCAGCGCGACGATGGCTTCCAACAAATCGGCTTCTAAAATGTAACGACGAGTCTCCGATTCACCGGAACCGGCACCACCGGTAAATAGTGGGGAGCCGTTAAGGATAATACCAATACGTGCGCCGCCGTCGGCAGCATCTCTCAGCTTGCTAATCAGGTGTAACAGGAACAACAATGAACCGTCAGAAACCCGCGGTAAACCGGGGCCGAAACGGCCATCAAAACCTTTTAGGGTATTTTCGTCTTTGATGTCCTGTTCGATTTTTTTCCAGTCCACGCCAAACGGTGGATTGGACAGCATGTAATCGAATTTATCGGCATACAGCTGGTCGTTGGATAAGGTGTTGCCGAGTTTGATGTTTTTAACTTCTTGGCCCTTGATCAGCATGTCGGCTTTGCAAATGGCGTAGCTTTCGGGATTGAGTTCCTGCCCATAGCCGCGCATGACCGCTTGCGGGTTTAGTTCATGGACATATTCCATGCCCGAAGACAAAAAGCCGCCGGTACCTGCGGTCGGATCATATATAGTGCGGATGATGCCCGGCTTGGTAAGGGCGTCATCATCTTCCATAAACACCAGCGAGGTGGTGAGGCGAACAATATCGCGTGGGGTAAAGTGCTCCCCGGCAGTATCGTTTGAGCTTTCAGCAAAACGTCGGATCAGTTCTTCAAACACCAAGCCCATGTCATGGTTGGAAATGGCCTTGGGGCTTAAATCGGTCTGTCTTACCTTTTGGACGATTTTGTAAAGCAGGTTGGCATCGTTAAGTTGGCCGATAAATTCGGCAAATTTAAAATGCTCAAAAATCTCGCGGGCATCTTTGGAAAAACCCTGAATATAGGATTCCAGGTTAGCGGCAATGCCTGCTTCACCGAGTTTGGACAGATCCATTTTGGAGATGTTGAAAAACGACAGGCCACCAGTGGCTCGTAGCAGTAGTTTTTCTTGGGCTTCTTCGGGCAGGTTCATGGCTTGGATTTTTTCAACCTGGGCCAACACCGTTTCCTTGCTGTCTTCTAAGACTCCCTCAAGACGGCGTAACAGGGTAAACGGCAAGATAATGCGGCCATATTGGCTTTGTCTGAAATCGCCACGCAATAAGTCAGCTAACGTCCAGATATAGGCGGCCAGGTTGTTGGTGTTTTGTGTCATAGTCCTTAATTATCTCGTTATTCCAAAATCTGGCGTAGGGTAACCCCTTAAACATAAAAGCGGCTACCCGGTAGAACAGAAAATATAGTCTAGGCACTGACCTTATGCTCTGCCCATATTCGTTTGACTTGGCTTTCGCTACATCCAGCCTACTTAGTGGTCTGCATTTTTGTAGTGGCCAGTATTCGATAGACGGAAGCCTCACCAATCGTAAGTTGACGGGCAATGTGCGTTTTTGCCATGCCGCTTGCGGCCAGGCGAACAACTTCTTGGCGGAGCTCCTCTGCCAAAGGTTTCCGGCCTTTATACTTTCCGGCTGATTTGGCTTTGGCGACCCCTTCCCGCTGCCGCTCCAACATAATTTCTCGTTCGAATTGGGCGACAGCGCCCAAGACAGTTAGCATCAGCTTGCCGGTGGGTGTTTGCGTATCCATACCCAAACTAAGAATACGCAAACCCACTGCCTTTTTCTCTAATGTCTGAATAAGCATCATGAGGTCAGCGACTGATCGGGCGAGTCGATCCAGCTTGGTGACCACCAAGACATCACCTTCGCGGGCAAATTCCAATGCCGCTTCAAGTTGGGCACGTTTAGCGACTGAGGAGACCTGCTCATGAAATATTTTTTTGCATTGGGCCGCTTCCAGTTCCCTTATCTGTGCTTCAAGGCCGGCGATTTGATCGGTGGTTGACGTTCTGGCATAGCCGATGATCATATTTCGCTCACTAGAATTTAAGATGTTGTGATAGTGTGTCTATCATAAATCTTAATCCTATCTATTGGTAGGCTTTTTTGGCGATTGCCGACTCCCTCACTAGACCAAGGTCTATTGAGAGGTAAATTTTGTAGATCCCACTTTTTTTCGACGCACTTTCATCGCGGCGGCTTCGGCAATTTGCAACGTTTGCACGTTTGCATATTCCCCCCCAAACCAGCCATCATTTCCGGTTGATTGTCTGTCATTGATTCCGGTACGTTTATGCCAATAACGAATGTGCTTTTGGAAAAAGCTAATTGTCACAATCTACCCCAAGTTGACATTAGAAGCTTTACGCTTAATGTCGGCCGGAATTCAATTAGCTGCCAGTTGTTGCATGGCCTCGGACTTCTGTACGCAAGGCATGAAGTTTCTGCATTGGTAGCACAAGCAAACCAGCTCGCGTCTAACGACCATGACACCTCTTGTATTTCTCACCACTGCCGCACAGACACGGATCATTCCGCCCCGGCTTTTTGGTCTTTGCCAAGGGCATGACGCTTTTCGGCTGATTGAGATCCACCGACCGCGTGGGGTGAGCCATTCGCTCGGCGTCTTCGTAAATGTAGGCATTTTCTTCCGTTCGCTCCGTCGGTATGTGGACAGCAAAAGATTGCGCCCAGTGGTAGGTTCCATTGCGGCTAACCTCAGCCACGACGCCGATGACGTTAGTAGCTTTGGCGGCCAACGCAGCTGCGCTGGCCTTGTTGTTCACTTTTGTCCAGTCAATTTGCTGTTCGTATTGTAGAAGCCAAACGAAGAGCGGCTTGCCGTCCCCGGACAGAAGAAAGTAGCGGGCCGGATGCTGATTCAGGGTTTGTCTAAGATCTGACAGCATCTTGGCCAGATTATTCCGACCGTCCTCACCCAGGTCACGGATATGGCTCTCTGCGGAAAGCCATCCTCGTACTCTTGTGGCATCAAGAGCTTCAAGCAGCTTAAGCACCTCCGCCGGGAAGTCCTGCGTCGGAAACGGACCACTTTCCCAGTCTTCAACCTCAAAGCTTCTGTCGACGCTCTCGCTCATACCATCCCACATGACCATATTGACCTGACCGCCCTTTAGCTGGTCAGCAATGTCTTGATCGAAGCGGTTCCTTTTCAGGTACGCGCCCAAGTGGTCGATCTCGTCAAAGAGATGAGCGCGGCGTATTCCCGCCACTGCTTGTCGAACCTCCATGTAGTGAGCAAACGAGCCGGATGTGGGCAGGAACCGCTTGAGCACGAACAGGTCGTCAATGGACAGAGAAACAAAAGCATGCTTCCCAAGTAGCGGCTCAATCTGCGGCAATTCCTTGCAGTATGCCGAAAAGGGCGAGAACGACTCGACCGTTAGTCCAATCGGCACCATCACGCGGTAGTCGGAGCGGCGGACACGGCCGCACTCTACATACTTGCCGTCGACGAGGTTGTAGAGTGACACTTCGTCCGCAGAATTCAGGTAGTTAAAGAAGCGCTCGCACTGCTTATACGCCTTGAGCACCAAATCTTGCACGGACACGGCGTGCCGACCGAAATCAAGCGCTGGCGATGCAATGGTTGCAGCCGCTCCTGCCTTGGCTTCAATCAGAAACAGCACGTCATCGACCAGGATGAGTGTGTCGTTTTCGGACCACTGCTTGCTGGCAGGGGCCTTGTAGTAGACCTCCTGGAAAACCGTGGCGCCGGGAAGCTGGGCCGCGAGGATGTCGGCGAAGGCAGCTTCGCTCATCGTCTTCTGCCGATCTTCAAAGGTCTTCTTATAGTCTGGCTTACGCTGAAGGAGATTGTAGAGAAGCGCACGATACCCCGCGTCGCGGGTGAAGCACGGATCGACGGCGTAGTAGTCCGATTCAAGCTGGATTAGGGGTTTCTTCCGGGCAGGAAGTGTCCGGTAGGGTGTCCCAGCAAAATCGCCCGTAGCGAAGAACTCGGTTTCTTCTCCGCGTCGGTACGCCAAGTCTGCCAACAGCGTCGGCGGCAGCTTCGTGTGACGGCTTACGTTGGCGATGCCGCCCCGAAACATATCTTCTATCGTCCACCCAGCGGTTTTCGATTGTTCCGTATCGGCCGCAACCCAAGCCTCCATAACGTCTTCCAGGGGTTTGTCCTGAGCAGCTGCCTCGAACTGTTTAATCATTTCCGTGATAGCGTTGGCATGCCCAGAACGCGTGGCGTCGGCCATAGCCTGGAAGCCTTCGGCGATATCGGCGGCACCGATGCCGTACACTTCTTTAAAGACGTCATCGTGAGGTGCCAAGACGTAGCGGTAGAACTCTCCCTCCAAAACTTGGTAGCGGTTACCGCGTAGCATGACCCAGCTGGATTTCGCGCGGAATTCAATGTCGGCCGTGTCGGAACCGAAGACGCCGTCCTTAGTGTCGGCGGACGTGAACATGGCGAAAAACATGGCCTGTTTTTGCATGTTGTAGCAAAGTTCAAACAGCTCGGCGCACAGAGCTTCGTCGAATTTCACGTCCACAATAGCCGCATCTGACGCGAGAACCGCGTGCACGTATTCCAGCAGGAACTGGTTTTCATTGATCAGGTCGCTTTGACCACCTGCTTCGTGTTGCTCATGATCAGCGCTATGGTCTGCAATCGCTTTCATGATGTGCTGGGCATAGATGTAGCCGAGCAGATCATGCGGGGGCATGGCGACAATCAGCTCCCGCATTCGAACTGCGGTCTTTTCCATGTCTTTCAACAAGGAAGCAGCGGTCTCTTTTCGTTTTTTCTCGTCCATAACCAGTTATACCTTATGCTTCTGGAGCCCAGAATGACTGACAACTTTCCAAGAGTATCAGTCTATCTAAATAGGTATCTGAAAGCAGACATTTATCGCAGACTGCTTCTGGCCGGTCTTTTCCGTATGAAATTCGACCAACGGCTGAAGGTCACAAAAATACTTCGGTTGTCCGGTGTCAATTATTCTTTATGTTTCCCAGACCTGAATTTCTAATTTAATAAAGAAAGATAGGCTAGTTTTTCAGCTTCTTTTCTTACTACCCCACCACAGAACTCATAAATCCCTGCACGTTCTTGGAACCGTTCCAATTCGTCAGTTGAAAGTGCCAGTAAGTCATCCTCACTTACATCAATGAACATAGCTTTGCGTGAATTTTCCAAAATTGAACATATCGGGAGCTTATCAATGACAATGTTAAATTAATCTCTGCAAGCATATTTTATAAATCCTTCTCTTTCTAAGTGTTTGGCAAACTCGCGTACGGCACCATAAAGATTAAAGTCATAAAGTAATTTGAGCTCAGGAAACTGCAGCTGGTCTTTTTTTGACCATAGTGGCAAAGCGCATTGATTTAAAGGTACATATTTTTTGCACCAATTAACCATGTTTTTAATTGAAATAGGATAAGGTGTGTCATATTTTTCAATCTTTTTATAGATAAACGCTGAAAACAATCCTGCTTGCCAGGCTCTGCGATCACAAGCAAAAATGTATTCTCCTTTAACCGGTTGGTTAAGGTAGTCGGGCAAGTCTTCAATTGAGATAGACATATTATTTGCAACTCGCCGCCAAATAGGCGAATGCGACAATACTTGAGCATAAGATAAATGCAGTGAACCTATTGTTTCAGCATGTATTTTCATCCGACTCAAAATTAGCTGAATCGACCGACGCTCTTTTTCTTCCGTTGCTAATTTACGTTGCTGGTTTTCAGCTTCTCGTTGTAGACGTTCTTGTTCTTTTTGATAAATTTGATTTAGTTCTGTTTGCAATTCCATCTCAAGAATTGACCTAAGCTCAGTGCGAACTATTTCTGTCTTAGGATGGAAAATCCAGCTTTTATCGGCAATCGAGTCAACAACAATAGATCGAATCGTTTCAAAATCAATATCTCTGACAACGTTAGATAAGTCGATTTCTATACTGGCAATGTTGAGATTATTTAGTTTGCTTTCTTTGTTTGCATCAACAAAGTGTGTGACAGCGATTTCAATAATAAGAGGCTGTCCATTGATATGAGCGATAACATCAGGAATGATGTTGTGTAATCTCTTTTCTAGCACCACATAGTCAATATTAGCAACATGCATTTCACCAACTTTAGCCTGATCAGTTTTAGTTATTCGTTGACCGCAAATTTCACCATCAATTGTCTCGGTAATAATGAGTTCAGGTAACGCAATGGACTCTGATTCTTCCAATACTTTCTTCGCTGCTAAATGTAGCGCTGTTTCAAAGGCATGGGGACATTCATTGGCATTAAAGTGTGCGAAGTGATGCGCATTCGTTAATCCTTTTTTAGCACTGAGTTGAGTATTACATGCTGCACATAAACATTCGCAGGCCAATCCAGATGGCACCGTGCTGATATGCACTAATTCGCCATTTCTTAGGCCGAACGGTAATTTGACTTGGTTTCTACTAGTATTGGTGTTCATATCGACCTCGATAATGTGATTTTTGTAGAGGTCAGATTAAGCTCGGAGAAATGCCGAAAACAGCGGTCTTAAGGGGTATGTACGGGGTAAATGAATGGCAATTACACAGAATCTGGAACAACACCAAAGTATCACCCAATTGAGGAAGTCAGCTGAGTGTGTTCAAAAGTATTATGAGGAACTTAATCAGCTAAACACTCCTCATCGAGATCAATTACCAATGTCATTTTTTAGGGCGCTGGCTACATTAACGCTTGAGCGTGCAGACGATGGAATTAATATTCATGATGTTCGTTTTACCGCAATTGAATTAGCAGATAAAGTGATTGAATTGGGCTTTGTGAAAAAGAAGCCTAAACAAGCAGAGTCAGACTGGATTCGTGGTAACTGGAGCAAACTTGAAGATGTTATTGAATCTGGAAAAGACCTTTTGCAACAAGTTAGCCGCGGCAATAGACTAGATTTTTATCCGTGGATCGGCAAAGAAGAATCGATTGGTGGCCAAGGTAACTATTCTTATTACTACTTAACTTCTAGGCATTTCAATAATCAGGATGGCATAGAAGAAATTCAACATCCCTGCCCAGCTGGTGGGCTCTGCTATGTTGAAGAATCACTGACCAATATTCCCCGATGGGCAAGATGGATCAATGGCTTCACTTTACAGAGTTGGCGAAAATACGCCTACATCTTGCCAGGGTTGATTATCTTACTATCCGCCATGGCTTTTGCTGTTTTGATTTTGTTATTGGGGCTATATACCGAAATATCCACAGTTAAATGGTTAACCTATTTAATGATTACAGCAGTGGTATTTGGTTTAACAATATCGTCACCACTGTACCGGGTTTCGCAAGATAAAATCGTTATGGCTCCAGATTGGATGACACCTCTAAAAGAAACAAGTGTTCAATTAGAATTAAAAAAGGTTAGCATTGATACATTAGACACAGGGAAAGTAATTCGAGAATTAAGACTTCTGGTTTATTCTGCAAAATGCCCTATTTGTACTGGCCGTGTCGAAGTTCAAAGTGGTGGCATTCAATTTCCATTTCGATTAGTCGGTCGGTGTGTTGAATCGCCTAGAGAACATGTTTTTTCGTTTGACCATGTAACTCGAACTGGTAAGCCCCTATCTTAAACTGGCTGAATACTTGTCTGGAGGCGGGGTCCACTTTAATTTAAATTGATATTGAAAATTAGGGCAATTTTTAATGAGCCAACTTGCGACCCCTTCCGGTCAGTCGCGTTTCTCCAAACCGGTCTGTCAGCCAAATCCAGATTCACAGAATCTAGAAGTCTACAAAGCAACCGTTGGCAACCTCACCCAATCGGTCAATTGCTGCCTATCGCCGTGCTTACTAGTTGGTCATATCGAGTCGGCTCCAGTCAGATACCTGACGAACGATGTGTGCCCTATGGAGGCCACAATGTCGGCCATAGCCGACATTGCGAGAGATTCAACCGATCCTAGCATCAGCCTACAAAGGCACACACAAGAGTCTACCTTCGGCCAGGATTCTGCAATTGACTCAGGCCAGCATCAAGCGCCGTGGCCGAATCGACAATTCGTCGCACGGCCGCTCGGTCGAACTCATTGTCACGCTGGGCATCGTGTGTCCCACTGTTGAGGTAACCCCATTCAATCGACCCACAGTCAACCCCTAACAGATCATCAAGCGCAGCCAACACTGCGGGCATCGATGGGTGCGGATTCGGCACACGCGCTAAAGCTCCACGCAACTTCATGCACTTGTTGTTGAGTTCCCACTTCGCTCTGGGCCCACCGAGCCTAAGCTCCAGTCGGCCGTCCCCGCGTCTACCCAACCATGTCCATAGACGATCGGTCAGACTTTCGATGGCAGGTCTTGAATGGCGCAGAGCGTCCCTCTTTTCGTCGGCAGCAAGGGCGGCCTGGGCAAGAAGAACGTAGTTCTTTGTAGGCGGATCAGCATCGACACGCAGGTGGTGATCGCCTTCATGAGGAAGAAACTTATAGACCTTGATGATCTGCGCCCGCTGCACCCCCAACTCCTGCTGGATACGGTGTAAAAACTCCTCCGCATGCGAGGTCAGGATGACTTGCTTGCCGTCAAGATGATTGTCTTCAAAGAAGGTTCGCCAGATGCCATTTCGGTGTTCGTCGTCGATAGCGTTCACTACATCATCGAAGATCACCACTGGGCAACCTTGCTCGATGTTCTTTGCAAGTAATATTGCCAATCCCAGGCATTTGATATGTCCTTCGCTGAGGATGACCAGCGCGTCGTAACGAACACCAGGCGCGGCTGCGAACTCGATTTCAATCTTGCCGTTCTCCGCAAGCGGAAGCCACATGGCATGAAGTAGATCGGCGGGTGAATCATCCCGATTAAACGAGTTGTATAGATCTCTGGCTCGCTGCCCGAGCCCCTGCAGCAGCAGCGCTGGCAACCCGTCCAGATACTGCCTCAGGGCCACTAGGAACCCGTCGTAGCTGCCCTTGATCACCTGATGATGGGCAATCACATTCGCTTCCGCGGCCACTTCGGCCACCAGTTCGCGATTCGCTTCTTCGAACTGCACGACCTCATCCTGTGCCTGCAGCACGGCTTGCTGGCTGGTAGCCCGAATGGTTCTGCAACGCTCAATTTCAGAACGGAATCCGTCGAGGCGCTCACGTTCCTGGGCCAGTTCCAGACGTTGAGCCAGAACTCGCTGACTTTCAACGTCACGGCGCTCAACAGAGGCTACGAGGCCGAGCAGGGTTTGCCAAGCGTGTTGATTGCTATCTACCCACGGCTGGAGCCACCCGCCATCTGCGGCGGTCGGTAGCACCGGCAAATTGGCAATTCTGAGCTCTTCCGGGCTAACGACCGCGACAGCGCGAATGGCCGAGGACATGGCCACAAGCAGATTATGAAGCGCACTGTTCAGTGCTTGGCGATGCTGTTGCTCCTGACGCTGGATGGCCGCGAGCTCGGCGAGCTGTTGCAGGCCAGCCCGAGCCCGGTCGAATGGGTTCTGGGCAACCCGATCAAGATCGGTTCCGCACGCAGGACACGACGTCGCACTTTCACTCAGTTGCAGCACAGCATTATAAAGTTGCGTATACGAGACATCCCCGGCACGAGCGGCTAGCTGACTTGTCGTGGCCCGCAGAAGCGCATCGATGCGATAGGCCTCTGCAAGCAGGGCGGCCAGATTGGCCTGGGTAATGCCGTGAACCTGTGGCGGTGCCGCGTTGAGCAATCCTTGAACATAGGGGAGTCTTCCCTGTGTCTGAGCATTTCCGAACAGCCAGTCGCAAATCTCGGCGAACGATTTTTCCGGCCATATGCGTTCAGCCAGTGCCGCCTCATCGCGGTCCAGTTGCGCGAGCTTTTCCGGGTTCGATCTGATGAGCTGCTCAGAAGCGGCCAACTGGGTGCGGCGTGCTTCCAGCGTCAAGCTCTTTATGCCAGATAGGTTAAGGTTCTCATCAAGGTTGGGATTGAAGCCTCGAACGAACTCGCTGAACTGATCCACCCCGAACAGTGTGGCAATCAGTTGGCGTTGATCGCCTGGGGTTCGAGCGGCTATGCGAGCAAAGTCATCTAAACGATTTTTTTCGATGAAACAGAATCGGTAAGAGTCCTCGTGGGCCGCCACCACTGCTGGGGCCGCTTCGCCTGCCCGCGAGGTCAGTACCGGCACCGCGTGCTGGCGAAGTCTAGCATTGTTGCAGTAGGCACGATGATCCACACGTTTTACCTTTGCCTCACTGATTGATCCCAGCATGGCAGCTTCCAGCGCCTCGCAAAAACTACTTTTCCCCGTGCCGTTCGCACCATAAACGAGCGTTATGTCTCTGCTGAGGTCGAAGGTCTCCTGACGCATGAAACCGCGAAATGGACCTACGGTGAGTTCGTGCAGACGACCCATAAGCTGTTCGCGTGAATCGGGCAACGCCTCCTGCGGGATCTCGGCTGCGGTCGTAAGCAGATGGTTAACGGCAATAGGAGCCAACCGCACTGATCGGGCACGTCGTGTGGCGCCCACGTCCGCAAGATGGTCCAAGTTGGCGAGCACCAGATTCGCCATTCGCCGTGCGTTGTCTGACGCGGGCGTACTCGCCAACGATGCAAGAAATCTCTGATATTCAGCCAGAATGGAGGCCATAAACGATCCTTATTAATTTCAATTATTAGCCTACATTCATTATATTAGCAAAAGTCATAAGTTATGTGCATGCGCCCCTCAGGGGTGCCTGGAAATTGTGTAAAGCGGCTGATTCACCTCGTTATCTGCCAGTCCCAGTCAAGTTAGGCCGTTTGCGTATAAAAAAGCGCAACTGCCTTCTAAAAATTTCAACATTCAAAATCATCAGTTATAAACTTCAACTACACTAAAAACGTGGAAACAAAACAGGAATTGCTTATGGGTGAGTCTTAAATGCAAGTCGACACTAAAGCTGTTTTCAATCGCCCTACCGGACGATAAATTTTCTATTCAGAGACGGTTATCCACAAAATCTGTGGATAACCCTGTCTTCAATTCGTCACATTTCTCTTCAACCCACCTTCCCTACTGGCGTTATGTCAATTTGATCAAACATTGGCCAACCTTTTTTACATCACAATTCCAGATTGTTGTTGAAGCTTAAGTCTGTTGATTGTATTTATATTGTGTTTTTCACCCAGACGATGCTTCTGGTGTAATTATTCGGCAACGTTGGAATAAGTTGAATGAGTGATTCAAACAAAATACCCTTTGGCTTAAGAGAATCAGATAACGCGTTAGTTGACGTCTTTGATGTACCGAACGGTAAACAGAGTGGCTGTGTTTGTCCATCGTGCGGCACCCCTTTGGAAGCAAGGCAAGGGGATATAAACGTTTGGCATTTTGCGCACTCCAGCAGAAATGTTTACAAAATAACGAAAAATGAATGCGAGTATTCTTTTTATTTGTCAGTACGACTTATGGCGAGGCAGCTAATAGGCAAGCAGATAACACTCAGCTTGCCAGAATATAAAGGGACAATAGAGTATTACGAGGGAGTGCTTAGATTTACACAATGGAAAGAGTTTATCGTTTCGAAAGAACAGGATATAACTCTCGGCAATCTTGAAGTTGAAAATACTTTTTCAGGGGTGGCTGTTGATCTGATTGGAACAATAGGTGCCTTCAAATTTGTGGTTTATTTCACGCACCCAGAACGAAATGTCCCAGATGCTCTGTTTCATCCTAATGACGCCAAGTGCGGCGTCATTCAAATATCGTTAGATTTATTGCAAGCTCAATTTAGATCGGCTAAATCAGAAGGCAAAACTTATCATGAAATTCTGACTGACTTTTTATCGAATGATAGAGCGTCTAAAAAATGGATATATCACCCAAGATTTGAACAATGCGCCTCTGCAGCAATTTATAGCCTGAAGGAAGGGGCGTCGAATCTAAAATACACAGTCTTTCCTGGGAAAAGAAATAGAACCATCAACTATTCGCGACCAAAGCCAAACAAATACGAAAGAGATGATGTTTTAAAAGCTTACGATGTCAATATCCAAGTTGAGCACCCAGCCAAGTTGGTTAAGTTTGAATGTATTATTTGTAAAACGCGATGGGAAGGATATGAGGCGGGTGGAAATAAGTGTCCTAAATGCCAAGATTATTTATACAGTAAGATGATTAGTTAGCAACTTAGTTTGACCACTAACGCTTTGTGAGTGTCAGAGCGAGAAATTTATGTCTACCAAGTAATAAAAATTCATACTGGAACACCAGGGAAACCTTTCGCCTTAATAACAAAAAAGATAACAATAAAATAACGTTCGGCTTTATATTCCGCCTTAATAAACCAATAGGATACTCCAGGGCTTTAGCATGAATAATGCGCCATTCGATTTACCTAAAATAATGCTGTGTGCCACCGTTGTGTTGGCAAATGGCCACTGCCTCGGCGCGGCATTAATGACCCTATTATCATGAATTTAACGGCCTTCACTCGCGAACACCATTTCTATGTCGCCATCGCAAAACACGTTTTTCTCCATACCGAGAAAGGTATTGTTTTTGTTAGCGATCCCATTCGATTAAAAGACGCGGAAAAATTCGCTTTGAAGCCGCTGATTCTTTATGGGCTTACCGTCCCCGGCACCCAAATCGACTGGTACACGTTTTCTTTATTCGATGAGCCGAGATCATTATTGGGTATTTTGCTGGAAGGCTGGAAAGAGGCATCCGGCCTACGCGGAGTTCCCGATACCTTGAAGATCAATCGTCATATTGCCAACGCCTGCCCGAATTTACAAAGTTCGCTCGGCCAGATTGGTGGTATATCGCTAGTAGTGGCCGATGGCAAGGATAAGCAATTCTCTGCCTCGTTGCGTGTTGCTCAGCAACGTGGTCTTGAACTTGGTTGGCGTAATCCTGGTGGGCATGTCATCAACGACGTAAACGAGTTAAATGATCATGCCCTTAATATTCACAACGAACACATCAATGGCCGCAGGTGGGAATGGGTCGGCAATAATTCAGTCAAAGAACGGGCGTCAGAATGGATGGGCTTGCCCATTAATACAAGTAACGCCGTTTTGGAATTTTCAACACTGGATTGGGTTGGCGGTGCCTGGCTTTCCTCATGGGAAACCAATGTTCCACACCATCAGACAATGCATTTCTGGCGGCATGAGACAAAACCCGGCAGCTACTGGTTGGTAAGCGGTGAAGATGAAAGCATGGATGACATCACCGATGAAGATTGAAATCAGCGCTGTGCGCTCAAAGCAAAAACACTGGTTGATTGTTGGCCCAATAAGCCTGGCGATATTGCCAATGCTATCGGCATTACAGCAAAACAATTGCTTTGGTTTCTGAATAATCAGACGGCGTTGTCTGAGACTCAAATGGACGATTTATCAGAACTAATGGGCATTGAAGCCAATTCTAATCTTGTTGATTACGATGTCATCGGCCCCTGTGTGTTGATCGCAGAAGGTCCGAAAAAGTGCTCTACTGCTTATGACGAACTGAGTAATGGCGGAGACATCGAGTATTCGGTGGAGGTTCTTCCTGAGAAGGGAATGCCAGACCCGAGTTGGCGGTATGTTGTTTTTGCGGCCTACGGCCGACTTCCCAATATTTTCATGTTCCAACGTGAAAGTAAAACAACCGATCAATTAGGCAACAAACTGCTAATGAATTATCAGGGGGAAAGCATGGTTCCAGCAGCAATCTATCGGGATGTTGTTTCTACGTGTGCGCAATGCTGCACTGATCCGTTGTTAAATCGAAAACTTATGATTGCATTCGGTGAACGGCATGCACATTACTTCGGGGAAATGGGTAAGGAATTTCACACATGGCTCTAAATCACCCGCCCGTTTGGCGTATCAAGGTCGTTCTGATGGACACAAGCCCGATGGTCTGGCGGCGCTTCGATACCTACGCGAACGCCACACTGTCGCAACTGCACTACTTCATCCAAGGGGCCATGGGCTGGGAGTTGGCCCACCTCTTTGCCTTTCAGGCCGAGTCTGGTTTAGAACTCAACGACAGTATGTGCCTGGCCAACGTATGCGGCATTGGAGATACGCTGCATTACCTTTATGACTTTGGCGACGATTGGGAGCATCTGATTACCATCGAAAAAGAGATGAGAATTCGGCCCGGTGTCATCTATCCTCGCTGTGTTGCCGGGAAAAACGCATGCCCACCTGAAGATTGCGGCGGGTCATGGCGATACGCCGATATGTTGTTAACCTTGGCGGGGAAGCGGAATGCCCGTCGGAGCGAGCTCGTCGAGTGGTTGGGCGGCCCATTCGATCCCAAGCTCTTCGAGCTGGATGAGGCCAACGACCGTCTGGCTGAGTACGCAGAAGCTGCGGGGGACTGAGTTAATGGCAGCCGATTGGTGTGGCATGAAAGGTTTTATTGCTAACCACAGGGTCCGAATTTTTCCGGTTACGGCCCAGACTGTGTCAAAACACAAGCCATAGTAAAAGCCGTAAAAATATAACTTAATTACTTGAAATATAAGGAGAATTAACGTAATAAGTGGTAAAATTTAGCCCTAATTAAACGTTAAGGACTTCAATTGAAACGTTTTATACAAGGCGAGCATCGGACACAAAATACCTTATTTCCAGAATCATTGGATGACTACGTTACCGAGTGCAATCCAGTCCGAGTAGTC
>Ga0207968_100436_pt1 | contig 16050 bp, 11 predicted proteins | sample LakWasMet21_HOW5_2_FD_183867 | JGI IMG/M metagenome (GOLD analysis project Ga0207968, IMG submission 183867) | Freshwater sediment methanotrophic microbial communities from Lake Washington under simulated oxygen tension - Sediment Metagenome... | ecosystem: Environmental > Aquatic > Freshwater >...
GGCCCTCTCGACGAGCATCCCCAATGGGAATCATACACGCCAAGTTTTACCCAACGGTGGAACGTCGAATAAGGCCAATCAGAGGGGCGCTCGACCAAGCCGTGCTTTACCGAATTGTAATGGATGTAATCGAAATGCCGTTGGAAATCGCTTTCATCGCGCAACGTATGTTCCGCGTAATAGCGTTGCCAAACGCCACGTCGGCGATGAGCAATTCGGGATTTCGAGCGGGGTTTTTCCACGCCGCCCAAGGCAAGCCAGGATTGGGTGAAATGTTTTTTGATCGCGCCCCAGCGTTTCGGATAATCGGCATCACCCGGAGGCAGCGTCCAGATGGCGTGCATATGATCGCGCAGCATTACCATCGCATCCACCCGGAACGGCGGCCAACGCTGGAAACAATCCCGAAAAGCCGCCCGCAATAAATCCCGCGCGAGGTCGTTACCCAAAATCCGAGCCCGCCTCTCCGTAACCACGGTGAAAAAGTAGGAGCCTCCAGGAGCATAGCACCGCCGGTAATTCGACATGATTCCCCCGTAGGGTGCGCACCGCGCACCATTTCAGAACGTTAGGTAATCGCGATATTTTAAAGCATTCCGGCGGTCAGTCTATCCCGTTTACCAAGGATTCCGGCGTGGTTTGACATTGAAATGGGGCGCAATGCGCCCCCTACCTGGCTTCAAGTCTGGATGATAATAGTTTAATTTTTTATGCGAATTTGGCTATTACTATCTAAAAATTTTCGATCCTTCAATGTGAAGCTGGTTATTATACCTGTTCCGGCACCCCTTATTGTTACGATCAATAAATCTTCATATCTGCGACCTTTTAAGTCTTCGTATTCGAGTTTGATTTCGTCACTAAAATCTACAGGAATAGATGAATCAATCAACATTACTTGTTTTATTGACTCACCAGGCGGAACAATAATCTCGATCTCTGGTTGTTCAGTTGATTTTTTTGTCATTACAACATTTTTTGCCGTAACTATCCCACAATTCTTTATTATCAGCTTCAATTCCCATTGCAGATTACTTCCTATTTGTTTGCATTTATGATGGGGGAAGAAAATAGGAATCTTGTTATTTTCTACATCATTCCAAAATGTAACGCTATCAGTCCATACTTTTAAATCGCGCTTAATTTGTCTTTTTAAATCAATAGAGTTTGAAAATACAGAAAACCAGTTTTGAGAATTTTCAGAAAGTGGGATTCGCTCGTTAATCAAATCGAATATTCTCAATTGTTTTTTATCAACCCAAGCAAAGTTATTTGGTGCTTTATCCTCAGCCTTAGACATTTTCCAAACGGAAAATTCCGCCATCAACTGATCTCTAACATAAAAGTATACTGGTATCCCGAGGCGTTTTGCTTCCAAATATTCCAGATGTGTTGCAGAGTGATCCGTGAATCCATTTTTTCCCAAGCTCGGACCATAGCGTTGCGACAATATCAGAATAACTTTTTCGCAGCTTCTTAAATTGACTAAACATGTTTCAATCGAGTTACTTTGGATTGTTGAGTCAAATCCATCATCTCTAGAGTCAGACATCACAGGAGTCAATCCGGAATCACGTAACAAAGCTTCGATCTCAGATCTAATATCAATTAAATCATAAACTGTAGAGCTAACGAATACTCGGTTATTGGAATTGTTAATGCTAGTCATGCGTATCCACTTATATTGGAGTCTGGTAGGGTGGGCAGCGCTTTTCTGCCCACCAATTTTATCAGCAAATGGTGGGCTAACGTTAAGGCTGTTTGCGCGTCCGGTTAACTTATTATTGGTATTGGATAATGATTGAAAATCGAATCTGCAGAGATTACGGTCATTTCTTCGTGCAGCGCTTGCGCGATAATCAATCTGTCAAATGGATCGCGGTGGACCGAGGGCAGATTTTCAAGCGTTTCAATGTGCGGGAGTTCGATGGATAACAAAGCCAGGTTATTTTCTTGGCGCTGGGTGCCAATCATTTGCTGCCAGGGCGAGTCCAACCGCAATTTACCTAATTGTTGCTTGATCTGAATTTCCCATAGTGAAGCCAAACTTAGATACAGGCTGTTGCCTGGGTCTTCACAAGCCACACGCGCAGGTATGGATAGACTCTCCGGTCGGCGTTCAGCCAAAGGAAAACATGGGTATCCAGCAGTAATTTCACAGTCCCTGCCCTAACCAAAACTCATCCGAAAGCTCGGCGTCGAAATCTTCGGCAATCTGAATCTTGCCGCGGAACTGCCCGAATTCGCGCTTTTCGTTGTAATTTTTAGTTGCCGGTTCCAGTAAAACGATAACCTTCACCTGTTGCTTTGGCCAGTCTTCGGGCAATTGTAGGTGAATTTGGTGTTTATCGTCGATATAAGTTTTTATTTCAATGGCTTGCATAGCGTTCTCGATTTAGTTTTAAGGATGGGCAACCGCTCAAATCAAGGCAAATAGCGGTCAGAGCCTAACTCTCGTAAAGAGGCTACAGCATATAATCGGCAAAATCAAACCGCCAAGCGGCGAATGGCGCACCCGTTTAATCGCCTATTAACGAACCTTCCAAACCCTAAGCTTCCGCCCCTTAATCGTCCCCTCCGCCAATTGCCTGACCGCCTGATTGGCCATGCCCCGATCGATGGCGACATAGGAGTGATTGTCGGTAATATCAATCTTGCCGACGTATTTACCTTCAATCCCGGCCGCGCCGGTCAACGCGCCTAATATATCGCCGGGCCGGATTTTGCTTTTCCGTCCGCCGTCGATGCAAAGGGTCACCATCGGCGCTGTGAGTTCTACCTTTGCAGCCGGCTCTAAGGTGGCGATGTTGACGTAAGTGACCGGATGTTGCTGATAATCCTCGATCGCGTTGATTCGATGGGCATCTCTGGGGCTATACAGACTCAGCGCCAGGCCTTCCTTGCCGGCCCGACCGGTACGGCCGATACGGTGGATATACACTTCGGGCTCGTAGGGGATTTCATAATTGATCACCGCCTCCAAATCCTTGATATCCAGCCCGCGCGCGGCGACGTCGGTGGCGATCAACAGCGGGCAGCTTTTGTTGGTGAACAGCAATAACACCCGGTCGCGGTCTTTTTGTTCCAGATCGCCGTTCAATACCAGGGCATGCTGGCCGTGTTTTTCGAGTGCGTCCGCGACCTCTTGGCACTGGGCTTTGGTATTGCAGAAAATCACCGCCGATTCGGGGCGGTAATGGGCGAGCAAGGTGACTAAATGGTTGCTCCTTTCCGCGTGGCTGATTTCAAAAAACAATTGCTCGATCGGATTGTCCCGGTGCGTGACCTCGACTTTGACTTCGAGCGGATTTTTTTGAATGCCGGCGCTCATTTTTTTGATTTCGTCGGGATAGGTCGCCGAGAATAACAACGTTTGCCGGTCTTTCGGCGTGGCCTTGATGATCTTGATGATGTCGTCGTAAAAGCCCATGTCCAGCATGCGGTCGGCTTCATCCAGCACCAGGGTGTTGATCCGGTCCGGATTCAGGGTGCCTTTGTCCAGATGCTGTTGAATCCGCCCCGGCGTGCCGACCACGATGTGCGGGCTGTGCTGTTGCAGCGATTCGTATTGCGGGCGGATCGGCGTGCCGCCGCACAGGCTCAGTAATTTGATGTTCGGGATGAAGCGGGCCAGACGGCGGATTTCCTTGCTGACCTGGTCGGCCAGTTCGCGGGTCGGGCAGAGAATCAGCGCCTGCACCTGGTAATCCTGCGGATCGAGCCGGGTCAGCAGGCCGATGCCGAAGGCGACGGTTTTGCCGCTGCCGGTCTTGGCCTGGGCGATCAAGTCCTGGCCTTTCAAAATGGCGGGCAGGCTGGCTTCCTGAATCGGCGTCATGTGCTGGTAGCCCAGCGAGTCGAGATTGGCGCGCAGGGCGGGGCTTAATAAATCGGGGAAATTGGATGCGGACACTTTATAATGGGTCTCAAAGAATCAAAATAACGGCTATCATAACAGATAAGGCAGGCCGAAATTTTGGCCGCGACGAATTGACGCCTTTATTTTCAAGACGATGACCTGTCATTCCGGTACAAAACGAATTTGTTCTGCCGGTAGAATATCTGCAAATGTTGATCCCCAGACTTTATAAATGTAATGAAAACCCCAAAAACTCTCGAACCTCTGGTCGAAGCCGGTCTGATCGACGAAGTGCTGCGGCCTTTGAAAAGCGGCAAGGAAGCGGCCGTCTATGTGGTGGCCTCCGAAGGCGAAATCCGCTGCGCCAAGGTCTATAAGGAAGCCGGCAAACGCGGTTTCCACAAACAGGCGGAGTACCGCGAAGGACGTAAAACCCGTAACAGCCGCCAGGCGCGGGCGATGCAAAAGAACACCCGCTTCGGCCGCGAGCAACAGGAAGCCCGGTGGCAGAACGCCGAAGTCGATGCGTTGTACCGACTTGCCGATGCGGGCATCCGCGTGCCGAAGCCGCACAACTTTATCGAGGGCGTCTTGCTGATGGAACTGATCACCGACGCGGACGGCAACGCGGCGCCCCGGCTGAACGACCTCGAATTAAGCCGCGAACAGGCGCTGGAATTCCATCAAGTGCTGATCCGGGAGGTCGTCAAAATGCTCTGCGCCGGCCTGATTCACGGCGACCTTTCCGAATATAACATCCTGGTCGACAGCCACGGGCCGGTCATCATCGACCTGCCCCAGGCCGTCGACGCGGCCGCGAACAATAACGCCGCGAGGATGCTGGAACGCGATGTCGATAATCTGGCGACCTATTTCGGCCAGTTTGCGCCGGAACTGCTGAACACCCGTTACGGCAAGGAGATATGGAAGCTCTTTGAAAGCGGCAGCCTGACTCCCGACTCGCCGCTGACCGGCCGCTTCAAAAGCAGCGATAAAAAGGCGGATGTAAAAGGCGTGATGAAGGTCATCGCGGACGCCAAAGAAGAAGCGATGCGGCGCCGGTTCGAGCGCGAGAATTAGGCGTTTTTTTTCAGAAAGATTGCGCCTTTAGCGACGTCGAAGCCAGCACCAAATATCCCAAAGGCCGCAATGCCAGTTACGATAACGCCATTGACGCCAAGCAGGCTTATAAAGTCATTCCCCACCGTCACAAGAAAATGCCATGCCATCCCTGGTAAACCTCTTTGCTTCGCCGGTCCTGGCGGAAATCGAAGCGCTCGATCCGCTCGCCGATCATCAACGCATCGCCCTGCTGAGTTGCCGGGTCGATTTCGCCTGGGACACCACGCGTGCGTTGGAGTTTGCGCTGTTTCGCACCTTCGCGGTCCCCTCGATTTCGGCTCTGCTGCACGGCACCGGCGAATTCAGACGGCGGCCGCAAAAACGCTACGACGATACCGACATCATCGTCAGCACGCTGATCGAATGCGGCTACGACAGCGAGCGCGGCAAGGCGGCGCTGGCGCGGATGAATCAACTGCACGGGCGTTTCAACATCCGCAACGAAGATTTTCTTTACGTGCTGTCGACCTTCATTTTCGAACCGATCCGCTGGAACGCCCGCTTCGGCTGGCGTCCGATGAGCGACAAGGAACGCATCGCGCTGTTTCACTTTTGGCGTGCGGTCGGCGAACGGATGCGGATAAGCGCGATTCCAGCCGACTATGCCGCCTTCGAGCGCTTCAACTGCGACTACGAAAGCCGGCATTTCCTCTACACCGAAAGCAACCGGCAGGTCGGCATCGCCACGCGTGAATTGTTTAAGAGCTGGTTTCCGGCCTGGTGCCGGCCGTTGGTCGAGCAGGGCATCCATGCCTTCATGGACGATACGCTACGCGCCGCGTTCGGTTTTCCGAAGCCGCCGCCGTTCCTCGCCGCGCTGACAAGCGCATTGCTGAAGCTGCGCGGCAGGGCGCTGCGCTGTTGGCCGCGGCGGTCGCGGCCGCTGCTGCGCACCGCGATGACGCCGAAAACCTACCCCGGCGGCTACCGGCTCGAAGACCTGGGGCCGCCACGGAACGGTTAGGGTTTCTCTTGCCGGCAAACAAGCCCCGGCAGATAACCGCCATTCTCGCTTAGCGCTCGGCGATTTTGACCAGCCAGCCGCCGCTGCCTTTGCAACGGTTTTGTGTCTCGGCGGCAATCTCAACCCGGGCGTAAGCGCCCATGATTTGCGCGGGCAACGCCCCGCTGACCAAAACGTCGCCGGCTTTTTCAGCCATGGTTTTGATCGGAACTGGCAAGCCTTTGACGGTCACCTTGATACTGTTCGGAGAAGTGTTCGGCGACGCGGTAAAAGAAAAGGCCGAGCCTGGCGCAACCTCGGCATTTTCAGCCGGAACAAAATCGCCGAATTTGGGTTTGGCGCAGGCTTTCGAACTGCCGCCGCCTCCGTAAGCCCAGGAAGGACCGGCAACCAGCATTAACACAAAAACCCACGCGCCATAATTTCGTTTCATCGTGATCGCTCCTCGTTTGGTTATTATTGTGGTTTATTGCCAAAATAACCGTTTTAGTACGATTGTCAAATCGAATAGCGGCTCAAGGAACTCCACACGCGACTAACCGAATCCTCAATTGGGCTGTACACTCGTATAACTGCCTCCAACCAGAGTTCCCTGGTTGCTTTAATGGGAAACATCAGCGATGAAAATCCACCAGTTTTCGCCCGACGAAGCACTCCGTAGCTTAAAAAGTCGTTCCGACGGGTTGTCCCACATTGAAGCGCTGCGCCGCTTGAACGAGTTTGGTCCGAACCGGATCGATAAAGTCCCCGCCGAACCTTTAGTTCTCGTTTTTCTCAAGGAATTCATCCATTTTTTTGCGCTGATTCTCTGGCTGGCGGCTGGCTTGGCTTTCTTCGCCGATTACCGGCAACCGGGCGGCGACATGGACACACTGGGTTATGCCATCCTCGGCGTGATCGTGATCAATGGTTTGTTTGCATTTTGGCAACAATTTCGCGCCGAACGCGCGGTTGCCGCCTTGGAGAAACTGCTGCCGCAGACCGTCAAGGCGCTACGGGATGGCAAGATCGGTTTGATTCTGGCGGCTAATCTTGTGCCCGGCGATGTCATTTTATTGCAGGAAGGCGATAACGTGCCGGCGGACTGTCGATTGATCGAAGCTTTTTCTTTGCGCGTCAACAATGCCACCGTCACCGGTGAATCCATGCCCAAGGCACGAGATGCCGCGCCGTCGCCCGAAGACGACCTGCTGCACGGCCGCAATACGCTGCTGGCGGGGACATCGATCGTGTCTGGCGACGGTAGGGCGGTGGTTTTCGCCACCGGCATGCATACCGAGTTCGGCAAGATCGCCCATCTGACGCAAACGGCGGGGGTATCGACTTCGCCGCTCCAGCAGGAAATCCTCCGCCTGAGCCGTATCGTCGCGCTCTTGGCGCTCTCGCTCGGCGTGCTGTTCTTCTTCATCGGCCAAAGCATGGGCTTGTCGTTCTGGGAGAACTTCATTTTCGCGATCGGCATCATCGTCGCCAATGTACCGGAAGGGTTGTTGCCCACGGTCACGCTGTCCTTGGCGATGGCGACCCAGCGCATGGCCAAGCGCAATGCGCTGATTCGTCATCTGCCGTCGGTGGAGGCCTTGGGATCGGCCACGGTGATCTGCACCGACAAGACCGGCACGCTGACCGAGAACCGCATGATGGTGACCGCGCTTTATTTGAACGGCCAAATCCTGGCGCCGATTGCAATCAAGCGGCAACGCGAACTGGCGCGGGTGTACCGCCGTTTTTTCGAGGATGCCCTGCTTTGCCACAATCTGAAAGAGACCGTCGTCGCCGGCAAGTCGCGGTTATTGGGCGACCCAATGGAAGTGGCCCTCGTGCGCATGGCAAAGACCTGTCTCGGGGAACCTATTTCCTATCCCAAAATCAATGAGGTGCCTTTCGATACCGACCGCAAGCGCCTTTCCACGGTACACCAGACGCCCAAGGGGCCTGTGGTTTACTGCAAGGGCGCGCTCGAAATGCTGCTGCCTTTATGCAGCCGGGTGCATAAAGGCGCTGACATAACGCCGCTAACACCGGAAGATCGGCAGACTTTCACGCACGCCTTGGAAGAGATGGCGGCTAACGGTTTACGCGTGCTGGCGTTCGCCTGGCGGGAATTGGAAGCGGGGCATGACGGCGCGCAAGTGGAGCGGGATCTGATCCTGTGCGGAATGGTCGGGCTGGAAGACCCGCCCCGGCCCGAGGTTCGAGATGCCATCGGCAAATGCCATGATGCGGGCATCAAGGTGATCATGGTGACCGGTGATCATCCGCACACCGCACTGGCCATCGGCCGGCAGATCGGGCAAATCCAATCGGAAACCCCGACCGTCATCACCGGCGAGCAATTGCGGAAGCTGTCCGAAATCCAGTTGCGGTTGGCGCTGGATGCGCCCGACATCATTTTTGCCCGGGTCGGCGCGGATCAGAAAATGCGCATCGTCAGCGCGCTGCAAAAGAAGCAACACGTCGTGGCGGTGACCGGGGACGGCGTCAACGATGCCCCGGCGCTGAAAATGGCCGATATTGGCATCGCGATGGGCGTGATCGGCACCGACGTGGCCAAGGAAGCCGCCGACATGATCCTGCTCGATGACAATTTCGCCAGCATTGTCGCCGCGATCGAGGAAGGCCGGGCCGTTTACGACAATATCCGCAAGTTTCTAACCTATATCCTGACTTCAAACATCCCTGAGTTGGTACCCTATTTGGCTTTCGCCCTCTTCAACATCCCCTTGCCGTTAACCATTATTCAAATTCTGGCGGTCGATCTGGGCACTGACATGTTGCCCGCCTTGGGCTTGGGCGCCGATCCGCCGGCTGACGGCATCATGAACAAGCGACCTAGGGCGCGGGACGAAAGATTGCTCAACTGGCCCTTGTTGTTACGGGCTTACCTGTTTTTAGGTTTGCTCGAAGCCGCCGCCGCCATGGCGGCCTATTATTTTGTTCTGCACCACGGCGGCTGGATTTGGGGCGAACACCTGGGAAGTCGCGATCTTCTTTATCTCCAGGCGACAACGGCCTGTTTGAGCGCAATCATCCTGATGCAAGTCGTCAACGTGTTTCTTTGCAAAACGCCAGGATACAGCCTTTTCGGCGCCCCGATCTTCGCCAACCGCCTGCTGCTGTGGGGCGTCGCCTTGGAACTCCTGCTTATCCTGGTCATCGTCTACACGCCTTGGGGACACTTGGTCTTTGGCACAGCCCCCCTCGCGCCGGCAGTTTGGTTGTTCATACTGCCCTGCGCAGTGGGCATGCTGTTGCTGGAGGAAGGGCGCAAGTGGGCTGTTGTCCGCTGGAATTTGAAAAGGGGAGACTGAACGGATGGGTCAAAAATCAATCACAGTCGATATATGCAGCTTTGGAGATTTATTTCGGAACAGTCATTGGGCAGGTCAGAACGTAAGGCACTATCCTGTGCCATTCGGCATCGAATAATTGCCTACTAACAGTGCCAATGTGAATTATGCAGTACGAGATCAATTTTTTAAATCCGATGCATTCAGCCAGGAGGTATTTTTTCATGAAACTAGAATTTCACGGCGCCGATCAAAACGTCACGGGGTCCTGCCATTTGCTCGAAGCCGCCGGTAAGCAAATATTGATCGATTGCGGGATCTATCAGGGCAGTCGGGAGTTGGATGAGGAAAATGCCGAGCCTTTCGGGTTCGATCCGGCCAGCATCGATTACCTGCTGTTGACTCACGCTCACCTGGATCATTGCGGGCGCATCCCGCTGCTGGTCAAGCAGGGTTTTACCGGCGAAATCATTACCACGGCGGCATCCTGTGAACTGGCGCGCGTGGTGTTGCTGGATTCTGCACACCTGATGGAAGATGAAGCCGACTATAAAACGAAAAAAGCCGCCCGGCACGGCAACAAAGCCCCGATTGAACCGCTTTATAATGTCGTTGACGCACTGAACTGTTTTGGTTTTTTCGGCCGGTCTGTGCAATACAATCAGCCTTTGATTATCGACGAAGGGATTCAGGCGATTTTCATCGATGCCGGACATATTTTAGGTTCCGCCTCCATCGTGCTGGATATCGCGCATAAGGGGAGACCGCTCCGGATTCTGTTTTCCGGCGATCTGGGTTATAAAGACCGGGCCATCATCAAAGATCCGGCGACGCCTCCGCAAGCCGATATCGTGGTGATGGAAACCACCTACGGCGACCGTCTGCATAAACCCCTGGAACCGACGCTGGAAGAATTCTATGCGGCGATTCGCAACACCCTGGCCAAAGGCGGGAATGTGATCATCCCGAGTTTTGCGCTGGAACGCGCGCAGGAGATGCTTTATTACTTGCGCGAAGGTATTGAACAGGAACAACTGCCGTCTTATCTTCCGGTTTTTCTCGATTCGCCGATGGCGATTTCCGCAACCCAGATTTTTCAACGCCACCCCGAGTGTTTCGATAAGGAAACCCATGCAACCTTGGCTTCGGGTCAGGATCCGTTTATGTTTCCCGGTCTACATTTTTCCCGGGAAACGGCCGACTCGATGGCGATCAATCATTTCGTCGGCGGCGCCGTGATTATCGCCGGCTCCGGCATGTGCACCGGCGGCCGGGTCAAGCACCATCTCAAACACAATCTTTGGCGACGGGATAATGCGATCATCTTTGTCGGTTTTGCGGCCTACGGGACTTTGGCGCGCCAGATTGTGGACGGCGCCAAAGAAGTTAAAATCTTCGGTGAAGAAATTCCGGTCAATGCCAGCATTTATACGATCGGCGGGTTCTCCGCTCACGCCGATCAGGCAGAATTACTGGCCTGGCACCAACAAACAGGTCATCCGAAGACGACTTTTCTGGTGCATGGCGATAAAGACGCCATGCCGGTATTCGCCAACAAACTGCAGAATACTCGGGTCGAAATACCCACCTTACATCAGTGCTATAACCTCGAAGAGTGGCTTTGATCTTTACCTTTCAGAACTTTATTAAATTCGCTGGTCGATTTTTTCAGACCCTGAAGCCAAATTTCAGAATTATATTATGAAGAACCAACCCGCTAGCCCCCCTATCGTATTATTCTACCGTAACCGATTTCGCCAAATTCCTCGGCTGATCGACGTCGGTGCCTTTCAGCACCGCGACATGATAGGCCAGAAGCTGTAACGGAATGGTGAATACGATAGGCGCGACTTCGTTTTCGATTTGGGGGATTTTGATGTATTGCACATTGCCGTCTTGCGCCGGCACCAAGGATTCGTCCATGAACACGATCAATTGGCCGCCGCGGGCGCTGACTTCCTGCATGTTCGACTTCAGTTTCTCGAGCAGGCTGTTGTTCGGCGCGACCGTGATCACCGGCATGTCGGCGTCGATCAGCGCCAGGGGGCCGTGTTTCAATTCACCGGCCGGATAGGCCTCGGCATGAATATACGAGATTTCCTTCAGTTTCAGCGCGCCTTCCATCGCGATCGGGTATTGCGATCCCCGGCCGAGGAACAGCGCGTGTTCCTTTTCGGCGAATTGTTCGGCCAGTTCCCTGACCTGATCGTCCAGTTCCAGCACTTTTTCGATTTTGCCGGGCAGGGCAAGCAATTCCGAAGTGATTTTTTCTTCCAGCGCATTCGACATCTGGAAGCGGCGGCCGATCGCGATCACCAACATCATCAATGTCGCCAACTGCGTCGTGAAGGCCTTGGTCGAGGCGACGCCGATTTCGGGGCCGGCTCGTGTCATCAGCGCCAGATCCGATTCCCTGACCAACGAGCTTTCCGGCACGTTGCAGACCGCAATCGAATATTTGGCGCCTTGCGTCTTCGCTTCCTGCAGCGCGGCGAGCGTATCGGCGGTTTCGCCCGATTGCGAGATCGTGATGACCAGCGCGTCCGGCGCCAGCACCGGATGCCGGTAGCGGAATTCGCTGGCGACTTCGATGTCGCAGGGCACGCGCGCGAGCCGTTCGAACCAGTAACGCGCGACCAGACCGGCATGATAGCTGGTGCCGCAAGCCAGAATCTGCACCGATTTGACATGGTCGAAGATTTCGCTGGCGTTGTGGCCGAACGAATTTTCCTGCAAGCGGTGATTCACGAAATGCCCTTCCAGGGTTTGCGCAATCGCGAAAGGCTGCTCGTGAATTTCTTTCAGCATGTAATGCCGGTAATTGCCTTTATCGACCGCATCGGGCTTTAGCTGGCTCTCCTTGACCGGCCGCTGGACGATAGTGTCTTTGGCATCGTAGATGACCAGTTGATCGATTTGCAGCGCGGCAATATCGCCTTCTTCGAGAAAGATGAAACGCTGGGTGACCGGCAACAAGGCGGCCACATCCGAGGCGATGAAATATTCGCCGATGCCGACGCCGATCACCAGCGGGCTGCCTTTCCGGCAAGCGACCAAGAGGTTCGGATCGGCGGTGCTGATGATGCCGAGCGCATAGGCGCCATGGAGCTTTTTGATCGATTGCTTGACCGCATTCAGCAGGCCGTCCGCGGTCTCCAGCGCATGATCGATCTCATGCGCAATCACTTCGGTGTCGGTTTCGGAGGTGAATTCGTAACCGTTCTGCTTTTGTACGCTGCGCAGTTCCTCGTGGTTTTCGATGATGCCGTTATGCACGACCGCGACCTTGTTGCGGCTGACATGCGGATGCGCGTTCGCTGTGCTCGGTTTGCCGTGCGTGGCCCAACGCGTATGCGCGATGCCGATCGAGCCGGACATCGGATCGGCCTGGATCAAATCGTCCAGGCCTTGAACCTTGCCGACCTGACGCTGCCGCCGGATGTTCTTGCCGTCGATCACCGCGAGCCCGGCCGAATCATAGCCACGGTATTCGAGCCGCCGTAATCCTTCGAGTAAAATCGGAACCACGTTCCGCTCCGCAATGCCACCTACGATGCCGCACATATCAATTCTCCTTCTTCACGGGCCGTTGCCAGCCGGTAATCGTTATCTGTTTCGCCCGCGCCAAGGTCAATTGATTTTCCGGGCTGTCGCGGGTGATCGTCGAGCCGGCGCCGATCGTCGCATTGTTGCCGATCGTGACCGGTGCGATCAATTGCGTATCGGAACCGATGAAGGCGCCATCGCCGATCACGGTCCTGAATTTGTTCACGCCGTCGTAATTGCAGGTGATCGTGCCGGCGCCGATATTGACCTTGCTGCCGACCGAACTGTCACCGATGTAACTCAGATGATTGATCTTGGAGCCGTCGGCGACGGTCGATTTTTTGATCTCGACGAAATTGCCGATATGTACATTTTGCGCCAGCACTGTCTCCGGACGCAGGCGCGCAAAAGGCCCAATCCGGCTGCCCTGACCGACCACCGCGTTTTCGATCACGCAATTCGGCAGGATTTCGGCGTTGTCCTCGATCACTGCATCCTTGATCTGGCAGTTCGCGCCGATCTTGACGTTGTTGCCGATCCGGATCGAGCCCTCCAGAATCACATTCACATCGATTTCGATGTCCTGACCTAACGACTCGACCGTGCCCCGGATGTCGAAGCGCGCCGGATCGTAGAGCGTGACGCCTCGGGTCATCAAGGCCTTGGCCTGCTCCTGTTGATACACCCGCTCCAGATGACTCAGTTGGTTCCTGTCGTTCACGCCGAGCACCTCATCCTCGGTTTCCGGCTGGCTGGTCGTGATAATCACCTGTTCGGCGACCGCCATCTCGATGATGTCGGTCAGATAATACTCGCCCTGGGCGTTGTGATTTTTCAATTGACCGAGCCATCTTTTCAGCTGCGCGCCCTGCACGGCCATGATGCCGGTATTGACTTCGCGGATTAGTTTCTCGGACTCGCTCGCGTCCTTTTCTTCGATGATGCGGGTCACAAACCCTTGCTCGTTACGGACGATTCTGCCGTAACCCTTCGGATTGTCAAGCGTGACGGTCAACAACGCCAGTGCTTTTTCGCTGACATGCGCGAGCAAACGCTGGACGGTCGACTGCTTCAGTAACGGTACATCGCCGTACAGGATCAAGGCGGTGTCGTCGTCCCTGATCTGAGGGCTGACCTGCTGCACCGCATGGCCGGTGCCGAGTTGCTGTTGTTGCTCGAACCAGCCAGCATCGATGTCCTTCAAGGTATCGAGTACGCGCTCGGCGCCGTGCCCGTAAACGATCAGGATGCGATTGTTTTCCAATGCATGGCTCATGTCATAGACATGACGAAGCAGCGGTTTGCCGGCGATTTTGTGCAGGACTTTCGGCAGGTCCGAACGCATCCGGGTGCCTTTGCCCGCGGCGAGAATGATGGTGGTCAGATTCATTGCAATTTTCCTACGCGCATCTACTTTGATGCGCGTTGATCATGAAAACAGGATTGGAGATTGATTTTTAGGGTTAGACCCTTAAATTTTGATGCAGCCGCATTAATTTTCTCATAACGCATTGTACTGCATAGGCTCACGAAATATCCAAGATCTGTATTATCTTTTCCGAAGCATAGCGCATAATGTCGGCAAGAGGGTCGGCCGCCGAAAAATAAAAAAGCCCGATAACGTCGTTCGGCGCTATCGGGCTTTGCTGTGCTTGCGCAAGAGCGCTGGGTCGCGCGCCTAACCGCCGCGCTTTCTGAGCCTGTCCAGGGTGCGAAGCTGCATGATCGCCTGCGCGAGTTGCGCCTGCGCGGTCGCATAGTCGATCTTGCCGGACTTGTCGGCCAGCGCTTCCTCGGCGCGGGCTTTGGCCTGCAGGGCCGCCGCCTCGTCGATGTCCTTCGCGCGGATCGCGGTATCGGCGAGAACCGTGACCAAGTGCGGCTGCACTTCCAGGATGCCACCCGAAATATAGTACGGGAGGCTTTCCTTGTCGCTGATCTTGACTCTGACCTCGCCGGGGTTCAGCCTGGTGAGCATCGGCGCGTGCCGCGGCGAGATGCCGACCTCGCCCATTTCGGCGGGCGCGAACACCATTTCAGCCGAGCCGGAGAAGATTTCTTTTTCGGCGCTGACGATATCTACGTGTACGGTCATGACCATGATATTTCCTGTAAAAAATTAACCTTTCAGGCTTTTCGCTTTTTCGAGCGCTTCGTCGATCGTGCCGACCATGTAGAACGCCTGTTCAGGAATCGAGTCGTATTCGCCGTCGATGATGCCCTTGAAGCCGGCGATCGTGTCTTTCAACGAAACGTACTTGCCCGGCGATCCGGTGAAGACTTCCGCGACGAAGAACGGCTGCGACAGGAAGCGCTGAATCTTACGCGCCCGGGCCACGGTCAGTTTGTCTTCTTCCGACAACTCGTCCATACCCAGAATCGCGATGATGTCGCGCAGTTCCTTGTAGCGTTGCAGGATGCTTTGCACCTTGCGCGCCACAGTGTAGTGTTCCTGACCGATCACCAATGGGTCGAGCTGGCGGCTGGTCGAATCGAGCGGATCGATCGCGGGGTAAATACCCAGCTCGGCGATTTGACGTGACAATACGACGGTCGCATCCAAATGCGCGAAGGTGGTGGCCGGAGACGGGTCGGTCAAGTCGTCCGCAGGCACGTAAACGGCCTGGATCGAGGTGATCGAACCGGTCTTGGTCGAAGTGATCCGTTCCTGCAACACGCCCATTTCTTCCGCCAGGGTCGGTTGATAACCCACCGCGGACGGCATCCGGCCGAGCAATGCCGAGACTTCGGTACCGGCCAGGGTGTAACGGTAGATGTTGTCGACGAAGAACAAGACATCGCGGCCTTCGTCGCGGAAATATTCCGCCATCGTCAGACCGGTCAAGGCGACGCGCAGACGGTTTCCCGGCGGCTCGTTCATCTGGCCGTAAACCATTGCGACCTTGGATTTGGTCAGGTCTTCCGCATTGATGACGCCGGCTTCCTGCATTTCGTGGTAGAAGTCGTTGCCTTCGCGAGTCCGCTCGCCGACGCCGGCGAAGACCGACAAGCCGGAATGCGCGGTCGCAATGTTGTTGATCAATTCCATCATGTTCACGGTCTTGCCGACGCCGGCGCCGCCGAACAAGCCAACCTTACCGCCTTTCGAGAACGGGCAGATCAGGTCGATGACCTTGATGCCTGTTTCCAGCAATTCGTTTCCGGCGGCTTGTTCTGCATAGCTTGGCGCTTCGCGGTGAATGCCCCAGGAAGTCTTTTCGCCGATCGGACCTCTTTCGTCGATCGGTTGACCGAGCACGTTCATGATC
>Ga0207968_100437_pt1 | contig 16000 bp, 15 predicted proteins | sample LakWasMet21_HOW5_2_FD_183867 | JGI IMG/M metagenome (GOLD analysis project Ga0207968, IMG submission 183867) | Freshwater sediment methanotrophic microbial communities from Lake Washington under simulated oxygen tension - Sediment Metagenome... | ecosystem: Environmental > Aquatic > Freshwater >...
CCGCCGCGAAGCTCGCGCTCGCGCTGTCGCTGGCCGCGCCGAGGGTGTCGGCATCCTGCGTCGCCAGGACGATGTTGGCGTCGTTCACCGGTCCCGGCGTCACGCTCGGCACGTCGTCCACGATCGTAATGGCGATGTTGCCGCTGGCGCTAGCGCCACTCTTGTCAGTTACCGAAACGCCGATGACATCCTGCTCCGGGACATCGGCAGGCTGGCCCGGGTTAGGAACACCATTGGTCGTGTGCAAGTCATCGACGACACTTTCAGTCAGTGTGTAACTGTACGTATAAGTGCCGTGACCATCATAACCGGTGATGGTAAAAAAGCCATGCGCTCCGGCTATCGTTTGTCCAACTAAGCTATCAAATCCGTTCGCTGCGACATTGAAGGTTTGACCGCCAATCGAAACGGTTGCTATATCCGACAAGCCATCGGGATCTTCGATAGTGAGCTTTCCTCCCTCGGCTGTTTCAGAAGTGGAATCCGGATTGCTCCCGTTCGGAAGTCCTGCCTCATAGACCCTACCTGGTGTTCCGCCTACATCATTGGGATCGGGGGGGAGCGTAACGATAATGGTCGGCGGCGCGTTGGGCGCTGCCTGCTGGGGATTCAGTATCAACACCTCCAAGGGCGGCGGAAAGCTGACACTGATGCCCGTCGTATCAAAGCCACTGTTCGGCTGTGAGATGGGGTTGCTGTAATCGACCACGAATACCGCGCCATGACCTTCGTTGCCGCCGGCCGCGGTGCCGCCGCCGGCATCGGCGCCGCCCGCGGCCGGTGCTTTCAGCGCCTTAGTCGGGTCAAAATTCTGATCGAAGAGGGCCTTCTGGATCGCGGCCACTTCGCTCGCGGCGCCCGCGATGGCTGGATGGACAACGGTGTGCGCGAGCGGATTTTCGGGAACCAGGGTATCCTCATTCAAGGGGATCTGCTGATTGCGGCCCAGATCCATCGTCTCGCCGTTATTGAATTCGATCACGACATTGCCGTTATCCGCCGTAACGATGACCTCGCCCGGAAGGACTTTATCCCCAGTTTGGAGTACACGCTCGGTGCCGTTGGCCGAAACCGCCTTCACCAAGCCCATCACAAATTTTACGATGCCGAATCTTGCCATTTTGATACCCTCCATCAGGGGATTTGCTTACTTTGTAAAACCGGTCGCTATCGGAAATAGCGGATGAGCGGATTGTTTCACAATCCCTTACCGTTGAACATTGTACTTTGGTACTAAAACGCGAGTTTTCGCTGGCTTGCCGCCTGATGGAATGACCTGTCTTCTACGACAAGACTTCGTGTCGTCTCTATGCAGCCGATCAGGGTAAAGAAACCTCGGCCGGCAGGAATCAGAGGGAGGAGTCGGGGGAGGAATGGATCACGGTTTCGTTAAGCAGCATCTGTAAATTCGACGCGGCGATCCCGTGCAAAACCGCGGTGAAGGTCTCCGGCGGAATAGCGGTCGTGGCAATTCTGACCGTCGTGTTGTTGCCGTCGCTGCTGATCGAAAGTGTCAAATAGTCGCTGAGGCGATCCGCCTGCGCGTCCTGCAGCAAATCCCTGATATCGAGGACATCGGATTGACTGTTCGAGACGGAAGTAGTATTTTTCATCGCTGACACTTATACAACACGAGGCGCTGGCGGAGCTAAATTTTCAGTGACTTTAACCGGGACATTATCCAGTTTTTCGTATCATACGCGAGTGGATGCATCAACGCAGCGGTTTTTTGTAATGAGCTTACCCCCGGCAAAGTCTGCGCCCATGACCTCTTTCTACGAGCGCCGCGAACTTGGGTTTGAATTTAACCGATCCAATAGGCCTCCACTCGCCGATTCACTCAGAGCAGCACACACATTGACCATGAAAAAAACACCCCTCGACAAAGACAAGATGCAGCAATTCATCAGCGAAGTCAAGCGCAATCAAAAACTTAGGGAAGACACCTACCGCGAGCGGGCGCTCAAACTGTACCCTTGGATTTGCGGCCGCTGCGCGCGGGAATTCACCGCCAAAAACCTGATCGAACTGACCGTTCATCATAAGGATCATAATCACGACAACAATCCGCTCGATGGCAGCAACTGGGAGCTCTTGTGCGTTTACTGCCACGACAACGAACATTCCCGTTACGAAGAAATGCGTTTCGGCAGTTCGAATGCGCTCAAAACCTCGGCGCCGGCGGCGACTCACAATCCTTTTGCGGGTCTGAAAAATTTGCTGGACAAGAAATAGAGCCAGGGAAATAGGCGCAGCCTTGCGCCTATTTCAAGCCGTCGATCCCAAGATTCGCCAGTGCGTCCGCCCGGTCATTTTCCTTGTGCCCGGAATGGCCTTTCACCCATTTCCATTCGATCGCATGCCCGCTTCTGGCGGCGTCCAGCCTGCGCCAAAGGTCCTCGTTCTTGACCGGTTTATTGCCGGCGGTTTTCCAGCCGCGCTTTTTCCAGTTCGGCAGCCACTCGGTGATGCCTTGCAGGACATATTTGGAATCGGTATTCAGTTCAACCCGGCATTGCTTTTTCAACGCCTCGAGCCCTTGAATGGCCGCCGTCAGCTCCATTCGGTTATTGGTCGTGTCTTTTTCGCCGCCGTACAGCTCTTTGTTCACGCCTTTATAGCTCAGCAGCACGCCCCAGCCGCCCGGCCCGGGATTGCCGCGGCAGGCGCCGTCGGTATAAATAATCACGGTCTCCGTCATGAGCCGACCCGTGTCGTGGGATTGATCGAGTTGACCAGGGCCAGGCGCGGCTTGGCTTCGCAAACCGGCGTCAGCGGTATGATGTTGTAGCGCCGTTTGATCGCCTTGATCGCATAGGCGCCGGCGGTCAACGAATAGCAATTGTCAATGAATTTGCCGTGCATGGAACGTACTGACTTGGTGTTGAATTCGGTGAATAAAATAACTTCGAAGTTGAGTAATTTCAACCAGTCGATAACCCGGGTGCGACTGATGAAATGCCCGGCCCAGTGCTCGTGTTTTTGCCGCTCCCAGAGATATTCGTAGCGTATCCGCAAGCTCCAGGGATTGAAATTGACCACCACCACCGTACCCTCCGGTTTCAATACCCGCTCGACCTCACGCATGGTTTGCAGGCAGCAAGGATCAAATTCCAGAAAGTGCGGCAATATGATCATATCGACACTGTCGCATTGCAAGGGCAGGCGGCTGGCGTCGGCCCGAATTTTTTTGACTACCGGGTCGCCCAATCCATCCGTATCGAGCACGAAATAATATTTATACAAGGTGCAATCGACCAATTCGGTTTCCCAACCCAAGGCGCCCATCTGCAGGATCGTCTGCTTGCAACTGACCGTGATCGAGCGCTGTAAATAGTCGGCCTCCTGCCGCCTGAGCACTTCGCCGCGCGGGGTTTGGTAGTAGGAAAATAAAAAGTCACGCTTCATCGTAGGCCAGCAAATGAGGATAATTTAATGTAATTTGGGAGGGAAATGATTTATACTCTGAAGATATAACCGACTCTAAAAAATTCGTTTGTAAAAATGACAACCGCCATTTGTTCGCAACTGGGTTCAGACATGTAATCTGCTGTCAGGGTGTCGTTTTTTATGATGCCACAAATCAGCACTTTATAGACATAAACAAGGGTTAGAAAATGCAAATTAATTCTAACAGGTCAGTCAAATTATTGTCCCTGTCGCTGTCGCTGATCGCGGCCGGCTGTTCACAGTCGGGTAAGGATTCGCCGCACATTTACGATAGGCCGCCGCAAGCTTCATCCGACGATAACAGTTTTTTCGATCGTTTTTCGTATCGTTCCCACCGCCCTCATCATAAGAGCAAACTCAGCAACGGACAATACGAAACGGTATGGGATCGTTTGATTTCGCTGTATGCGCTGCCCGAAATCGATAACGCGCGCGTGGACCGCGAGATCGACTGGTATTTGCAGCATCCGCAATCGCTGGTTTCGTTGCAGCAGCGCGCGGAGCCCTACATGCATCATATCCTCGACGAGATCGAGGCGAAACAGATCCCGGGCGAACTGGCCTTGCTGCCGGTCGTCGAAAGCTCCTTCGTGCCGAATGCCTATTCGAAAAGCGCCGCCTCCGGACTTTGGCAATTCATTCCGTCCACCGGCCAAGAGTTCGGACTCAAGCAAAACTCCTGGTACGATGGCCGCCGCGATGTGTATGCCTCGACACAGGCCGCGACCACCTATTTGAAGCAACTCAGTGAAACCTTCAACGGCGACTGGCTGCTGGCCCTGGCTTCGTACAATTACGGCAAGGGCAATGTCAGAAAGTGCATCGAAAGAAATGAGGACATGGACTTGCCGACCGATTACTGGTCGTTGAGTCTGCCCGATGAAACCTATCATTACGTGCCGAAACTGCTCGCCGTCGCGAAGATTTTTGCGAACGCGGAACATTATCATATCCCTCTGCGGCACATTCCGAACCAACCTTATTTTGAAGTCGTCGACATCAAGGCGCCGCTCGATTTGAGCAAGGCCGCACAGATGGCCAATACGCCGCTCAGCGAGTTCCTGAAGCTGAATCCCGGTTTCAATCGCTGGTGCACCGCGCCGGACGGCCCGCACCGCTTGCTGATACCGGTCAAGAACGCGCCGCAGTTCAAGAAGAATCTGGCCGAGATACCGTATTACGAGCGCGTCAACTACTCCAAGCTGGTTGCGGAACAGGAAGAACAAATCATTGCCGAGGACGCTTATCACAAGCCCGAACCCGTCGTGATCAAGCCGGCGCTGGCCCCGCGCCCGGCGTCCGCGCCATCGGCAGCCGATTTCGCCAGCTATCAAGTCAAGCGCGGCGAGACCTTGTCGTCGATCGCGCAGAGAAACCATACCACGGTGCAAAACCTGCGCAGCACCAATCATTTGGCCAAGAATTCGGTCAATTACGGCGCGATCTTAAAAATTCCGCCGTCCGCCAAAGCCAGCGAGAAGTCGTTTAATTTGGCAAAATCCACTCGTTCTTCCAGCAGTTATCACACCGTCCAAAAAGGCGATACGTTTTTCAACATTGCCCGGCGCTACTCGGTCAGCCCCAGGGAATTGGCCGAGTGGAACCGTATTCCGTTATCAACCGCCCTGCTGCCAGGACGCAAGCTGATGATCAAAGGCCGCGAGCAACAGGTCGCGTCGTCGTCGAGCAGCCTGCGCCTGATTCGTTACACCGTCAGAAAAGGCGACACCTTGACCCAATTGTCGAAAAAATTCAATATTCCGGTCAACGAACTGCGCAGATCGAATGCCGTGGCGCTGGCCAAGGGCTTGCAACCCGGCCAAACGCTCAAAGTTTTGGTGGATGGCAACCGCTCAACGATTTAGGCGGGTTTTTTCTCGTTCTCACGCGAGAACGAGCATCCCTTCATCGCTTGATAGGCTTTTTAGATGATGCCGCGAAAAAAGCCCATGCTGCCTTCTTCGGGAACCCGGCGGGCATTTTTGAAATTCCTTGTAAGGGTTCGGATTTGATTCGAACACCCCATCGGCCCCTCCCCAAACCAGCGCCGTAACGAGCTGACGCACCCTTAATTCACGCGATTGTCTTGATCGGGGACAGGCGCATCCTCATAAATACCGGTCAGTTTGCGCCTGAACTCGTTGGTGATCAAGCTGGCGTCCAGCTTGGTTTTGACGACACGAGGCGTGATCAGCACCACCAGTTCGGTTTTCAACTTTTCCTTGGTCGTGCTGCCGAACAAGGGCCCGATCAACGGCAGTTTATGCAGGAACGGAATCCCGCCCTGATTGAACGTGTCGTTTTCATCGATCAAGCCGCCCAAGACCAGCGTCTCGCCGCTCTGTACCGCCACGTTACTGTTAATTTCCCGCGTTTGAATGGTCGGTGAATCGATACTACTGACGGTGGTGGTCTTCGGTGTCTCGACCGTTTGCTCGACATCCATGATCACGAAACCATTCGCATTGACCCGCGGCTTGACTTTCAACTTGACGCCGGTTTTGCGTTGCTGAATGCCGCTGGTGACCAATCCACCTGAAGTCTGAGTACCCCCAATAATACCGCCCGGGTTGACATTGGTGACATTGGTGGATTGCGAGGTTCTTAATGGAATTTCATCACCGACTTGTATCGATGCCTCGTGATTGTTCAACACCATGATCGAGGGCGAAGAAATCACGTTCAACTTGTTGTCATTCGCTTCCGCGCTCAAGATCGCGCGAATGTCGCCCGAGTGGCTGATGAACGAGTAACCGAAGCCGCCGGTGACTGCGGCCGCCGCAACCGCCTTCAGATCTATGCCTCCGGGATCGGTCGCAGTGGCGGCTCTCTCGGCGGCGGAAGTCGCCTTGCCGTTGGTCGCAATCGCTTGCCCGTCCAAATGCCCCAGATACCACTGGATTCCATATTTGAGATTATCGGACAAGGTCACCGACACGATCGTTGCATCGATCAAGACCTGCAGCGGCAGCACGTCGAGCTGCGTGATCACCTTGTGGATCACCTCGTATTCCTGCGGCGTCGCGACGATCACGACCGAGTTGTTCGATTCATCGGCAATGATCCTGACATTCTCCCCGACATTCGAAACCCCGCCGCCTTCGCCGGTTTTTCCGGTCGAGGCGGTGCGTTCGGATCGCCTTGACGCGGTTTTTTCGGTAGAACTTTTGTTCGTGATCGTTGCGGCCGTCTGTCCCGGCGCGACCTTGGCCTGCTTGCTCGGCAAGGCGGCGCCGGTAAAGATCGCATTCAGGATGTCCGCCAATTCGACCGCGTCCATATTCTGAGCCCGATACACATTGACGCCGCCGCCATTCGCCGAATTTGCCCGATCCAATCGGAGCACCCAGTTCTGAATATCGTGCAAATAGTCCTGCTGTTGCGTGATCGCCAATACCGCATTCAGGCGCTCGATCGGCAAAAAGCGGAAAAAGTCATTTTTCTCGTCACCGCCCTTCAAATTGAACACAGCCTCCAGTTCCTTGATCACATCCTCGGGCGCCACGTGCGCCAAAGGAAACACACCGAACGAGCGTCCACGCAGAATGTCAATATCAAACGTGGCGACCAGGTCCATGATGCGCTCAAGCTCCGCGGAGGACCCCGACACGATCAACGTATTCCGTCCCGTATCCACATTGATGCCGGTTTTTTCCTGCAACAGCGGCTTCATCACTTCGAGCAAATCGGCCGCCGAGACATACCGAATCGGAATCACCCGACTTTGAAAACCCGCCCTGTCCGCGCCATGCCCCACGCCGGCGCTGTACACGGCTTCGGCGGCCGGCTCGATATGGTAAATCCGCCCGTCCTTGACCAGCGCCGCATTGTTCAAACGCAACACCATCTCCAGGGCCGGCAGCAGCTCGTCCTTGGTCAGCGGCTCGGTCGTCTGCAGGGTCACTTTACCGGCGACTTTCGGACTCAACACATAATTCTGACCCAAGATATCGCCGAGGATCACCTTCGAGACTTCGCCTAGATCGGCCTCGTCGAAATTCAGGCTGTAAGTGCCCGGCCCCGCGGACTTCGCTTGCGTCCGCCCCGATCCAGAGCCCGCTCCGCCCACATGCCTGGAGGTGGAGCGTCCGGAGGCAGGGTAGAGTTCGATCTTCGAAGCCAACGACTCATCGGACGGTTTTTTGTTCTGCAGTTCCTCAAACACAACGCCGTTTTTTTCATTCAACATGGCTTCCGATATCGGCGTCAGCGTATGTTTTGCCGGCGGCTTCGGCCCCATGAACTCGCAGCCGGAAAGCACTAACCCCGCAACGGCCAAGTACGAAGCGGTTTTTATGGATGTTGGATTATTCTTCATTTGCGCCATTCTCGGAGTCATCTATCGCGGGTTCGGGTTCAGATTCAATTGTTGCTTGTCTATTGAGCCTTCGCCTGATAGCTTCATCCTGTATTTGTCCTGTGTCTTGTGTTCTTGTTTGGGGCCGATTGGGAATCCGGTTCCGGTTTTGCGGCTGCCCCTGGTTTTTAAGTAGATCCGGCGGCAGTTCCTTGGGCTTGGGCTTTCTCAACACCAATTCCTTGCGTTCCGCGCCCAACTCAAAAACCACTCTATCCGTTTTGATTTGCGTCAAGCGCCAGCCGTCCATGTCTTCATTCAGCGCGATGCGCCGGTATTTCTCGGGTTTATCCTTGGCGCCGGCAACGCCTCCAGCGACCGGCGGCACCGCCCCCGCCGCAATCGGCGCGGCGCCTTCCTTGCTTCGGCTCAACAACGCCGACAAGCCCTTTTTGCCGGTATAAATACCGTCCAGACGCCAATCGAAGGTTTCACTTCCTATTTGCTCTTTATCTTTCTCGCCGCTACTTTCTTCTACCGGCTTCCGGCCTTTTAAAAACAGCGGCCTGGCCACCAGGTCGACATAGCTTTCCTCGGTTTTCGCCTCCAGATCGACCTCCGGCACCCGATCGACAGACATCTTTGTCGACGCGGGCGCTTCGATCGAACTCAGCAGGCGGCTTTCAGCAAATTTTACGACCGCCCATTCCACCAGGATGATCACGAACAAGGCCGCGCAAATCGCCGATACCAATTTTAAAATTTTGCCATTGACATTCATTCGGCTTTCTTTCTCATAAAACTGACCGCCTGAAAGTTCACATTCAATTCGTTGGTCTGCTCGACCTGGCGGGTGAGCCGATTTCTGACGCCGCGCATGGGCCGGATGTCCAATTGGTCGATGATGATCAGCGGCGTCGATGTTTCCAGCCGATAGAGCACGGAGCGCAGCACCTCCGAATTGCCGGTCATCCTGACACTCACCGTCAACAGGCTGAAGTTGTCCTTGCTTTTGACCGGCAACGCTTGCGTGCTGCTGAGTTGGCCGCCGGCATCGACTATCGCTTTTTTAATGACTTCCTGCACTTCGGCCGATGCCAGCGCTTCGGTGTTCTGGCTATTGAAATAGTTTTGCTGCTGAATCGCCTCCTTCACGCTATCGATGCTTTTCAGCACATCCGCCTTGCCCGCCAAAATCCTTTCATATTGCCTGAGCTTGATCGCGAGTTGGTCCTTTTCTTCGTGCAGTGCCAGCCACTGATTGACCGCCGGCACAAAAACCGCGCCGATCACTAGCAACAGCAAAGCGGCCAACAGGCCGACCGCCAGCCAGCGTTGTACATTCCTATTTATTTCGTTGCTCACCGGGCCCTTCCGCCTGCACAATATCGGCCGTTATTTGAAACCGCTCGAAACCGGTCGCCGTATCCTGAGTCACCGGCGACACGAACTTCGCGTTCGCGAAAATGTCCGAATCCTCCAGCACCGCGATCAAACCGGAAGCGGAGGGCGACTCGCCTTGTATCTGCAAATGCCCATCCGCAAACTGCAAATAGCTCAGCCAGGTATTATCGTCTTTGATCAGCGCGCTCAGCGTATTCAGCACCGCGATGACCGGCGGCGACGCATTTTTCGCCTTGATCAAATCCTCGGTCTCCGCGATCGCATCATCGATTTGCGCCTGCATGCCCTTGATCTTCTTGGCGTCTTTTTCTATCGCGTCGATTTTTTCCTGCAACAGCGTGACCGTTTGATATTCGAACAGCACGGGCAGGAATAACACGGCGACCAGCAGCAGAATCACCGCCCCCGCCAGCCCCGCGTAGATCAGGTGGGGCGTTTTGCCGGCGTTGGTGCCCAGCCACTCCGGAAGCAAATCATACGCCTCGTCGATCTGCTCCAGATCATTTTCGGCGCCCGCATAATCCGCGAATAACGGTGCAATGCCGATCGCGCTCAGATCCGCATGCAGACCATCCAGAACCTCGCGCGGCGTCAACACCAACATCACCTGGATCAGACCGGGCTCGCCCACCGTATCCAGTAATTTTACCGCAAAATAGACCTGATCCGGCTTAAACGGCGTAAATCGCGACAGCTCGTAGGAAACGACCTGCGTCAGGTTTTCCTTGGCGGCCGCCGGCAGTACCAGTTCCCGGCAAAGGCCTTCGCGGCGCTGCAAGCGCAGAATGAAATGCGCCTTGGCAAGCCGCTCATCCTTGGCCAGCAAGTCATTGAACTGCGCCGCGCCTTCTTCATTGCGGCTCAACACCGCCAAGGTCTCGCCCCCGGCGCTGAAGTCGGTCAGCACGAATTGATCGCCCTGGGACGTTACGATGACCGTGTCGTGTGGATCGCTAATTAAAAGCCTGAGTTTCTCGGGCACCCAAAAAGCGAGCTCTTTTCGCCACCATCGAAAGAATTTTTTAAAATCGAGTTCGATTGTCGAATTAAGATTCAGCATTCGGCGTCACTACTAATGAGTCCTTGTCCTCGGAAAATAACGATGTATCGGCTCTTTCTTCGCGCTTCCAGCTGAGCGTTTGAAACGGTAATGCGCCTGCCGCCGCCTCCCCCGTCGCCTGACTGTTTGTCACTATCGTTTTTATTATAGCGCCGGAGCCATTTTCAAGCCGCGATTCCGCAATGATCTCGATGACATTGCCCTGGCCCGAGCCGCAATTGAACCCCGGCCCCAAACTCGTCGGCTGGAGCGGCGTGCCGGCGTTCAGCGCCTGCAGACGCAATTGCATACACTGATCGACCAGCGCCGCATCGAGCCCCAAAGCCAGCATCACCTCGCGCGACGCCTGCGTCAAATCGACTTGCGGCTGGCCGGAATAGACCGTGATCAAGGGTTCCAACCGTTGCAGGATCGACTCATCCATGCCCAACACCATTTGCAGTTCCTCAAGCGACTGAAACGGCTTGTTGCTCGGCCGGTAGCGTTTGCCGGCCGCTTTGTATTCAGCCTTTTCCGCGCCCTCGATGTTGACGAGGTCGTCCGGGTCGCGCCAATCGATGATCGCCGAAACCAGCGCGGTTTGCCGCTCCTGTTCGATCGGCAGTTGCGCCATCAACTGTTGCAACTGCTGCTGATTGGCGGCGTTCAGATCGATCTTGCCGCCTTCGCTTTGCAGTCTGACCCTGACATCCAGGTATGGGACCTGGTAAATATTGCCGTCGGTATGCCAGCGCTTGCTCGGGTCCGGATTCATCAGCATCATCTCCGCGATCGCGATGCCGGATTCGGACGCCGCCAGCGCCTGCGCGCCGCTGGTGATGCCGACGATCACGCCGGTTTCCCGCCGCATCGTCAAGGAAAAGCTTGCCGCCATGATCATCAGCAGCGACAACACCCACAGCACCAACACCAAGGCAAAACCCTGGTCTCGATGGGTGACGAATGCAGGCGGCCTTGGACAGGGCCGCATCAAAGCCCCCCCTCCCGTGGCGGCTAAATTATTCGTTGGTGTCGTCTTGCAGATTCTCATCGTCTTGCGTATCGCCATTGTCTTCATCATCGGATTGACCCGCGCCCAATTCCGAAGCGTTGACCGCGCTCGACAGCTTCAAGTCAAACACCATCTCCGGCCAGAAGACGCCATTTTCCAGGCCGATATTGATCTTGACCAACTTGGGCAACTGGTCTCGTTGCAGCCATTGATCCTGCCAACGGCTTTCGCTTTCTCCGGCTTCCTGACCAAAGTAGGCGACCGAAAACCGGGCGACATGGCGAATCAGGGTTTCTTCTTCGGTGAGCCAGTCGTCGCCGTCGGCCACCGGATAAAACGGCGCAATCGTGACTTTGATCACATTTTCCCGGTTTTCATTCAACAAGCGGACCGTGAACAATTGCAACCCGGCCCTGCCGGCGCTGGCAGGAAACGAAGAGACGAACTGCAACGATTGCATATCGCCTTGAAAGGAAAACAGCCGTTCCTCCTTAGTAAAATCATTCCATAGGGGCTTCGCCATCACCAAATGGCGTTGAAAAAAATTGACGACCCCGGCGGTTTCACCGACTTCAAAAATTTTTTTCTCGCCCTTTTCCCAACTTTCCGCACAAATCTTCAAACTGACAAACAACAGCGTCATCATCACGCTGAGCAAGGTCATCGCCAGCAACACCTCGATCAGCGTAAACCCTTGCTCCGATTTATTTTTTCGCATGGGGATTCGCCGCCAATTTCAAGGTCGTCAGCTCAAACTGTCGTTGCCCTCCGCCGACGCGGCGGTTGTCACCGCCCCAGCCGACAAGCACCGTCACCATGTAAAGCTGGGCGGGAGTCGCCTGCGTATCGCCCGACTGGGCGACCAGATTATATGGCGCGACCGTCAGCTCCCAGCTGTATTTTTGATTTTCGACGCCGGACGCCCGTCCCTGCTGCAAGGGCCTCTCGGCGCCAACCCCGGCCATCAGCGCTTCGGCAATCTGCACCGCGGCGGTATACTCTTCGGAAACGCTGGCATTGCGCAGTCCCGAAGAAAAAATACTCAACAGCATGCCGAGCGCAAGCGCCATGATCGAGAAGGCCACCAAGATTTCGAGCAACGAGAAACCGCGCTGTGGGCCGCGGGCCGAGGGTTTCGTGGTCATCGCCGACGCCTGGCAGGCTCATCGCGGGTGACGTCTTCGACTTCGAGTTGGCCGGTCAACCAATTGATATCGATCTGCTTCGATACCTCGCCACGATCCAAAACGACCCGGCCTCCGGTCGAAGAACCGTCAGCAAAAAAACGGATATTGCCCTGGCCCTCGCCGGTCAATTCACTCTGCGCCGTCACCACCGTCAACGCAATCTTTTCGGGTATCGAATAGTCCTCGTCACGGCCGCTCACCTTATACGTATTTTGGGCCAGGTCGAACGCAACCGTCATCTCCTGGTGCGTCATCAGCGCCTGTCCCCGCGCGTAACGCAACGCGGACACCACATCCCTGACCGCGGCCTTGTGTTCAAAAGTGCCTGTGCCCGAGGATAAATTGAGCGCAACCACGGAAAACCCCAGCACGATGATGACCAATACGATCAGCAATTCGAGCAGGGTAAATCCTTTGGCGCGACGCGGGAAAGCCGACAGGAAAGGCGTCATATCATTTCGGCGCGCGATCCGGGGCCGGCCGGGAGAGGGGGATGAGCATGAATCTGTGTGCACACCGCGCGAGGCGGGATTTTTACTCCCAGCTCAACACGTCCCGATCCTCGCCTTCGCCGCCTTCCTTTTCATCCGCGCCGAAAGAAAACAGATCGAAGGAGCCATGTTCGCCAGGCGCGACATAGTGATACTCATTTTGCCAGGGATCCAGCGGCACTTTCGACTTGCCCAGATAAGGGCCGTTCCAGCGCTTTGAATTATCGGAGGCCTCGACCAACGCCGCCAATCCTTGGGAAGAACTCGGATAACGGTCCATGTCCAGTTTATACATTTCCAGCGCCTGACTCAGTTCGGAAATCTGTACTTTAGCCGCCTTGGTCTTGGCTTCCGCCATGTGTTTCATGACTTTCGGCCCGACCAGGCCGGCCAGCATCGAAATGATCGCCAACACGACCAACAATTCCAACAAGGTAAAACCGCTCTGTTTATGATGCATGTGTCTCATGTGTTTGTGCATACCCATTTAAAATGTTTGTTTCATGACGATTCCGCAGGTAACATCCAGTCCCTTCATAATCAGTATACCCATGGGAGATAAAAAGCAAAAGCCAAGGCAGGGAATCCGCACGCTCAGGCCTTACTTTCCCCTGAGTCCACCCACCCCAGCCGGAGAGAGCTTAAGCGCTAGACCAGACGCCGCGACTTAAATTTACAATGGACTTCCGTTCAACACGGCCGCTACGGCAGACCCCGCTCGCAACGGCACGGCGTTAGAAGGCCAAATCATTGACGCTCAAAATGGCCAGCAGAATCGAGACGATGATGCCCGCGATCATCATCCCCAGGGTGATGATCAGCGCCGGCTCCAGCAAGGCCAACATGCGCTGAATCGCGATTTTCAGCTGCTTATCGTAGATTTCCGCCACGCGCAGCAGCATTTCTTCCAGATGACCGGTTTCCTCGCCCATTTTAATCATTTGCACGGCCATTTTGGGAAATATTCCGGTTTTGGCCAAGGCATCGGACATCCGCTTGCCTTGTTTCAATTCCTCTTCCGCACGCTGGATCGCATCCACCAGCACCAGATTGTCCACAGTCTCCTTCACGATCACCAAGGCCGAGAGTATGGAAACCCCATTGCCCAATAAAGTTCCCAGGGTCCGGGTCATGTTCGCGGTTTCCTTGTTCACAATGACCATGTCCGCGAGCGGAAGTTTCAGAAAACGGCCGTCCCAGACCTTTTTCCTGACCGGATCGGCCAGTTGAAAGCGCATGTAGCTGACCGCGAAAATCGCGCCGCCGATCAATAGCCACCAATAACTTTGCAGCCATTCGGCGAGACCGACCACGATCTGCGTCGACACCGGCAATTGCTGGCCCGCGCTTTCAAACATCTCGGTAAACTGCGGCACCACGAATATCAGCATCACGAACAGCGACGCCAGCGACATCACCAACAACACCGCCGGATAGATCAGCGCGGTGCTGACCGTGTCCTTCAATTCACGCGAACGCTCCAGATACTCCGCCAGCCGGTTCAACACCTCGCCGAGGCTGCCGCCGGCCTCGCCGGCCCGAATCATGTTCAGATAGAAACGCGAAAAAACGCCGGGGTGTTTGTCCAGCGCGTCGGCCAGCGAGGTACCGCCCTTGACTTTTTCCAACACCTTCGCGATCAGCTTGCTCAGCTTCTCATTGTCCTCGGTCAGATCGATCAATACGGTCAACGATTTATCCAGCGGCAGGCCGGAATCGAGCAGGGTCGCCAGTTCGCTGGTAAACAAGGCGATTTCCTTTTGACTCAGCTTGCTCTGTTTGGCGCCCAGACCCAGCCCGAGAAAATTTTTGGCGCTGGCGGGGCCGACCTTGATCGGAATGTAACCCTCCGCCTGCAACTGGCCGATCAAACTGGACTCGTCGCTCGCATCCCGCACGCCTTCCTCGGTCTCGCCGAGACTGTTGATCGCTTTATAGGCATACAGCGGCATATCAGGTTTCCGTCGTGACTCTCAACACTTCTTCGAGTGTCGTAGTGCCCTGCACCACCTTGTCCAGGCCGTCTTCGTACATCGTCCGCATGCCTTCTTCTATCGCCAGTTTCTGAATCTCGCCCGCTTCCTCGTGCGCCATGATCAATTTACGCAGCGGATCGGTCATTCGTAAAAACTCGATGATCGCCAACCGCCCGCGGTAGCCCACGCCGCCACAGGCCGCGCAGCCGACCGGCTTGAATAGCGTGATGTCGCCGTCCGGCCGATAGCGCTTGAGATTCAACTCCGTGACCAGTTCGGGCGGCGCCGGATGCCCCTGTTTGCAGTGCGGACACAGTTTTCGGACCAGCCGCTGCGCCAGGATGCCGTTGACGGTCGAACTCAACAGATACTCTTCCAGCCCCATGTCCAGAAGCCGCGTGACGCCGCCCGCCGCATCGTTCGTATGCAGTGTCGACAGCACCAAGTGCCCGGTCAACGCCGACTGCACCGCGATCTTGGCGGTCTCGAGATCGCGCATTTCGCCGATCATGATCACGTCCGGGTCCTGGCGGACGATCGACCGCAATGCCGACGCGAAGGTCAGGCCGATCTGCGGCTTGGCCTGAATCTGATTGACGCCTTCCAGTTGATATTCGACCGGGTCCTCGACCGTGATGATCTTGCGTTCGGAGGTATTCAGCAGCTTCAACGCCGCATACAGCGAGGTCGATTTACCGCTACCGGTCGGACCGGTAATCAGGATGATGCCGTGCGGCTGCGCCAACACGTCCAGGAATTGCTCGGAATGCCGGCCCGAAAAACCGAGCGTCGCGAAGTCGAACACCATGTTTTCCTTGTCCAGCAAACGAATCACCACGCTTTCGCCGTACATGGTCGGAATCGTCGACACCCGCAAGTCGAGCTCCTTGCCGATCATTTGCACCTTGATGCGGCCGTCCTGCGGCAGCCGGCGTTCGGCGATGTTCAGCTTCGCCATGATCTTGATCCGCGAAATCACCGCCGCGGTCGATTTGACCGGCGGCGAATCGATGTCCTGCAATACGCCGTCGATGCGCAGCCGGACCTTCAAGGTATGCTCGAACGGCTCGATATGAATATCCGACGCCTTCGTTTCGATCGCGCGCTGCATGATCAGATTCACCATCTTGATCACCGGCGCCTC
>Ga0207968_100439_pt1 | contig 15868 bp, 7 predicted proteins | sample LakWasMet21_HOW5_2_FD_183867 | JGI IMG/M metagenome (GOLD analysis project Ga0207968, IMG submission 183867) | Freshwater sediment methanotrophic microbial communities from Lake Washington under simulated oxygen tension - Sediment Metagenome... | ecosystem: Environmental > Aquatic > Freshwater >...
TTTATTTGTATTGGCCGGACCGGACTATTCAGAAGCTATCGTGCGTGCAACCAATCCGGAAATCTGGCAGCGCGCGCTGCAGGTCAAAGCACAAGGCGCGGATATTCACCGCTTTCAAACGGTCGCCGATATTATGCGGGCGCTGAATAAGCCCAATGGTGCGCTTTATCAACAAGCTTTGGAAATGGTGCGTAGTGCGCGCAAAGCCTATGCCATTTTGGGCGGCAAATATCCGCATTCGGAATCCATCGTGCCGGGCGGCGTCACTTTTCTTCCAACATTGGCGGAGCTGGATGCGTTTAATGAAAAATTGCAGCCTTTTTACGATTTCTCAAAAAAAACCATTGCCTTGTGGAATGATCTTTTCGATTTTTTACTGCGGGAAAACCCCGCCTATGCCGATGTCGGCCGAACATCGGCCAACATGGTTGATTTTGGTCAGTGGGATCATCACCAGTATTATGACGCCAGTTATGCCAACTGCGATCTTTGGGGCGATCATCGCTGGTCCACACCCGGTGCGGTAATCGAGGGAAAATTAATAACCACGCGATTGTCCGAACTCAATGCCGGCCTGGAAGAATTTGTCGAGCATTCTTTTTATCAGCCCTGGCAACAACATCCGTTTTTACATGATCCCAACGGTAATCCATTAAGCCTGCATCACCCCTGGAATAAAAAAATCCTGCCGGTTGCCGACCCGAGGCTAGCCGCCCAAGCCTATAGCTGGGGAACGACGATGACCTGGCGGCGGCATAGCTTTGAAGTTGGCGCCTATGCGCGTATTTATATCTCCGCGTTGGCGCAAAAGATTCCGCCATCGACCTACCTAGAATCCACCGGCCATAGTCTCAAATTGCGCCTGCTCAAAGCCGATTTGCCTGAACAGCAAGTGGAATGGATTGTCCCGCAAATCTGGAATGCCTTTGAGCGCAATCGTGCCCGCGCTTATGCCCTGGCGTTTAATCAGATGGTGACGCTGGAAAATTACCATATCGCCCGCGAACTGATCCTTGGCGGCGAAACCCATATCAGATCGCCAATGAAGTTGCCGCCTTCAGGACATTGCCTGGGGGTCGGTTTGTGGGGGGCGGGACGCGGATTTCTGGCGCATTGGGCAAATTTAAAAGATGGCGTCATCGAGAACTACCAACTTGCCATCCCCTCGCGCATTAATTCTAGCCCGCGGACACCTTGGGGAGTCCCCGGAGCCCTGGAGCAAGCGGTATTAAATACGCCGATCCTGGAAACGGCGTTTCACAGCGCGGATGATTTTCAGGGTATCGATATTCAACGCGGCTTGCAAAGTTTTGATCCCTGTATGAAAACCACGGCGCGTATTCTGGTGCAAGGAACAAATACGGTATTAGATCGAGTCGTCGACACCAGTTTTCCCATATAGCCCATACCTTTATACACAAGTCCGTCATTCCGGCATACCCTCTGGGGCACAAGTGGATTGCCGGAATCCAGGCTACAAGGACGTTTTAGGCTTACCATCCCTGGCCCTGGATTCGGCAATTGCTCCTGCATTGCCATACCTCCTGCATCCCAGCAGTCGACCCGCTTCCCGGCGGGTATGACGGCATTTGTGTATAAGGGCATGCATATAGCCCTGCCAAAGTTTTCTGGCTGATTATTCATCAGCACGATGCGGTAACGCACAAAAGGACTTGTGTGTACGGCCTTGAGCCGTAACAAACTGCATAACGAGTGGTGCAGTCTTGCAAATAAAAGACCGGACGAAATGATTTGCAACCCTTCAAGGAGCAATGGGCTTGATCGGCATGGCTTGTCGCTATCGCCGGAAAGCCTATGGAGAATTTTGCAGGTGACAATCATATGATCAGTGCTTTTTTAATCAATGGAGAGCTGAAATGAATAAATCCGCGTTTAAAATCTGGAAATGCCGTTACTCAACGCAAGTTATAGGCACCTTATTTTTCACCTTTGCGGCGAGCGTTGCCAGTGCGCAAACTGTCATTCCTAGTGATGTCAAACCCACTTGTACGGTGTCTGCGAGTGACTTTAAGAGTTGGTTCAAGACGGGCTCTGTCAGTCTGAATGGTGAAGTCAAGCCTGCCAATAGTTTGACCTTTAACGCTGCCGGCAATTGCAGCTTTTTTCAATGGTCGGAGCAAATGTATTTGTGGCTCACTTCGCCCACCCCGGCGACCTATGGAGGAGGCAATAGCCGCATTTTCGATTCGCCGGTGTTTTTTGATGTCACCGCACCCGATAAAAATAATAAACGGCATTATGTCCCGCACACGGCGGGGCCGAAACTTATCAATGTGCGTAGCTCACAGGTAGGTGCTAATGGTTTGCAACTGATTTTTGACAACAAAGGGACGATGTTTGAAGTCGTGCCCGCGCCGATTGCCAAAAATGGTAAATCGATGATCCTGGACAGTGCGAATAAATTGGTCGAAATTCACCGTATCGAAGTAGGGAAAGACCAAAAACCCATATTTTTCGATGAAAATGCAAAGAAAATTGCTATGCCGGAGCGCTTCAAGATAAATACCACTATGGTAGAACGCGTTGCACCGAATTTGAAGAATTTGAAGGCGGTAGCCACCATGAATCTGGCGCAAGGTTTTCGCACGGGGCCCAATGCTCCCGTCGTTTTTGTGAACAGCAAGGGTCAAATTATCCCAACACAAGGGCAGGCCGGTGATAACGGAGTATTACTGGCACAAAACAACTCGTTGGTGTACTACGCGACGATTGTCAATGATGTATTTGCCTATTTTCAAAGCAGTACTCCCGTTCCTCCTGCGCCCGCAACGCCCCCCCAATTTCCTACCACCCAAGCGGATTTAGAACCGGTCATTGCCTATGCCCAAACCAAGGGGGTGACGTTTCCCGACCCTGAAGCGCTGGCAATTGAAGTCAAAACCGCATGGATTGAACCCATTGCCGGGATAGATACCAGCAAATACATCACCGCCATCGCCACCGTGCCGGTTTACGACACCTCAAGTAATCAGATGTGGGTGCCGATACCCAATAAAACCAAAAAGATTCCATTAATCATGGTGGGTATGCACGTTGTCGGCAGTGCCGCGGGTCACCCGGAAATGATTTGGGCCACCTTTGAAAATCTGAATAATGCCCCCAATGCCGGTTATACCTATACCAATACGACGGGCCAGTCTGTCAACGTGCCGCAAAGCTCTACCGGCAGCTGGTTGTTTTCATCGACTAATAACCCGACAGCTACCTACAATACTGAGCGCATGTCATTCCAAAATCCGAATATTGTGGCCAATTCGCCCAATACGATTGGTGCAAGCGATATTATTCGCTGGAAAGCCTGGGGATCGGCGTCCAATGCCGGCAGTGCAACATCCTTAAATACCGAGGTTATTTCGATCAATAATAGCGTGATTGGACAATTGGTGGCCGGCGACGTGCGGGGCAACTACATCATGACGGGGGCAACCTGGACGCCGGGCGGCATACCTGCCAACAATAGCAATGGGGTAGGCACGAGCCGATTGGCCAATACGACAATGGAAACCTTTCAACAAGGCACCAGTTCGCAAGCGGTTGGCGATTCGAATTGTTTCACTTGCCATCAAAATAACACGGTTGCGGTCAGCCATATTTTTTCCTCGCTCCAGCCCTTGCCATAATCGGCAGTCATGACCGGGCGCACGGTTTTTTAACGTTTTATAGGAAGGGAAATCGCGTATCGACGATCATTCCGGCATATCCACAGGGGACGAGGGGATTGCCGGAATCCACGGCTTGTATGATGGCGTAAAACGGCCTGATTGGACAAATCATCAAACAATCGGTGCGGTCATGAGCGAGCATTATCAATACTGCTTTATTCCGGCGGTGCGCAAGACCCGCTTGCAGGAGCTGATCGAGCGCTTTAACACCTGGCCGCAAGCCCGGTTTTACCTGGAGCACAAGCAGATCGACGACCAGGATTGTCTGGATGAGAGCGGTCTCTATCAACGGCGTATTCAGGAAGCGGATCGGACGCTGAAAGCGTTGGCGCTCGGCGCAGCTTTGGTGTGAAGAGCAATCGCAGGAAATCAACAGGGGGGCGTAAATCAGTCTTCAGCCTGTCTCCACGAATCAAAAGTCAATAGGGTTCCATCTTATTGATTTAAAAAAATTTTTAGTTATGAAAAATAATATCTACAAAAGCGGCTCAAAATTATTGGCCAATTTTGGCTCAGTTTAATTAGACATTAACAGAAAAGAATGGATTGAAGCGTAGAATACTGACCCCTTGAGGGCTGCACTGATGTTTGGTTGCAGTTATTTTAGGTATAGGACTACCACATATCCTATGGTTCACGGCAGAAATGGCCGTCTGCTGTTTTACGGGGGGCTGTTTAAGGGCCACGGTAGCTGTTAACAAGCCTGGGCGATGAAGGCCGCGAATTGGGTTCGTGTAACTGAGAGAGAAACGCTGATTTTATGAAAACTAAAAGCATTAATGTTTGTTATTTTTGGGCGGCAATGATGGCCGGACTGGCTCACGCCGATGAATGGAATCTCGGCAAATCCATTCCATCAAAAGAGGATGTCGTCAAACATTTTAGCCAAAGTAATCCCAGTACGTCCGCAGTTAATGCATCATCAGGGGATTATGAAGGCGATCCTGAAGTGGGGCGAAGCCGCACCATAGATTCCGACTTTGGGTCGATGTCTGAACGGAAATCTCCACGCAAACAACCGCATAAAATCAGGCATTCGGCTGCCGGCAAGGATATTGACTCACCCAGTCTCAATCCGATACAAGCAGAAACCGCACTTTCTATGGAAATTCTATTTCCATACAATTCAGCAGACTTAACCGATGCCGCTAAAAAAATGCTTAAGCCGGTGGGGGAAGGCTTGGCCACTACGGAGCTGAAAAATCTTAGTTTCGTTATTGAGGGGTATACCGATGCTACGGGGGGCTCAGAGTACAACAAAACTTTATCTGAGCAGCGTGCGGAATCAGTCAAAAACTATTTGACTGGACAATACCGTGTGGATGCTTCGCGTTTACAGATTATAGGAAAGGGTGAAAGTGATTTGCTAATACCCGATGATCCCGATAACGAAGCTAATCGGCGTGTGCGTATTGTTGCCACCAAATGAGGCAATACTGGTTTAATTGAAATTGGCTGTTTTTAGCCTATCGAAGTGGCTCACTTAAGTTATGTCCTTACCTATCCAATCTGATTCAGATAATACTGACGATGCATCCCGTATCCATACAGTTGATGAAACCGTAGAATCCACACGGATATCTGAATTGTCCAATAACGAGCCAATACAGGTGCAGGTAATTCAGGAGCCATCCGAATCCGTCCGGACTTTTGAGGCGCCAGCGGATGACCTCACTTGGGTACAGCCATTACGGGAGCGTGAGCTCAAGGTGAAGCCTGAAGCGCTGCTATCACCCTCACGAATCCAGGCCATTGACCCGACAGGGATGAAGACCGGCACCCAAAGCGACTTTTTGCCGGCAAATAATCGGCAGCTGGAGGTAGGGAAAACGCTAAAAAATAAATATTTTTTAGAGTCCAGACTGGGTGAAGGCGGTATGGGCACCGTATTCAAGGCACGCAATACGTTATGGGAGGCGCATGGCGACCGTAACCCCTATGTCGCCATTAAAGTGTTGAGGCCCGAGTATTCAGACAATAAACAACTGGTTGCTTCCTTGTTTGCCGACTTCAAACGCACCCGAATGCTTTCCAGTTGCCCCAATATTGTCAATGTCCAGGATTTTGACGAAGACGGCGCACACGTTTTCATGGCTTTGGAGTATCTGGTGGGTACGACCCTGTACGATCACCTTAAAAAATTACCCAAACCCATGAGTTTTGCCAGCGCCTGGCCCATCATGCAAGGCATCGCCAACGCACTGGATTTTGCTCATAAACACAACATCGTACATCGGGATATTAAACCCGATAATATTTTCATTCTTGAAAATAATAAGGACGACAACGGCGACAATATTTCTGCGGATAGAATTAAAGTACTGGATTTTGGTATTGCGTCAAAAATTAACGAAAGCGAAGGTGACAAAACCCGATTCAATGGCGAAGACCTGGGCGCATATACCCCTGCTTATGCTTCGCCCGAAATGAAAGAATATTGTGATCCCGATGTCCGGGATGATATTTATGCGTTTGGCTGTGTCATTTACGAAATGCTGACCGGAAAGCAGTATTTTAAACAAAAGAAAGTGATGACCGAGCCCATCTCAAAAGCGGCGTTGCCCGAACTCAGTCCCCGGCAGAGGGATGTTTTAAAAAAATCGCTGGCCGTGATAAGAGACCAGCGCATCGCGAGCGCTGCCGAATTAATGCGGATGATGCAGCCTGGAGCCGGAATAAGCCTTTCCGACCCCAAATATTTAGGGCTCTTAGCGGCGGTGTCGGTAGGCATTGGCCTGTGGTGGTTTTTGCCCTCAGAAGGGGCAAAAACACCAACGGAAATGCGACCCGCGGCAGGCAGTCCCGTGGAAGATAAGCCCATCGCTATGCTGCCTGCGCCACCTGTTCAGCCGGCGGCGTCACCCACAACGCCTGTGCCGATCATAGCCATTCCTCCTGCAATACAGCCTCCCGCGCCTGTAGCGGCGCCCCCTGTACCGGAACAACCCCAGCCCGGCTACAACAATGACAGCGCCGATGGCTTGGCGCACATTGAAACCTCAAAACCCGCTTACAAAAAAGGCGATGCATTCGCGCTGAACTATACGCTGCGCAAGCCCATGTACCTCAGAATAATCGACCGCGATGCGGCCGGAGCCATTAGCCCCTTGTTCCCGAACAAATTGCAAGCCGACAAATTAATGCCGGCCAATAAAACGTATAAGTTTCCCCCGCGCGGAAAATCCAAAGTCAACTCGCCGGCAGGCACCAGCACCGTCACCCTCATCGCCAGTGAACAGCCGTTTCCAAAAAACTTGGAATTACTCGCGGAAGACGGCAGTGTTTCAGACCCTGTGCGGGGCGGGCCTTATTCATGGACGCAGATCCATTATAACGTGCGCTGATTAAGGCTGCCGGGTTGCATCCATTTAGATCCAGGCACCCAGGAACAGACAAGAAAAACATTAAGGATAAAATGAATTCAGCATTCTTTAAAAGACACCAGTGGGTTGCCCTGTTTGCAGGCTTGGGTGCGGGTTTAAGCCCTGCCGCTTCGGCACAATCCACGATCACTCCTGACGGATCGACTGGAATGCCGCAATTACCCTCGTTGTCTCAAAGCGGAACGATCAATATTGACGGCAAGGACTACGGGACAAAGGTCAATAAGAATCTGTTCTTCAGTTTTTCTAATTTTGATGTAGGACAAGGTGACACGGCCTCCTTTATTTACAGTCCAGGTAATATCAATAATGTAATTAGTCGAGTCACAGGGCTCAATGCTTCAACCATCGCTGGCAAGGTGGAGATGGGGGAGGGCCTTGCCAACTCAAATTTCTGGTTTTTTAACCCCAAGGGTGTTGTTTTGGGTAGCGGGGCCAATTTTAATGTGGGCGGCGCGTTGCATATCAGCACGGCGAGCCAATTGCAATTCGGAACTGGTAAGGATGCAACATTTTTTGATGCAGATATAAAGGACAAGAAATTTTCTGATGCAGAACCTTTTGGCTTTAGTTTCGCCAAGGGAGGCAATGGCGAGATCACTATGCAGGGAGTCACCTTTAATGTCGGCGGAAATCTTGATGTTTCAGCAAACAATATAATTGTCGATAGCGGCATCAATACTTTTTCTGTTGACGGCGATGTGACTTTAGCTGCTTCACAAAACATTACTGTCGGTAATAGCGGTGAAATCATTATTGGCAGCACTTCTGACAATGCCGCAATCAAAGCGGGAGATGAATTAACGGTAAACACGGGTGGTAAAATTACCGCCAACAATGGGGATTTCACATTAGCGGCCGACAGCGATTTGACTGTAGACAACGGCGTCATCAATGCCCAAAATGGCGGCAATACGGTTATCCAAGCAGGCGATATCCTTACTGTTAAGAATGGCGGCAGCATTAGTCGTTCGGTCGGTACAGGAACTCTTACAGTAACATCGGGAGAAGACTTGAGTGTTTCCGGTGAAAACTCCAATATTTTGGTGGAAAGCGGTAGTACAGCAACGATTGATGGGGGAAACAGGCTTGTAGTATCCGATGGCGGCGAGATCAGCAGCGCCGACACGCATACTGGAAATATCAGCGTCAAATCCAGCGACGGCAACATCGACGTCAACACCGGCGGCAAGCTGGCTTTCGCCAATGCCGGTGCAGCGACAGTCCACGCCGGCAATGACCTGACCGTACAAAGCGGCGGCATTGAAAGAACAGGCGGCAGCGGTGATTTCAAAGTCACGGCCGGAAACCTGCTCAAAGTGGCCGCGACAGACGCCAAAATCCGCGCCACCGGCGGCAGCGGCAACGCCATCATTGACGGTCAGAAAGGTCTGGAAGTATCCGACAACGGCGAGATCAGCAGCGCCAGCGGTCATACCGGCAACCTCACCGTTAAATCCAGCGGCGGCGACATTGACGTCAACACCGGCGGCAAGCTGGCTTTCGCCAATGCCGGCGAGGCCAACGTCGCAGCCGGCAACGACCTGACCGTGCAAGGTGGCAGCATCATCGAAAAGACAGGCGGGGGCGATGGTTTCAACGTTACGGCCGGAAATCTGCTCAAAGTGGCGGGTACAGACGCCAAAATTCGTGCCACCGGCGGCAGCGGCAACGCCATCATTGACGGCCAGAAAGGCCTGGAAGTATCCGAAAGCGGCGAGATCAGCAGTGCCAGCGGCCATACCGGCATCCTCACCGTTAAATCCAGCGGCGGCGACATTGATGTCAACACCGGCGGCAAGCTGGCTTTCGCCAATGCCGGCGAAGCCAACGTCGCAGCCGGCAACGACCTGACCGTGCAAGGTGGCAGCATCATCGAAAAGACAGGCGGGGGCGGTGATTTCAACGTTACGGCCGGAAACCTGCTCAAAGTGGCCGCGACAGACGCCAAAATCCGTGCCACCGGCGGCAGCGGCAACGCCATCATTGACGGCCAGAAAGGCCTGGATGTATCCGACAACGGCGAAATCGGCAGCGCCAACACGCATACTGGAAATATTACCGTTAAATCCAGCGGCGGCAACATCGACGTCAACACCGGCGGCCAGCTGGCTTTCGCCAATGCCGGCGAAGCCAACGTCGCAGCCGGCAGCGATTTGACCGTGCAAGGCGCCAGTATCACCGCCGCCAACACCGTGACTGCCTTTAACGTCAGCGCGGGCCGGAGCTTAAAGGCGGAAAACCAAGGCGCAATCGCAGCCAACAATAACGGTGGGTTTGAGGTCAAAACCACCAACGGCGATCTGACCGTGGACAACGGCAGCATCACCGCCAACAACGGCGCCAACACCGCCGTCATCCACGCAGGCAAAAACCTGAAAGTGCAAAACGGCGGTACGCTCAACTTCAACAACGCCGGCACGGCGACCGTTAAATCCAGCGACGGCAACATCGACGTCAACACCGGCGGCAAGCTGGCTTTCGCCAATGCCGGCGAAGCCAATGTCGCAGCCGGCAGCGATTTGATCGTGCAAGGCGCCAGTATCACCGCCGCCAACACCGTGACTGCCTTTAACGTCAGCGCGGGCGGGAGCTTAAAGGCGGAAAACCAAGGCGCAATCGCAGCCAACAATAACGGTGGGTTTGAGGTCAAAACCACCAACGGCGACCTGACCGTGGACAACGGCAGCATCACCGCCAACAATGGCGCCAACACCGCCGTCATCCACGCAGGCAAAAACCTGAAAGTGCAAAACGGCGGTACGCTCAACTTCGACAACGCCGGCACGGCGACCGTTAAATCCAGCGACGGCAACATCGATGTCAACACCGGCGGCCAGCTGGCTTTCGCCAATGCCGGCGAAGCCAACGTCGCAGCCGGCAGCGATTTGACCGTGCAAGGCGCCAGTATCACCGCCGCCAACACCGTGACTGCCTTTAATGTCAGTGCGGGCCGGAGCTTGAAGGCGGAAAACCAAGGCGCAATCGCAGCCAACAATAACGGTGGGTTTGAGGTCAAAACCAGCAACGGCGATCTGACCGTGGACAACGGCAGCATCACCGCCAACAACGGCGCCAACACCGCCGTCATCCACGCAGGCAAAAACCTGAAAGTGCAAAATGGGGGTATGCTCGACTTCAACAACGCCGGCACGGCGACCGTTAAATCCAGCGACGGCAACATCGACGTCAACACCGGCGGCCAGCTGGCTTTCGCCAATGCCGGCGAAGCCAACGTCGCAGCCGGCAACGACCTGATTGTGCAAGGCGGCAGTATCACCGCCGCCAACACCGTGGCTGGCTTTAACGTCAGCGCGGGCGGGAGCTTAAAGGCGGAAAACCAAGGCGCAATCGCAGCCAACAATAACGGTGGGTTTGAGGTCAAAACCAGCAACGGCGATCTGACCGTGGACAACGGCAGCATTACCGCCAACAACGGCGCCAACACCGCCGCCATCCACGCAGGCAAAGACCTGAAAGTGCAAAATGGCGGTACGCTCAACTTCAACAACGCCGGCACGGCGGCCGCCAATGCCGGACAGGACTTACTGTTATCCGGTGCGGCCAGCATCACCGCCGACAAAACGGTGACTGATTTTGAGGCCAGTGCTGGCAGGCACCTAAGCGTTTCAGGGGCAAACTCCAGGATCAACGCCAACAACATGGGCACGTTTGGCGCTTCAGCAGGTGCCAACGGCGACTTGACCGTAAACATGGGCAATATAACGGCCAACAATGGCGGTAATTCGATCATCCACGCTGGCGGTATCTTCACGGTTAATAATGGCGGCCTGATTAAACGCTCCGCAGGCTCGGGCGCTTTCGAGGCAAGCGCAGGCAACACCCTCAAAGTGACTGGTGCCGATTCAAAGATATTGGTAGAGGGCGGCGGTGACGCCACCATCGATGGCGCCAGCAGGCTTGAGGTCGCCGATGGCGGCGAGATTGCCGGCACCGACACGCATACGGGAAATATCAGCGTCCAATCCAGCAAGGGCGACATCGACATCAATACCCAAGGCAAGCTGGCATTTGCCAATGCAGGTACAGCCACAGTCCAGGCCGGCAATGATCTGACCGTACAAAGCGGCGGCGGTATCGAAAGAATAGATGGCAGCGGCGATTTCAAAGTCACGGCCGGAAACCTGCTCAAAGTGGCCGCGACAGACTCCAAAATCCGCACCACCGGCGGCAGCGGCAACGTCACCATTGACGGCCAGAAAGGCCTGGAAGTATCTGACAGCGGCGAGATCAGCAGTGCCAGCGAGCATGCGGGAAACATCACCGTCAAATCCAGCAACGGCGACATCGGCATCAAATCCAAAAGCGTTCTCGACTTCAACAACAGCGGCATGGTGACCATTGACGCTGGACAGGACTTGCTGGCATCCGGGGCGTCTCAACTCTCCGCAGGCAGCAGCGTGACTGATTTTGATATCAAGGCGGGCCGGCATTTGAGCGTTGTCGGATCCGATTCAAATATCACCGCCAACAATAGCGGCAGCTTCAGCGCAACAGCTGGGGCCGGTCTGGCTGGTTCCGGCCAAGGTCCAATCGCAGCCAGCAATAACGGAGCGGTTAACGCCGCAAGCGCCAACGGCGATCTGACCGTGGACGAGGGACGCATCACCGCCAATAATCAAGGCAAGGCCACGTTAAGCGCGGGCCAAAGGTTCAGGGTAATCAACTCAGGTGAGATCGCCGCCAATAATGCAGGCGAGTTTGAAATGAATGCGAATGCCCATGCCGATTACGGCTGGAACAAGACTGACAAGTCTACCTACGCTTTTCAAGTCTCCGGCAATGGCAAAATTACTAAAAATAATATCGGAAACATGAGTGTTAAGGCGGACACTGTTTATCTTGATGGTAGTCAGTCTTACACCAGTGTCATCGTTGGTCAAAGCCCAGGAGAAATGATTTTTGATTCCAATAAAGGGGATAATCGCTATTTTGCAATGAATAACGCCGTTATCGAGAATCAAAACGATAAGATCAAAATAATAAATTACAATCTGAAATTAAAAAACTCCGGCACTGTTTCCCGCAAGGCAGGGATTGATATTACAACGCCTGGAAACAATCCGGATTTATTTGACCCCAATAAGACCCTGCCTACCAGTATCCCTGGCATTAATCCCGCAGAGGCGATTAAGAGGGTTTACTTTGCCACACCCAATGGCATATCAACGACAGTCAACGGAAAGCCATTGGATCAAAAAAATCTTGCCGATTCGTTATTGGTGCACCAGTTGGCTTCGACTGTTGTCAAGAAAAACAATCTTTCATTCTCCAAAAAGCCTTGTGATAGCCAGCATGGCGCCAGTACGCTCGACTATCGGACAACATCGGGGTTTGTTGCCAAGGCGGATTCCCAAATGCCTTATTCAATCGTGTCGGCTGTCGCCCGTAACCAAGCCTCTGTCGGCGTTGCTGACACTGAATCCGGCCAAATAACGATGCCCGATAATAAAATTGATGGCTGTCAATAACAAAGCCAAAAAATCACCTTAGGATCTGGTCAAAATTAACTTCCCGAAATTCGCCTTCATCGTTCCCACGCTCTGCGTGGGAATGCAGACTGAACCGCTCCGGCGGTTCGGGACGCAGAGCGTCCTTGAGCGGGTTCCCACGCAGAGCGTGGGAACCATAAGGGGAAGTTATTTTTTGCCAAATCCTTGCAACTCCTATAAATCTGCATCGCAGCTTAACCTGTTTACCCCAATGTTACCCATTTCGATAAAATTTAGGCCATCGTTTTGGCTGAGTGTGTTTCTCTATGGCTACGGCTCGGCAGCTTTTTCGTTAAACAATTACAACCCTAATCCGATCTTCCATGACCCTACACGCCCCAGCCAGAAACAGTTGCAGGAGCCTGAATTCCGTTCTCCGAAGCCCGCGCAGGGTTTTGACTTGCCTCCCGCTTCGGACACTGAAAATAAAGCCGGAACCTCAGCTCTTACAAAAGGTACGTTAATCGTCAAAAAAATCCGGTTTGAGGGCAATACGGTGATCGAGACCAAAGAACTCGACAAAATTGCCGAACCCTTTTTAAAACGGCGGCTCGATGCTCTGGATTTGGAAGAGTTGCGCCAGGCAATAACCAAGCTCTATATAGACAAAGGGTATATTAATTCAGGTGCGATGATTCCTGCGCAAAAAATGGCTGAAGGTCTGTTGCGCATACAAATCATTGAAGGCCGGCTCGCTGAAATACAGCAAGCCGAGTACCAGTGCCAGTGGGCGGACACCGGTTTTTTTGAGTCATCGGATGACGCGCAAAACCAGGGGGGAAATTGTGAGTTGTTCAATTTGGGACTTGGAGGAATCAATGTATTTAACATCAAGGGCAAATGGACCCGCGTGCCTGGCGGTGGCTGGAAAGGCCTGCGCCCGGCCTATGTCAATGACCGGCTGCGTCAGGGGGGAGGGGAACCGCTTAATATCAATGACCTGAAAGATCGCTATCAGGTATTGCTGAATGACCCCTTGATCGAACGCATGAACGTTAAACTTTTGGCTGGCAAGCAAACGGGCGAAAGCGATATGGCGGTGCGGGTGCTCAGGGCGCGTCCTTATCAATTGACTCTCGGCTATGACAACTACACGACGCCGAGCGTGGGCGGTTTTGCCAAACACATGAATGGCTGGGTGCAAAACCTGACCGGACTGGGCGAGCGTATAGACGGCAGCGTGAGCGACAGTGACGGTGCTTTTGGCTACGATGCCGGCATCGATGTCCCTCTGAATGCCTACGACACGCATGCCTTTTTTCGATACAGCAACAGTTTGACGCATATTATTGAGAATCGGTTTGATGAACTGCACATTACCAGCCGGAATATTGCCTACGAAGGCGGTATAAGTCATCCGATTTACCGCCGTCCGGGCACGGATTTAACGGTGGGGACCAGTTTCTCCGTGCGCCAAAGCCGCTCGACTTTTTTGGGTGGCTTGCCTATTTCATTTGTTGAAGGCCTCCCCTTCGAGCAAAATCATAATCAGGCAACCGTATTGCGCATCTGGCAGCAATTTGTGCATCAAGGCGGCAGCAATGCTTTCGTCTTTCGCTCCACTTTCAACAAAGGTCTCGACGCGTTAGGCGCAACGATACAAGGCAACAATTTGCCGAGCGGCGAGTTCTTCAGTTGGCTGGGACAATCGCAATTCAGTCAGCGCCTTCTGGATAATGGCACGCATTTGCTGATCAGAGCCAACGCCCAGTTTGCAAACGGCCCCTTATTGCCGTTGGAGCGTTTTTCAGTGGGCGGAGCTTACAGTGTGCGCGGCTACCGCGAAAACCATCATGTCACCGACAACGGCTTTAATGCACAAATGGAAGTGCATATCCCGATCTATGGCTCCGGGACGGGGCATTTCCTGCAACTGGTGCCGTTTATGGATTACGGCAAGGCATGGGACAACCCAAGCCAAAATTACCCTGACCCGAAAGGTGATGACTTGTATGCGTTGGGCGTGGGGCTTAACTGGCATTTTTACAAATTGGATGCGGAATTTTATTGGGCCCATGACCTGCTGAATCTTGCGCCGGTGAATGAACATCATACTGATCTTCAGGACGACGGTATCCATTTCAGAATCAGTCTGAATGCGTTTTAAGGGGAGAACAATCATGAAACATCTGTTATTTGTTCTTTTAATCACCGCGTCCTGGCTGACTGATGCCGCGGAGCTTGCCGCCGCCGATTCGATTCAGATTGTCAATCCGCGATCCGCTGCGTTGCAACAAAAACTTAGCGTCGGCGAAGCCTACCAGAGCGACGGCAACTACCTTCTGGCCGGCAAGGCGTTTGAGGCTGTGCTCGCGCAAGCACAACAAAATAACGATCAACTCTCGCTCGCCATGGCCATGGGGGCGCTGGGCTACAATGACTATTTGAGCGCCGATTTTAAAAAGGCGAAAAGCGCTTTGGAAAACGCGCTAAACGTCGCAACGCCGCTGCCTTACCCCGCACTCACGGCGCTCATCGACAATTATTTGGGCATGGTGTATCTGAGCCAGCAAGAACAAGAAAAGGCGGGCGGTAGTTTTCAAAATGCGTTAAACCATGCCCAGTCGGCCCATGATGAAGCGCTCATTTCAGGCATTCGCTTAAACCAGGCCAAGCTGGAGGCCGACCCCGGCAAGCGCATGTCCCTGCTGTTAAACATTCATGCCGATGCGCTAAAGCTTGCGGACGGCCTGGTAAAAACGCGCTTACTATTGAATCTCGGCGAGCAATTGCTGGATCTTTCGGAAGATCTTGATGCCGTCGAAAGCAAACAGTTGCTAAAGCCCTGTTACCAAATCCTGAGTGCGGCCTACCATTCCAAAGAGCTTGCAAACCAACCCCGATTACGCGCCCAAAGCGCAGGTTTCCTGGGGCGTTTGTACCAACAGCAAAACCGCGCTAAAGATGCGCTGATCTATCTCGAACAGGCGGTTTTTTCCGCGCAATTGGCCAATGCCAGCGATTTGTTGATGCGCTTTGAAACGCAACGCGCACAACTCCTGGACCAGAACCGGGAAAGCGATGCGGCGCTCGCCGCCTATCGGCGCGCGGCAAGCCATCATGCCGACATTCGCCATGCCATTCCGGTCTATTTGCATGACGGTCAGCCTTCCGCTAAAGCCCTGGTCGATCCGCTTTATAGGGGCATGGCCGATATTTTACTGCGGCAAGCGGCAAAGACGGGGGCGGAGAAAGACAAACAGGCTTTGCTGTCCGAGGCTATCGATGCGATGGAGCGCATCAAATACGCCGAAATGGAAGGCTTTTTTAAAAACAGCTGCCTAGTAGA
>Ga0207968_100445_pt1 | contig 15706 bp, 15 predicted proteins | sample LakWasMet21_HOW5_2_FD_183867 | JGI IMG/M metagenome (GOLD analysis project Ga0207968, IMG submission 183867) | Freshwater sediment methanotrophic microbial communities from Lake Washington under simulated oxygen tension - Sediment Metagenome... | ecosystem: Environmental > Aquatic > Freshwater >...
CATCCGTTCACCGGATTATGACCTGTATGCGATGAATGCCGAGATCGAAGCGTTTTGTGAAAAGCAGATCCTGCCCAAGAAAACCCGATACAACTTGCTGTTGCTGGTCGAAGAGTTGCTGCAAATCTATAATCCTTACCTGCGCACGGCCGTTTTGGATATGACCATCGCCTATTCGGAAAAGAACGAACGCCTTGAACTCATCTGTGAAAGCACCGGGGAGGAAGGTAATCCGCTCGACAGCCCGAACTTGACCGATGATCTGGGTCTGATGATCATCAGGAATTTGACCGAAAGCATCGACTACAGGTGGCTCGACGGCAAAAACAGATTACAATTTCTGCTTAAAACTAACCTACCGTAAAGAATAACGTCCATGGATTTGCAGACAAAAATAGAAAATCATGCCATCGTAGTCACGATTAGCGGCCGACTGGATGCGGTGACTGCGCCGGAGTATGAAAAAAGAATTCGGGAATTGATTGATGGCGGCAATCATTGCTTTGTGGTCGACTTTGAACAACTCGACTACATTAGCAGTGCGGGTCTCCGGGCTCTGTTGCTGATGGCCAAGCTGCTAAGGGAAAAAGACGGGAAGGTATGCTTTGCGAACGTTCAGGGAAACGTCCGATCGGTGTTCGACATGTCCGGATTCACGGCCTTATTCAAGACGGAAAGTTCTGTCGCCGAAGCTCTGGTAGCGCTCGTCTGAATAAGGATCTTTGGAAAAGCTTTATTCCTTAGCCTGATGCTGCAAGCGCTTGCGCAATACAATCAAATTGCCGGTGCCATCGTAATCGGCATGGACAGCGTCCATCAGTTTCTTGACCAAGTGCACGCCGAGACCGCCGATCGGGCGATGGTTTATATCCAGATCCAGGTTGGGTCTCGGGGCTTGCATGAAAGGGTCAAACGGGGGGGCATCATCCTTGAGAAGAATTTCCAGCCATTCGTTCGATAGGCTTATTCGGACATGGATCAACCGATCAGCGGCGCCCTTGAGGCCGTGAAGGATCGTGTTGGTGATCAACTCTTCCAGACACAAGTTGGCAGAGAAAGCCAGATCGCGATCGGGTAGAACCCGGTTGACAGCATCGGCAAGCTTTTCGATTTCTTCGAGCCGTGTAGGCACCTGATAATCCAGCAACACCCTCTGGTTATGCCCGCAAAGACGGGAATCCTTGCATTCGGCCTCCTGAATCGCGGTAGGTTTGTTGGATTTCGCCATGGTAACACCCGAATCTCAAAATAGTATTTTAACGATTGCGGGACAGTTTCTTTATACATTTATGGCCCTTCTGATAAAAACCTGTGATCCTTCGCCAAACGCCGCCCGTGTCCGAAGAACAGATAAGCGAACCCGAGCTGCAAGAATCTGAGGTTGTGAAAGCTAAGCGCTTCGTGCCGACAGGGATGCAAACCGTGTAAGCCAGCCTTGGCTGTTAAGCAAGTGTCCGATGGTTGCCGGCAATTGGCGTCTAAATTTACCTGAATCCTTGGCTTTTCGTTTACCCGTAAATTCAATCGACAGGTAAAACCGGGTTAACTCTCGAAAAAGTGGAAGTTTCTGGGCACCGCTAGCCTTAAAGACGCCATTTTGAATGCCTCCAATCAGGGTGAAATTGAGGCTAATTATTGCAGTCGTCAGATCAGGTTTAGGGTTTTACGCCTCACATGGAGGTACTGGCGATGCTCATTTCTTGCGATCATTCACATGATCTTTAACCAGGAACGATTATGCAGGACAACATCTTTTTTGTTTTTTTGTCGGCGCACTGGATGGTCTTCTTTGCGCCTGTTGCAGCAATCTGCGCGATTGTATACGGCTTTGTTTCGATCAAATGGATCAAAGCGCAGCCGGCGGGTAACGAACAAATGCAAGCTATCGCCGCTGCCATCCAGGAAGGAGCTAGAGCTTATTTATTACGGCAATACCAGATTATTTTGCTGGTTGGCCTTTTTCTGCTGGCGGTCATTGCATACTTCCTACACTGGGAAACCGCGGGTGGATTCGTTATAGGCGCAACGCTTTGAGCAACGGCCGGCTTTATCGGCATGAATATTTCCCTGCGCGCAAATGTCCGTACCACCCAGGCGGCCTATCAAGGCACCGATCAGGCCTTTTTGGTCGCGATCCGAGGAGGGTCCATTACCGGTATGTTGGTAGCCGGCCTGGGACTTCTCGCCGTCAGCGGTTACTACGGAATACTACGGGTCAGCGGTGTCTATGATCCCCTGCATGCGATGATCGGGGGCGCTTTTGGGGCTTCTTTAATCGCCATATTTGCCCGCCTCGGGGGCGGAATCTTTACCAAAGGTGCCGATGTCGGAGCCGATCTGGTCGGTAAGGTGGAGGCCGGAATCCCCGAAGACGACCCCCGAAATCCGGCCGGCATTGCGGATAATGTCGGCGACAACGTCGGCGATTGCGCCGGCATGGGCGCGGATTTATTTGAATCGTACACCGCTTCGCTGATCGCAACGATGATCCTGTCTGAGCTTTTGGTTACCGGTAATGACAACATCATCATTTACCCGCTCGTGCTGGTAGGCATCTCGATCCTGACTTCGATTATCGGCATCTTCTGTATCAGGATAGGCAGCAGCGGAAACATCATCTCGGCGTTGTACAGCGGGTTGGTTGTGACGGCTGTTCTGACCGTATTGCTCTATTATCCGGTCACGCAATTGCTGCTCGGAGACACGCTGATGATCAATGGCAGGATCGTGCCGTCGCATAACCTGTTTTATTCGGCAATCATCGGTTTGAGTTTGATGGGTTTCCTGATGCCGGTGACCGTTTACTATACATCGAGCGACTATGCTCCCGTCCGTTATATTGCCCAAGCATCAATCGCGGGTCATGGCACGAATGTGATCGCAGGGCTCAGTGTGTCGATGAAAGCGACCGCGGCGCCGGTGATTCTGATTTGCGCCAGCATGTGGCTGGCCTATCAACTCGCCGGCCTTTTCGGCATTGCGATTGCTTCGGTCGGGATGTTGTCACTGACCGGCCTGATAGTCGCAATGGATGCCTACGGACCGATTACCGATAATGCCGGCGGCATTGCCGAAATGGCCAAGCTGCCCGAAGAAATACGCAGGATCACCGATGCCCTGGACGCAGTCGGCAATACCACGAAAGCGGTCACCAAAGGCGCTGACATGGGCTCTGCGGGCCTGGCGGCGTTGGTGTTGTTTTCCGATTATACCAGCCAGTTGGGAGGTCTGATTTGCGACTTGGGCGATATCAGAGTCATTATCGGCTTGTTACTGGGTGCCCTCATTCCTTATGTGTTTGCCGCGCTGGCCATGGAGGCCGTCGGCGATATTGTTAAGTACCTTGCAAAAAGTTCGCATGTATTGGCTGCCGGCAACGTCAATTATCACGTTCTTAATAAAAATCTATTCACCTGGTGACTTGTTGGTAAGCACTTAATGAAGTTCGCCGTCAATTTAAAGAAATTCCCGGAATCATGGATTATACCGCCAAGCCGGATTATGCCAGAGCTGTCGACATACTGACCATTTCAGCGATCAGAAAAATGCTGATTCCGTCTTTGCTACCGGTTTTCATTCCGATCATCGTTGGATTTACCTTGGGGCAAGAGGCTTTGGGCGGCGTACTGATCGGTGCAATACTTTCCGGTCTATTTATTGCCATCTCGATGACCGTGGGTGGAGGCGCTTTTGATAACGCCAAAAAATATATTGAAGCAGGACACTATGGCGGCAAAGGATCGTTTGCTCATAAAGCATCGATTACTGGCGATACCGTAGGCGATCCCTTTAAAGATACGGCCGGTCCTGCCGTCAATATCAAAATGATCAACATTGTTGCCCTGTTGATTGCGCCGTTGTTGTGAGGTATTCTTTGAAGTAATTAATCCACGGCCATCGTAGCCTCTCCAGGCAGTCAATGCGGAGTTTATTGTCAGGGAATCATTCCACGAACTCCCGATTATTCGAGGATAATCGCGTCCCGGTTTCTTTTTTGTTTAATCAGGTAAATCTTTCATCCTCATCCTGCAGCAGGACGCGCTTAATGAACCCCCCCTATATAAAACAGGTCAAACTGGTTTAAGATGTGGGTCAATCATGTTTCGTTAATACCCTGAAGAGTATTGGCACAGGCCGGAAGGATCCGGTTATCGAGGCAATCTGATGTTAGGTACCGGCTCACGTTAAGAAGGTTTGCCATTGATCCAAGGTCAGTGGTAAAACAAAAGGCACGCAATAATAATCGGTAATGAGGAGAGTGGCATGGCTCGTATTGTAATTTTAGGTGCCGGCATTGGCGGTGTACCCATGGCGTACGAAATGAAGGAAACGGTTGGAAAAAAGCACGACGTCATCGTGATTTCCGATACCCCTACTTTTCATTTTGTTCCCTCAAATCCCTGGGTTCCGCCCAAATGGCGAACACCTGAAGAGTTGAAGATTGAACTAGCCCCGGTTTTTAAAAAGAAGGGCATAGAATTTATACAAAAAGCTGCATCGAAAGTCGATCCGGTCCATAATCAGGTTCAACTGGAAGACGGCTCAGTCGTTGCTTACGATTTCCTCATTATTGCGACAGGACCGCGTCTGGCATTCGATGAAGTTCCAGGTTTAGGCCCTGATGGTTATACATCATCAGTTTGTCACATTGATCACGCCGAAGCTGCTATAAAAGATTGGGAAAAATTCGTCGAAAATCCAGGGCCTATAGTCATCGGCGCGGTGCAGGGGGCCTCCTGTTACGGGCCTGCATATGAATATTTAATGATTATTGAAACTGAATTACGCAAAAGGAAAATTCGCGATAAAGTGCCGATGACGTTTGTGACCGCAGAACCTTATATCGGGCATTTGGGTTTAGGCGGGGTCGGTGATACCAAAAGTCTGCTGGAAAGCGCCTTGCGTGACAAGACTATCAAATGGATAACGAATGCTAAGGTCGACAAAATTGAACCCGGCATGATGTTTGTTACGGAAGTCGATGAAGAAGGCAAGGAAAAGAAAAAACATCAGCTGCCCTTTAAGCACTCCATGATGCTGCCCGCTTTTACCGGCGTTGACGCGGTACGCCATGCCGGTGTTGAAGGACTGGTTAATGCGCGCGGCTTTGTTGTGGTAGACGAGCATCAGCGCAATAAAACCTTTAAAAATATCTATTCGATTGGCGTTTGCATTGCACTTCCGCCCGTTGAGGCGACGCCAGTACCCGTTGGCGCGCCAAAAACCGGCTATATGATTGAATCGATGGTGACTGCCACTGCGCATAATATTGCCGATGAGCTGGCTGGCAAAGAGCCGACACATATAGCGACGTTGAATGCTTTATGTCTGGCTGATTTTGGCGATTCCGGGGTGGCTTTTCTGGCCAAACCGCAAATTCCGCCGCGTAATGTAACCTGGTCGGCCGAAGGTAAATGGGTGCATTGGGCTAAAATCGGTTTCGAGAAATATTTCATGCGTAAAATACGAAAAGGCATCAGTGAGCCTTTTTATGAAAAATCAATGCTCAAATTAATGGGCATAGTCCGGTTAAAAGGAAAGTAAGATGACGATCGATCGCTTGGTTTTAGCCGTTGCAGGCAGCTTTATTTTGATCAGCTTGTTGCTGGCGCATTATCATTCAGAATTGTGGCTATGGTTCACCGCTTTTGTCGGCGCTAATTTGTTGCAATCGGCATTTACCGGGTTTTGCCCGATGGCAATTATACTTAAAAAATTGGGCTTTAAGCCGGGCAGTGCATTTTGATTGTGTTTTTCCTATGGAGGCTTTAGGGGAAATGCTGTTGACTTAAGCGCACATACGCCTCCTCCCTCAGGGAGGAGGCTGGGATGAAGGGATAAAAACCAGATTTTCCGCTCATCCCTAAGCACCAAGACCATTACCACATTCTTAACAGGTACGTGAAGATGATGCTTAAAACAATAAAAAACAAGCTGGCATTAACTCTGTTACCGATACTCATATTATCGAGCGGGTCTGCCGTTGCGGAACAGGCCGCTCAGAAATCCGCCGCCCCGGAAAAATCAATCGGCCAATCCTTCACGTTGGATCAGGCGATTGATTACGCATTAGCCAATAACCCTGATATGCAAATCGCCACGGAGCGCATCAGTCAAGCTGAAGCCCAGTTAGGCGTTGCGCTGTCCGCGTTTTATCCGCAAGTAACCGCCAAGGTTGGCTACGTACACTCCAACAATCCCGCGCAGGTCTTTTCAATGGTTGTGTCGCAAAGGGATTTCAATAATCCCGGCTCGATCAATAACATTAATAACCCCGGTTATCGACAAGACTTTCGGCCCGAAATCATAGGTAAACTGTCACTGTTTCGGGGTGGTCAGGATTATCAAAACAGTAAAGCGGCTGAACTGGGGATAGATGCGGCGGAGTTTGAACGCTCAACGGTGCGCAATGCCTTGATTGAATCCGTAACTGCTTCTTATTACGCCTATTTGGCCGCCCAGGAAGCGCAGAAGGTCAGCAAGGATTCCATTGCGGCAATTACCAGTGAGCTGAAGCAAACGAAACTGCGGTATGAGGCGGGAACCGCGCTTAAATCTGACGTTTTATCGCTGGAAGTGAAGCTAGCTGAGGCACAGGAAGCCGATATCAGGGCCACTAACGGCATCGAGCTATCCAAAACAGGAATTGCCACGTTGCTCGGCCTGTCAACCGATCACCCATTCACTGTAGCGTCTGCCTCTTCGACGTTGCCGGAGCCCAAGATGGCAGCATCGTTTAACGACTTGCTTGAAGTTGCGATGACGCAACGCCCGGAAGTTAAAGCGGCCGCCACTCAGGTGGAAATAGCGCAAGCCAAGTTAAAAAGTGAAAAAGGCGCTTATTTGCCCAAGGCCGATGCCTATGTGAGTTACGGTCAAGACAGCCGGTCTCCCGGTTTTTACAGCAGCAAAGACAATGTCACTGCCGGAGTCAGCGTCGAAATGGATTTGTTTTCCGGGTTAGAGACCAAAAACCGTGTTATCGCCGCGGAACGAAAAGCCGCCGAAGCCCGTGAAACGGAACGCAAAACCAAGCTGGCCATCGAACAGGAAGTAAGAGTAGCTTCCCTGAATCTGGAAGAAGCCCTGGCTCGTATGCGGGTCGCCGAAGCATCGGTGGCTGCTGCCGACGAAGCGTTAAGGCTGGTTAATGAACAGCGGCGAGCGGAAACAGTGACGGTTACCCGTTATATTGAAGTTGAGGTTGCCAGGAATAAAGCCCACTCCACCACGATTGCAGCGCATTACGATGCTCTAAGTGCTGAAGCTGCGTTGAAAAAAGCTGTCGGCGACTGGAAGTAAAGGAGTTCTGATGTCACAAACTGACCCCAAAAATTTTAACAAAATCGTCTCTATTTCTATCGCCGTTTTAGTCTTGATTGTTTTGTTGCTTTATATGCAAGGCAGTTTTGTCAGCAAAGTGTCGCCGGGATTAAGTCCATTAGCTCGAGATTCAAGCACGCCTAAAAGCAACACGGCTATTGTTGAAAAAAAGCAGGTTGCCGATATGCTTGTCTGGCCCGGTACAGTCAAGTCGAGGACTGTTGCCAATATTGCGCCCAAAATAACGGCACGGATTCTTGAGATCAAGGTCCATGCGGGCGATAAAGTCAAAAAAGGCGATGCGATTGCCCGGCTTGACGAACGCGATGTCAAGGCTCAGGAGAGTGCTGCCCTGGCCGCGCTTTCCAGCGCCAATGCTCAGGCCAGCCGCGCCAAAGCGGACGAACAGCGTACCCGCAGCTTGTACGATAAAGAGGCCGCGACCCGGGAAAGCTTCGATGCCGCCGTGGCCAGACTAAAAGAGGCGCAGGCCGCTGTGAGTCAGGCCCATAGCGCTGTCACTGAAATCAGGACGCATCTGTCTGACACTAATTTAGTCGCGCCTTTTGACGGCGTTGTCGTTAAACGCTTTAAAGAGCCCGGTGACATGGCGCTGCCCGGTGTCCCCGTAGTGTCTTTGCAAACGTCGCAAGGATTAAGACTGGAAGCCGATGTGCCGAATACCTGCACCGAACGCTACAGCATCGGCACGGACGTTAAAGTACGTATTGATACGCTTGGTGTAACCATCCAGGGACAAATTGACGAGATCAGCCCCGAAGTCGATCCGCAAACCCGCACCCAGCTGATTAAAGTCACATTGCCCGCCATCGAAGGCCTGCAACCGGGCTATTTCGGCTGGCTGGAACAAGCCTGCGGCCAGCATGAAGCCTTGTTAATCCCTGCCAGTGCAGTGCAACATATCGGTCAGCTGGAAGTCGTCAAGGTTTGGTCAGAAGGCCGGGAGCTCATGCGCCATATCAGGACCGGCAAGACTTTCGATGATCAGGTCGAAGTCATCTCCGGCTTGCATGCCGGTGAATCTGTCATAACCCATCCGCAGCAGGCGCGATAATGGGCAGCCTGCAAAACGAAAGCCCCAAGCGAGGACTGACGACCCGGATTGTCGAGGTCTTTACCACCTCGCAGCTGTCTATCCTGTTCCTGATCATTTCGCTGTTGGCGGGCGCGGCGGCGCTAATTCTTACGCCCCGTGAAGAAGACCCCCAGATTGTCGTGCCGGTCATGGATGTGCTTGTTGAATATCCGGGCGCTTCCAGCGAAGAAGTTGAAAAGTTGGTTGCCACCCCGCTGGAGGTTTTGCTCAAACAGATTGAAGGCGTGGAATATGTGTATTCCATTTCCAGACCCGGCGCGGCGCTTGTTACCGTGCGTTATTTCGTCGGTCAGTCTTTTGAAGACAGCCTGGTCAAGACCTGGGATAGGCTGATGTCCAACCAGAACCTGATTCCTCCGGGCGTCACTCACTGGAAAGTCTCTCCGGTTGAAATCGATAACGTGCCCATTGTCCTCTTGACGCTCTCGGCCCAAAATAATAACTATGATTCGATGGCCCTGCGACGCATCGCCGATGAGCTGATTATTTCCCTTCGAGGCGTCGGCGATGTCGGTAAAAGCTGGGTTGTCGGTGGCGAACAGCGCCGGGTATCGGTTTATACCGACCCTGCCAGACTCGCCGCACATGACGTAACCTTGCTTGAGGTCACGCAGGCGCTGGCCGATGCCAACGTCAATCTGCAAGTCGGCAGCATTGAACGCGACAACCGGGAGATCCTGCTGGAAGCCGGCCCGCATTTCGGCTCATCGGAAGAGGTCGGCGCGGCCGTCATCAAGAGCATTGCGGGACGTCCTGTGTACCTGCGCGATGTGGCGCGCATTGAAGACGGCCCGGCGGATGTCGATCATTATACCCGCATCGGCTTCGGCCCTGCAGTCGACGAGATGCCCACGGTCGGCGAGGCCACCGGCAACCAGCCTGAAGCCGGTCAGGAACGCCAGATGGTGACCATTGCCGTTGCCAAACGTAAGGGCAGCAATGCCGTCAACGTCGCCGAAGCCGTTATCGACACCGCGGAAAAGCTCCATGGCACGCTGATCCCTGACGATATCTTGCTGAGCATTACCCGCGATTACGGGGAAACGGCCAACCATAAAGTCAACGAGTTGGTTAAACATTTGAGTTTTGCCGTCGTGATTATCGTGGTGCTGCTGGCCTTTTCGCTGGGGCTGAAAGAGTCCTTTATCGTTTCGATCGCCGTACCGATGACCTTGGCGTTGACCTTGTTGCTGGATTATCTCTCTGGCTACACCATCAACCGCGTCACCTTGTTTGCGTTGATCCTGGCATTGGGTTTGCTTGTCGATGACCCGATAGTCGATGTCGAAAACATCCACAGGCACTATAAATTACGCAAGGAGTCGCCGCTGGAAGCTCTGCTGACGGCAGTCGATGAGGTCAGGCCACCGACCATTCTGGCGACTTTCACCGTGATTGTGTCCTTCCTGCCGATGTTTTTTATCACCGGCATGATGGGGCCTTACATGGCGCCGATGGCTTTTAACGTGCCTATCGCGATGATCGTGTCGTTGATCGTCGCCTTTACCGTGACACCCTGGGCGAGTTTCAAGCTGCTGCAAAGCGAATACCACAGCCATAGCGACGAGGCGCCGTTGGATTTCAAGCAAACCTTTATCTACCGGACGTATCGCGCTACCCTCGGCCCGCTGCTGGCAACATCGGGACGCGCCAAGTTATTCTTGCTGGTCGTGCTGATCGCCTTTGTGGCCTCGACCCTGCTGGCCGTTACCCGCGCCGTTCCGCTCAAGCTATTGCCCTTCGACAACAAAAACGAACTGCAAATCATCATCGATATGCCGCGCGGTTCGACACTCGAACAAACCGATGAAGTCGCGCGCGCCCTCGGCAGCTATCTTGCCACCGTCAACGAGGTCACCGATTATGAAACTTATACCGGCCTGGCTTCGCCGCTGGACTTTAACGGCATGGTTCGCCACTATTATTTGCGCAGGGGTGACGACGTGGGTGAGGTCAGAATCAATCTACTGCCCAAAGACAGGCGGGAACAGCAGTCGCACGAAATCGCCTTGCGCATTCGCCCTGAAATAGAACGGATCGGAAAAAATTACGGCGCCAACCTTAAAATCGTAGAAATTCCACCCGGGCCGCCTGTGCTGTCCGATCTGGTCGCCGAAATCTATGGTCCGCCCGAAGCGACGATTGCCGACTTGGTCGTCGTCTCCAAACGGATCAGGGCCGATATGGAAAAAACCGAAGGCGTCGTTGATGTCGATGATTTTTCCAAAGCGCAACAAACCAAAGTCCATTTCCGTCTGGATCAAGAAAAAGCGGCCTTGTCCGGCATCACTGTCTCGCAGGTTGCAGAAACCCTGCGCACCGCTGCCGCGGGCAGGTCGGTCGGTATCGTGCACGCAGACAGGGAACGCCAGCCGCTGGAAATTACCCTGCAACTGCCGCGTGCGCTCCGCTCGTCTATCCCTGATTTATTGGCTTTGAAAGTAAAAACCGGGCAGGGCGATCTGATACCGTTAAGTGAAATAGGCGCGGCGGCCATCGAAAGCGAAGATCAGCCTATTTATCACAAGAATTTGCAAAGAGTGAATTATGTCGTTGCCGGGATGGCGGGTCGCAGTCCGGTGGAGGCGGTTTTCGATTTGAATGACGCCCTCGAAGAACGGCCCCTACCGGAGGGCTATAGCGCCGAACTGGCGGGCGAAGGCGAATGGAAGATCACCGTCGATGTCTTTCGCGATCTTGGGCTCGCCTTCGCGGCCGCCTTGGTGATGATCTATGTCCTGCTGGTCGGGCAAACCGGATCGCTGACCGTGCCGCTGGTGATGATGATCGCCATTCCGCTGACCGTCATCGGCATCATGCCGGGCTTCTGGCTGCTTAATCTCTTTGCCGCGCCTGTCGCAGGTTACCCGAATCCGACTTATTTCACCGCCACCGCGATGATCGGCATGATCGCCCTGGCGGGCATCGTCGTGCGCAATTCGATTATCCTGATCGATTTTATCGAGCGCATCCGTGCCCGCGCCGATGTGACGCTTGCGGAAGCCCTGATTGAAGCGGGTGCGATTCGTTTGCGGCCCATATTTCTGACCGCCGGAGCGGCCATGTTCGGGGCGTTCGTGATTATCTTGGACCCGATATTTTCAGGGCTGGCATGGAGCTTTATCTTCGGTATTTTTGCCTCGACCTTGTTTTCATTGTTAGTGATTCCGGTCGTTTATTTTTTAATCAACAAAAATGAATGATTAAAAACCTGTCGGTCCCATTGATCGCTTTACGAAAACAATAAAGATGAACTACAAAAATCACCTCTTTTCCGTTGTGTCCCTATCCGAATGCTGATTATCATCGGGACAACCGAATTTTTTTGATGTATAGGTTAAAATAAAGATCGAGAGGTTTAAAATGGCAATCGCCCCGGTGATACTTAACAGCAAGTATAAATGGAAATTATCCGACACCTTCCGTACATCGATGACAAGATGTCGGGACAATGCGGTAATGGCAATATAAATCAGGTATTGCACCGGCAAACGATGGGTCTTGAAATAAATGCCGACCATAGCGCCTAATTCAAGGTAAATAAACAGGAGCAGGATGTCTTCTAATGTGGCATGTCCGGTGTGCATCATTTGCAGATAATCGTGCACCGCGCCGACCATACGATCGTGGCTCCTATGCCAAACAGCGCAAGATAATGGAAAAGATCAACCAAGCCGTCGCCGAGTTTTTGCATTAAGAGGATTTTATCACCCATCAAACGGCTCCTTTATTTCGGATGAATAACGTGTTGGCAAGGCTGGAAAAATTTTAATTTTCCCAGCCTTGCAGCTGTTTTACCTTCGGCATGTTTTAAAAGCCGGCCTCGGTTTCTAAAGAAATTAATTATCCTTATGATCGCCGATTTCCAGCCACATGGCATTAATGATAGCCAAAGCACAAGCCAGCCCGACACCTAAAATCCACGCGAAATACCACATAAGCGTTGCTCCTTAATACATGACGTTTTGATTTTTCTGAATATCCTCGACCGTGACCTTGCCGCGCATGACGCGGTAGACCCAGGCTGTATAGGCCATCACGACCGGCATCATGATGACGGTAGCGAAGAACAGCAATTGCAAGGTGAAGCGGCTGGCGCTGGCGTCCCATACGGTCAGGCTGCTGGATGGAAGCAGCGTGGAAGGGATGAGGAAAGGGAACATGGAGCCGCCTGCGGTGAGCAACACGCCGATGATCACCAGGCTGCTCATGATGAAAGCCGTGCCGGCATAGCGTTTCGCCGATAATAGGATAACCAGTCCGGCGCCGGCGATCGAGAGCAACGGCGCTAACACGAGGGCGGGGTATTCGCGGTAATTATCCAGCCACAAACCGGTGCTTTTTTCTACGGTTTTGGCAAGCGGATTAACGACGGCGCCGGTATCGATCGTCGATGTAATCCGGTAACCGTCCAGCCCGTAGGCGACCCATGCCCCGGCCAGAATGAAAGCGCCTATGAACACCAGACTACTCCACAAGATGGCGCGCTGGGCGCGTTCGGCCAGCATGGCCTGGGTGCGGAAGCGCAAAAACGCGGCGCCGTGCATGCAGCACATGGCGACACCGACGACGACGCAGAGCAGTGCGAACGGATTGAATAAATCCCAGAAACCGCCTGAATAAAGGGATCGTAAATCGCTATCGAGTTGAAACGGCAGGCCCTGAATGATGTTGCCGACGGCAAGACTCAACACCACTGCCGGCACCAGGCCGCCGGCAAACAATGCCCAATCCCAGGCGGAGCGCCAGCGCGGATCGGGCAGTTTGCTGCGATAGTCAAAGCCGACCGGGCGCAGGAACAGGCCGAACAACAGGACCAGCAAGCCAAGATACAGGCCGGAAAATACGGTCGCATACACCAGCGGCCAGGCACCGAACGAGATGCCTCCGAGCGTGATCAGCCACGTCTGATTGCCTTCCCAGGTCGGACCGATCGTATTCAGCATCACCCGCCGTTCATCGTCCGATTTGCCAAGGAACGGCAGCAACATGCCGATACCCAGATCAAAGCCGTCCATCACCGTAAAACCGCAAATCAACAGGACCAGAAAAGCCCACCAGATGACACGTAACGTTTCGTAATCAAACATGACTCATTCCTTCCTGTTCAAAATGGTAGCGACCGGTGTGCAGACTGCTGGGACCCAGGCGCACGTACTTGATCATCAAGAACAGTTCGATCACCAGCAGCACCGTGTAAAAAATACCGAAGCCCGCGAGGCTCAGATACAACTGCCCGGCGCTCAGGCTCGAACTGCTCAAATGGGTCGGCAGAATCTCGGCGATCGACCAGGGCTGCCGGCCGTATTCGGCCACGACCCAGCCCAGTTCGGCCGCGATCCAGGGCAGCGGGATGCCGTAAAAGGCCAGGCGCAGCAGCCAGTGCTGCTTATGCGCGGTGCGCCGGGCGTTGAAATAAAACGCCGCCGCAAAGATGAACAGCATCAGCACCCCGCACAACACCATGATGCGAAAACTCCAAAAAATCGGCGCCACTCTCGGCACCGAATGGCGAGTCGCCGCTTCGATCTCTTGCACTGTCGCATTGGTCACATTCGGCGCATACCGCTTCAGCAGCAAGCCATAGCCGAGATCGGCCTTATGCGCTTCGAAAAGCGCCTTCGCAGGCGCATTGGACTTGTCCTTGCGAATGAGTTGCAGATTTTCGTAAGCCACCATGCCGCTTTTGATCCTTTCCCGATTGGTGTTCAAAATCGCCTTCAGGCCGAGCACCGGTTCATCGACCGAGCGCGTTGCGATCATGCCCATGACCCACGGAAATTTGACCGCATAATCGGTGCGCATCGCTTCTTCGTTCGGAAAACCGAACAGCGTAAACGATGCCGGCGGCGGTTCGGTTTCCCACTCGGCCTCGATCGCGGCCAGCTTGACCTTTTGCACCTCGCCGACGGTATAACCGCTTTCATCGCCGAGCACGATCACCGACAGCACCGCGGCCAGGCCGAAACCGGAGGCAATTCTAAACGAGCGTCTGGCAAAGGCGACATCGCGGTCTTGCAACAGGTACCAGGCGCTGATGCCGAGCACAAACATCGAACCGGTCGTATAGCCGGCCGCGACGGTATGCACGAACTTGACCTGCGCGACCGGATTGAAAAACAGATCGGCAAAGCTGGTCAATTCCATGCGCATCGTCTCGTAATTGAATTCGGCCCCGACCGGATACTGCATCCAGCCGTTTGCGATTAAAATCCATAATGCCGAGAGACTGGTGCCGAGCGCCAGCAGCCAGGTGGTGAGGAGATGCTGCACCTGGCTCAAGCGGTCCCAGCCGAAAAAGAAAAGACCGACGAAGGTCGACTCGAGAAAGAATGCCATCATGCCTTCGATCGCCAGGGGCAGGCCGAAAATATCGCCGACATAATGCGAGTAGTAGGCCCAGTTGGTGCCGAATTGAAATTCCAGCGTGATGCCGGTGGTGACACCCATCGCGAAATTGATGCCGAACAGCTTGCCCCAGAATCGCGTCATGTCCTTGTAAATCGGCTTGTCGGTCATCACATAGACCGACTCCATGATCGCCAGCAAAAAAGACAGCCCCAGGGTCAGGGGTACGAATAAAAAATGATACAGAGCGGTCAGAGCAAATTGGAGCCGAGAAAGCTCCACGACTTCATTGGCGATCATTAAGGCTTCTCCTGACTTTTTGTGAATGACTAACGGGACGCTTTTCGCCGCAGAGAAAATCTTGCCGGCGATCGATGCTTCATTATTTTAGGCAAAAAATAACTGGATTTTGCCCGGATTTCACGGATACTCCACTCAGCGGCTTTTTTAGCCTTAATAGTTTCCAGTCCAATAGAATCTAATGAATCCTTCTGCGATAATATTGAACCTTCAATATATTCGAACACCCGATACTTGTCAGATGCCCCGGTAAAAACCTTTCACGGAGAAATAGACTTTAATACTGTGTAATAATTCCGCTTTGATCGGACAGACCCGTCTAAAAAATCAGACGTTGTCGGAGTAGGTTTGAGGCGTATACAGAACTTCCCAACTGAATCAAAGCAACTTGAAACCCTTCATATGGGCAGTTTCAAGCCGTTATCATCTTTCACGAGAGGATTTAATCAGCGCTTATCTAGGAAGCATCCAGTTTGTAGCCGAATCCCCGCACAGTCTTGAGCAGTTTTAGATCAAAATCATCATCGATTTTTCGTCGCAACTGGCGAATATAGACATCCACCACATTGGTCAAAGGATCGGCACTATAGCCCCAGACTTGTTCGAGTATTCGGGTAC
>Ga0207968_100447_pt1 | contig 15666 bp, 13 predicted proteins | sample LakWasMet21_HOW5_2_FD_183867 | JGI IMG/M metagenome (GOLD analysis project Ga0207968, IMG submission 183867) | Freshwater sediment methanotrophic microbial communities from Lake Washington under simulated oxygen tension - Sediment Metagenome... | ecosystem: Environmental > Aquatic > Freshwater >...
GAAACCATATTCGGTTAGATCTAATTTTCCGCTTGCATAAATATCATCAATACCTCTCACATTGTAAGTTCTGATGTTAGGAAAACTCATTTGTAAAGGTTCTTCCATAACCGGAGATTCTACAACTTTGAATTTTTGAACCTCTCCATTTGGCATTGGTAGAGTTACAATAATACTTGAGTTTTCAGCCGAAGTATATTTATCTAAAGGAGCATTTGTTAAGATAGTTTTAAGTTGGTCGATGTCTAAATGATATGTTTTATAAACATTCGGAACAATATCTCGTTTGCCTGTAACATGAATTTCTTTTTCATTAATTGACTTCCAAAGTGCTGAATTAACTTGGGCTTGAAAGGTAATGGCAGAAAAAAGTAAAGTGGATAGAGTAGCTATTTTTTTCATGAATTAATTATTTGGTTATATCTAATTTATGAAACTAAATCGATATTTCAAATTTTGTTTTTTTAACAATTTGTAGATTTTTTGTCGTTGTTAAAACTGGATTTGGTATGTATTATTTTATACATTTGTTATATAAATTATAAAATCTAACTCAACCATGAAAAAAGTATTTTTAATGTTAGCTTTCGCTGGATTAGTAGGAAGTGTTTCTGCATCTGTTGTTAAATCAACTGGTGATGATGATAAAGATAAAGGAAAAAAAGAATGCAAAAAGGAAGGTAAATCTTGCTGCAAAACGAAAGCTTCTGCAGAAGGTAAATCTTGCTCAATGGATGCAAAATCAGGAGAGAAAAAATCTTGCTGCAAAGACAAAGCTAAAACAGCTGAAGCTAAACCAGCTGAAACAAAATAATTTTTTGTTTCGCAACTTACGGACCCACTCAGAATACCTCTGAGTGGGTTTTTTTATTTATATCGGGTATTTCTGTTTATAAGTTGTATTGAATAACTTGTTATTTTTTGTTTTATTTGCTATCAAAATTTACCTCAGGTAAATAATTAAGTTTATCCAAAAACTAATACCTTAAAATATGAAAGTTGGCATTCCAGCGGAAATATCTCCAAATGAATTAAGAGTTGCCGCTACTCCTAAAACAGTCAAACGATTGCAAAAGCAAGGATTTGAGGTTTACATTCAACATAACGCAGGTGTAAAATCAAATTTTTCTGATAAAGAATTTGAAGAAGCCGGTGCTAAAATAGTTAATACTGCAGCCGAAATTTATGGTAATTCAGATATTGTATTGAAGGTAAAAGAGCCTGCAAGTGAAGAAGTTGATATGATGAAAGAGGGTTTGGTTTTGTTGAGCTACTTATGGCCAGCTCAAAATCAACCTTTACTTCAAAAGTTAGCGGATAGAAAAGTGAATGCTGTGGCGATGGATGCTATTCCACGTATTTCCAGAGCACAAAAAATGGATGTATTGTCATCTATGGCAAATATCGCAGGTTACAGAGCTGTTATCGAAGGTTCTTATCATTTCGGACGATTTTTAAATGGCCAAATTACGGCAGCCGGAAAAGTAGAACCCGCAAAAGTATTAGTGATCGGCGCCGGGGTTGCAGGTTTAGCTGCTATTGGCGCTGCCAATTCATTAGGCGCTATCGTAAGAGCATTTGATACCCGTAAAGAAGTTGCCGAGCAAATTGAATCAATGGGCGCACAATTTTTGACTGTTGAAATAGAAGAGGATGGTGCTACTGCTTCAGGTTACTCAAAAGAAATGAGTAAGGAGTTTATTGAAGCGGAGATGAAATTATTTTCAGAGCAAGCTAAAGAAGTAGATATCGTTATCACCACTGCACAAATTCCGGGCAGACCCGCCCCTAAATTATGGATGGATTATCACGTAGCCGCCATGAAACCGGGTTCGGTTATTGTAGATTTAGCCGCATCAACTGGTGGTAACTGCGATCTTACAAAGAATGGCGAAGTTTACACAACTGATAATGGTGTGACTATGGTTGGTAAATTAAATCAGTTGCCAAATCAAGCTTCGCAATTATATGGTAACAACTTATGTCACTTGTTAGATGACATGGGTAAAGCAGAGAAATGGAAAATAGACATGGAAGATGCCGTTGTATCAAGAGCAATGGTAACTTATAATGGTAAAATTAATTGGCCACCTGCGCCGCTTCAGGTAAGCCCTACAGCAGGCGGTGCTAAAAAAGTTGTTCCTCCAACTGCAGAAGAAGTAAAAATATCCGATGCAGAAAAATCAAAAAAAGCCAGCATTGCCATGTTTACACAATTGGCTGTTGTTGGCGGATTGTTATTTTTGGTTGGACGTTTTGCTCCGCCGGAATTTATACAACATTTCACCGTATTTGTATTAGCAGTGTTTGTTGGTTGGCAATTAATTTCAAACGTGTCACATTCATTACATACACCTTTAATGGCAGTAACAAATGCTATTAGTGGTATTATTGTAATTGGCGGTTTATTACAAACAACTAATGATATGAGTAATATAATGACCATACTTGCATTTATTGCTATTTTGGTTGCCAGCATTAATATTGTTGGAGGTTTTGTCGTTACACATCGTATGTTGAAAATGTTCAAGAAATAATAAAGCGAAAGCTTCAACGACACAAATAAATTTTAAATTAATTAAGGAGTTAAATAGAAATTATGTTTATCGCAAAAGAAATTCAAATAGCAGCCTACTTATTTGCAAGTATTCTGTTCATATTAAGTTTAGGAAGTTTGTCCTCACAAGAATCTGCAAAACGTGGTGTGTTTTATGGCATTATTGGTATGGCCCTTGCTATTTTAGCAACGGTGTTTGGGCAAGGTGTAGCAGGGCAAATTTACATTGTTGTTGCAATTGCCATTGCATCTGTAATTGGTTTATTGCTTGCACGTAAAGTAGAGATGACAGCTATGCCACAGTTAGTTGCTATCTTACATAGTTTTGTTGGATTAGCGGCTGTGTTAGTTGGTTTTGGTTCTTATTTGGATCCAAAGTCGCATGAATTGGTAGGAGCTTCGCATATTATCCACTTAGTGGAAGTGTTCATTGGAATTTTTATCGGTGCTATTACATTTACCGGTTCTATTATTGCCTGGGGGAAATTAGATGGTAAAGTGCCTTCTAAGCCTTGGAGTTTTAAAGGACTACAAACCATGAACTTAGTACTGCTTTTAGTATGTACCGCTCTTGGTGTTTTATTTTGTAGAGCAGAAGGAACAGGAGGAATGTTATATCTTGGCATCATGACAGCTATTGCTTCGTTTATTGGTGTTGTATTGGTTATGGCAATTGGTGGTGGTGATATGCCTGTAGTAGTATCTATGTTGAATTCCTATTCAGGTTGGGCAGCGGCAGCGGCGGGCTTTATGTTAGGTAATGATCTATTAATTGTAACCGGAGCTTTGGTAGGAAGTTCGGGTGCAATTCTTTCGATGCATATGTGTCATGCAATGAATCGTTCTTTCTTTTCAGTAATATTTGCTAGTGGAGGTGGTAATGGCTCTGGCGGCGAGAAAAAAGCAATGGAAGGTGAAGTAACAGCATTAAATCATGAAGAGGTTTTTGACTTATTAAAAGAAGCTAAATCAGTTGTTATTGTTCCTGGTTATGGTATGGCTGTTGCAAAAGCACAGTACCCAATTTATGATATGGTGCAAACATTACGTAAGGCTGGAAAAACAGTTCGATTTGCGATTCATCCGGTTGCAGGTCGTTTGCCTGGACATATGAACGTATTATTAGCGGAAGCAAATGTGCCTTACGATATCGTTATGGAGATGGATGAGATTAATGAAGATATGCCGGATACAGATGTGGTAATGGTAATTGGAGCTAATGATGTGGTTAATCCAAGTGCACAAGACGACCCGGCAAGTTCTATTTATGGCATGCCTGTTATTGAAGCATGGAAAGCAGAAAAAGTAATTATTATGAAACGTTCTATGTCTGCTGGTTACTCAGGCGAAGATAATCCATTGTTTTATAAACAAAATTCAGAAATGCTTTATGGAGATGCTAAAGACAGCGTAGAAAAGATCTTAGTATTTTTTAAGAAATAATTTATTTTATATAAATCTTTAAAGGTGTGAGTTTAAGCTCACACCTTTTTTGTTTTAATGAGTATATTAGCTTTAAGTTTTATTAAGCGCTGTAAGCAATTGTTATTGATGCTTAGCGCTTAGTTAGTGGCAACCATATGACAACAACAGCATTGATAGAATAATGGAATTTAAACTAAACGATTTTCACTATAATATTCCCGACCAAGATTTTTTGGACGATTTGAAGACTGTTTGTAGTAAGCTCGGCAGGAATAATATTACAATGAGAGAGTATGATGAAATAGGAAAATATACTTCGGGAACAATACACAGACGATTTGGGACTTGGCATAAAGCTTTAATAGCTGCTGGAATAGAACTGACTGTAAACAAAAACATTTCAGAGAAGGAATTATTTGAAAATATTGAACACGTTTGGATTACTCTCGGTCGTCAACCAACAGACAGAGAAATGCGGCAGCCACTTTCAAAATATTCAAAGAATCCTTACCTAAACAAATTTGGAACTTGGAGAAAAGCTCTTGAAACATTTATTGAATTCATCAATTCTGAAAATGATAAAAGCCAAGAAGTTCTGCAGGTAGAAATAGCTAATGAAATAACAAAGGAGTCTGAAATCGTTTTTAAACACAAAACTAAAAGACTTCCAAGCGAAAGACTCAAGGTTCAAGTGTTAATGCGTGACGGAAACAAATGTAGACTTTGCGGCATTACTGTTACTGGCGAAAATATTCATTTTGACCATATTCATCCATGGTCAAGGGGTGGCGAGACCATTTTAGAAAACCTTCAAGTGCTTTGTGAAAAACATAATCTTGCAAAAGGAAATTTAGAGTACGACAACAAACCGAACTTATAGCTATGAAAGGCCGTTGTCGCGGACTTGCAGTCCGTGACCATTTTATTAAAGATGTTTTATGTCAATGAAATATAAGGCAATTACTGCAAACACTTGGATATTTTGAATTAATACAGTCACGAACTAAAAGTCTGCGACAACTTGATTTGCAATTCTGAGAAAATTGTATTTTAATACATTTACATCCTCCGCCCTTCGGGCACCTCCTTCAAAGGAGGAATAGAACAGCCTAAAACAAACCAACCTCAGTTGTCTTTACCCAACCTTCGTTTCCGTTTTCTAATTTAATATTTGTCCAATCAGGGTTGGTTTCTAACACTTTTACTTTGGTGCCTTCGTGTAAACTGAATTTCGATTCGGAGGTGGTATTTGGTTCTTCGTGTATTTTAGTTTCTCTGATGGTTATGATGGCAAATTTGGTTTGTTGTTTATTGTTTAGTGCAGCATAACCAAGCACCATCGATCCAATAAAACTGATAAGGCATAAGATAGAAACAAAAAAGCCTAAACGTTTTAATGCGATGTTTTTAGAAATAAAAAATAAAAGAGCTAATGCAAAACATCCGATTAAACTACCAATACTTAACCATGCCCAGCCTGTAGTTGATAATGAATTAACTAAGCCGGATTTTAAGGCCCCTAAAAAGAAATTCTCTTTACTCTCAATATCATCTAATGTTTTTTCGTTGGCAATACGTAAGTTGGTTTTAATATCTTCATTATTAGGGCGAAGTTTGTTTGCCAATTCGTAATTGTAGATCGCTTTTCCTAGTTCATTATTTTTATAATAAGCATTCCCCAAATTGTAATATAATTTATAAGAAACGGCCCCTTCTTTTAAAATACTTTGGTACGCAGTAATTGCTTCTTTGTATTTCTTTTCAGAATAAGCTTTCTCTGCTCTTACTTGTAATTCGGTATTGGCAATAGAAGGAACAGAAGCAATTAAAGCAACTAATAAAATAAGTATGTGTTTAAATCGTTTCATTTTGTTGTTTTGTTCATGTTGACCTCACCCTCAATCCCTCTCCTTGAAGGAGAGGGAAGAATGAAATCTACTTTTTAATCTGTTCTTCAATTTGTGATATTAATTCTACCGTATCGTGATACACTTTCTGCAGATCGCCGGTTACAGCACTTGGCGCATATTTAGCATATTCGCAGGTATTCAACGTTTCGATCACATTTTTTGTTGTTGCATCAGTCACATTTCTGGATAATAACATTTCCGAAATTTTTTCTTTAGAGAGATCAACAATAGATAATCCGAATTTATTTCCAATGTATTTATGTAAAGCATTTAAAACTTCCGTAAAGAATAGATCTTTGTTATTCGACTTCATGTGCTTCTCTGCAATAACCAATTGTTGTTTAGCTATTTTAGCTGCTTTGCGTTCTCTCACAGCCATTAAATTGCTGTTTGCTTTAATGTGTTGTCTGATGGCAAATAAAGTGCCTGCAAATAACAGAGTAGGGATGATCAATAACAAGTAATGTGTTAAGGAAGAGAAAAATTCTTCGCCTTCTTTCTTTAAGTTTAAATTACCTGTTTTGATATAACGAATATCATTTTCACCTTCTTTGACACCTTTTTTAGTAGGGGTGATTATTTGTGCGCTGGATGCGTCGCCTTCTAGTACAGTTAATTTAATATCAGGAGATGGTAAGGTGACGTACTGTTTTTTTTCAGTATCAAAAAAACTGAAATTTAAATTATTTAAAACGTATTCACCTTTTTCTCTGGGAATGATCAAGTAGTCATAAGTTTTAGAACCACTCACACCTCCTGAGGTTTTGATGTTTTCATTCACTTTAGGGTCATACACTTCAAAGCTTTCAGGTAAATTTAATTTTAATGGTTCTACTAATTTTATATTGCCTTTACCATTCAAGGTGATTTTTAAATTGAAGGCATCGTTTGCTTTTACTTGTTCTTTATTGATCTCTGCTTTGTAAGAGAAATTTCCAACAGCTCCTGAAAAATTCTCAGGTTTACCTTCGGTAGGTAATTCAATCACTTCAACTTTCACCGCTTTGCTTTTTACTTTCACAGTAATGTCTTCATAGCCACCGCTACCAAAAAACTGTTCAAAGATGTTGCGTGGTTGCCGTTTGGTTTGTTTTCTTACGATACATTCCAGTTCAACAGGAGCTACAGTTAAGTTACCGGCTTGTTGTGGAAATAAAAATACTTTATGGTATTCGGCCACATAGTACATTACACCATTTACATTTTCTTGCTGTAAATTAACTTGCTTGTTAGCATCTTCCTGCTGCGACCAAAAGCCATTGTATTGTGGGAATTTTACGTTTTGAAAACCTCTTAGATCAACACGTGAATAAACTTTTTGTGTAAGAGTTAATTGTTCGCCTAAATAACATTTGGTTTTACTTAAAAAGGTGCGTACAAATAGATCTTCTCCGCTGATCTCGCTGGCGTATTGATTTTTTTCAGGTGTTTGAGTTTGTTGCTGTTGTTGGTTTGCATTGCTTTGAGCATTACCGGATTGTTGTTGATTATTAGCGGCTATAGCTTCAATAATGATTGCTTTGGTTTCTAATTTTTGATTACCAACCATAACTGTTGCCGGTCCTATGGTGAATTTTCCTTCTTTTTTTGCCGCAATAAATAATGAGATGGTAGTTGATTGCGAAAAATTTCCATTGACCATGCTCATACTCTGGCTTTGATTTGGCCCGGAGTAAACATTAAATTCTTTGAAATTTGGATAGGTTAAATTAGTGCCTTGTCCCTCAAGAGTAAAAGCAACTTGAAAAACTTCGCCAACAGCTACTTTGGTTTTACTCACCTGAGAGTAAAAAGGTGGGTTTTGAGCTATTGCCCAAGATGAAACGAATAAGAAGAATATGTATAATCGTTTTATCATTTTGTTTTTATAGTGTTCTCGACTTCGCTCGAACTGACAACTGTCTTATATCTTTAATCTTGTATCTTTTGTCTGGTTCTTACCAGTCTTTCTCCACCTTTACTTTTTGTCCGGGGTCACCTTTTTTCTTTCTTAAGGATTGCATTTTTTTCTCAGAGTTCTTTAAAGCATTCAGCATTTGTTCTGCTTGTTCTTTACTCATTTGAGGTTGCGAAGCTTCTTGTTTTTCTTTATCGTTTTGATTATTGATCTTTTCTTTGTCTTCTTGGCCTTTATCTTTTTTATCTTCAGGTTTTTGTCCGTCTTTCTTTTCCTGATCTTTTTTGTCGTCTTTATTCTTTTGGTTTTGTTGTTGCTTTTGCAATTGTTTTTGTGCATAAGCTAAATTGTAACGCGTGTCTTCATCTTTAGGATTTAATTTTAAGGCTTTTTTATAACCTAAGATAGCATCTTCGTAACTCTTTTGCATCAACTTAGCATTGCCGTAATTATGCCATGCTTTTTGAATGGTATCAGGATGTGAAACAGATTTAGCTACTACTTCAAATTGTTCGGCTGCTTGATCATATACTAAATTAGCCGCAGAATCTGGAGTCATGCGCTTATTAGGGGTTTTCATCTTCCCTGCTTTAATTAAGTCAGCTGTTTTGTAATAAGCATCTCCTAAATTAAAATTGGCTTTATAGTAATCTTGTTTTTCTTTCAGCGATTTTTTATAGTAGTTAGAAGCCTCTACAGGTTTGCCGCCATTATAAGAATCATTCCCATCTCTTAATACCATTTTTTCTTTTTGCGCAAAACCGCAAATCGAAAGAAGAGTTAAGATGAATAAATATATATGTTTGTTATGCATTTGAATGTTTAAATAAATTCAGTTTTTTCCAAAGTTTGCTTACTCTCTCTGAGATTAAAGATTCAATAATTAAAAATAATAAGGCTGCCCCTAAAAACCATTGAAACTGGTCTTCATAATCGGTATACATTTTACTTTCTAGTTGTTTTTTATCCAGTTCGGCTATTTTGGCTAAGATGGCATCTAGGCCAACATCGGATGAAGAAGCTTGAACATATACGCCATTAGTTTCGCCGGCAATGTCTTGTAATATTTTCGCATCTAATTTGGTAACAATCGTGTTTCCTGCATTGTCTTTTTTATAACCACTTACCACGCCATCAATTATATTTGGGATAGGCACTCCGCTTTCGGAACCAACACCAATGGTATTAACTACAATATTTTTCTTGGCGGCTTCTTCGGCTGCATCTACAGCGCTGCTATTTCCTTCCTCGTTATTTTCCCCATCTGTAATAACTACAATGGCTTTATTTTTTCCTTCGTCTTTTCCGAAACTTTCTACCGCTTTATTAATAGCATCAGCAATGTTTGTTCCTTGTACAGGAACAATTTTCGTATTAATACTTTCTAAAAATAATTTTGCTGAACCGTAATCTGTTGTGATTGGTAATTGCACATAAGCTTCTCCTGCAAATACAATAATTCCTAATCGATCACCCTGCAATTTATCGATCATGTTTTCAATCGCAATTTTTGCGCGCTCTAAACGATTAGGACTAAAGTCTTGCGCCAACATACTGTTAGATACATCGAGGCAGATCATGATGTCTGCACCTTCACGTTTTACATCCTGTATTTTTGAACCGGTTTGTAAATTGCAGATACCTAGAATCAAAAATGATAAACCAATTAAAAATAAAATGAATTTGCTTGTTTTTTTTGCTTTAGAAACTTCAGGGGCTAATTGAGAAATCAATCCTGCCTCTCCTAATTTTTTGAAATTCTTTTTAGTACGGTACACATACCAAATATAAATTCCTATGCAAACGGGAATGGCTGCAAAAGCATAAAAAAATATGTCGTTCTCAAACTTAAACATTATGGTATAGCTTTAAATACAAAGCGTTTCAATAAAAACTCTAATAATAAACAAACCAAGGCTCCAATAGCTAATGGTAAAAAATGTTCGGCTTTATTGGTGAAGCTTTTTTCACTGATGATCGTTTTTTCCAACAAGTCAATTTCTTTATATGTTTTTTCTAAACTCTCTCTATCAGTTGCTCTGAAATATTTTCCACCGGTCATTTTTGCAATTTGAGTCATGGTCACATCGTCAATATCCACATCTACATAATCATATTCCATTTCACCATTTGGATACACAGCAACCGGTTGTAACGCTTTTCCTTTTGTTCCAACACCAATACAATACACGCGTACCCCAAATGTTTTAGCAATCTCAGCAGCTGTTAACGGCGCAATTTCTCCAACGTTACTTACCCCATCCGAAATTAAGATCACCACTTTGCTTTTGGCTTTACTATCTTTTACGCGAGCCACACCATCTGCTAAACCTAAACCAATAGCTGTTCCTTGATCTAACATACCAGCATTGATATCACCAAACATATTTTTAATGATCTTATGATCAGTCGTTAAAGGACATTGAGTAAAAGCTTCACCGCCAAAAATCACTAAACCAATTTTATCATTGGGGCGCGCATCAATAAAATCACCTAATACTTCTTTCGCTACTTCTAAACGATTTGGTTTAAAATCTTTGGCTAACATGGATAAGGAAACGTCTAAGCTCACCACAATATCAATTCCTTCGGTTTTAACATCTTTCCAACTGCTGCGTGATTGTGGACGAGCAATGGCAAGAATTAATAAGGAGATGCAAACTAAACGTAATACAAATAAGATGTGTCTGAATTTTGCTTTTAAAGAAGATTTAATACCATTGAATAAATTAAACGATGAAAAATTAAATTCGCCTTCATACGTTTTTAATTTATAAATATACCAAGCCAACATCACCGGAATGATTAGAAATAACCAAAACCAATGTTTCTCTGCAAACTGTATGTCTTTAAAATACGATAACACTATTTAGTTGTTGGGTTATTAATGGTTTGATCATTTACTATTTCTGCATCTCGCTTTGTACCGTTAACAAAATCAAAGGCATTGTTTAAGGTCAAAGTGTGTTCTGTTTCAATAGGAATTTGTTTCGCGAATTTCACAAAATCTGATAAGATCAAGATCTGATGTAATTTTGATTTACTTTCAGAATCAACTACCTGAGATTTGAAGATGTGTAAGATCTCATCTGAAGTTAATTCAAGCGCATTTACTTTAAAGCGTTCTTCAATATATAAACGAATAGTATCGGCAATAGAGGAATAGTAGTCTTTTACTTTGTTATCTTTCCAAACAGCTTCTTGTTTTATTTTTTCGAGCGTAGATAAAGCGGTAATGTGAGCCGGAATTTTCGGTGCTTCTTCAATAATGATTTCCTGTGGTTTTTTCTTAGTTAATTTGCGGATAATTATGATTAAAATAATAAGCGCCGCTAAAATAGCTAAACCCCAATAAGCATAAGGTAAATACCATTTCCAATCAAAAGGTTCGTCAAAAGGTGCTTTGATATCTTTTATTTTGGTTAGGGAAGTATCAATAGGAACAGTATTAACCACTAAATGTAATGGTTCAGTTAATAATGGATTGGCAGTGTCTTTATTTAAAATAAATTTAAAAGGAGGTATAAAATAAGCTCCTGAATCAAAAGAGGTGATCGTTAATTGAATATGTTGTTGAATGAGATTTGGTTTATTCTTATTTGGAATGGTCGTGTCAATTTTGCTGATATTTAATACTTCAATTTCTTTTTTGAGTGTGTCTTCAATTAATGGCCAAAGTACTTCTAAGTTTTTTTGAGTAGAGGCATCGTAGTTTAAATAAATATCTAGTTTGGTTTGCTCCCCAATTCTGATCGAAGTGGAATCGATCACCGCATGAACTTCAACCTGCGATTTAACAACAAAGCTTGTTAAAAGCGTAAATAGAATTAATATGTATTTTTTTAATTTCATAATTTATTGATTACGAATTAATACGAATATACCAATCTGTGGTTGTAAACTCCTGATAGGTATAGATTCGTATATTCGTAACTATTCGTATTCATTATCTTTTCTTAAACAAGTTCATTAATGGTTTTACATAACCTTCGTGTGTGTGAATGGTTGTATAGTCAACTCCGCTTTTATTAAAAAGGTCTTTTAGTTGCGCTTCAAATTTTAAGTGATTGATCTCGAATTGTTTTTTGAAATTTTTATCACTTGTATCCACCCACATTAATTTACCGGTTTCGTTATCTCTTAATTTTATCAATCCTACATCCGGTAATTTAGTTTCATGTTGGTCATGAATACGTAAGGCTACCAGATCATGTTTACGGTTAGCAATTTTTAAAGCATCTCCGTAATAATTTTTGTCCTGAAAATCGGAGATCAAAAAGGTGATGCTTTTCTTTTTGATCACATTAGTTAAATATTTTAACGCTAATTCAATATTGGTTCCTGTTTGTGTCGGTTCAATATTGATCAACTCGCGAATAATTCTAAGGATGTGTGATTTTCCTTTTTTAGGTGGAATAAATTTCTCGATCTTATCACTAAAAAAGATCACGCCAATTTTATCATTGTTTTGCGAAGCAGAAAAAGCAATAACTGCACAAAGCTCAGTAATCAGATCTTGCTTAAATTGTTTATGAGTACCGAACTGTCCGCTGGCACTCACGTCAACTACAAGCATTACGCTTAGTTCGCGTTCTTCTTCAAATACTTTCACATAGGTTTCTCCCATGCGGGCCGTTACGTTCCAATCAATCGTTCGGATATCATCGCCCGGCGTATACTCACGTACTTCGCTAAACGCCATACCACGACCTTTAAACGCAGAGTGGTATTCCCCAGAAAATATCTGAGTACTCAAACCCTTAGTTTTGATCTCTATCTTTCTTACTTTTTTAAGTAATTCGGCCGTTTCCATAATTGATTTAAGATGTATGATTTAAGATTTAAGAAGAAGAGAAATCAATCTCACTTCTCATTTCTCACTTCTAAAATCTTTCTAAGGTACTTCAACAGTGTTCAACATTTCGTTGATGATGTGTTCCGTTGTAATGTTTTCTGCTTCTGCTTCGTAAGTTAAACCAATACGGTGACGCATCACGTCTAAACAAATAGCACGTACATCTTCCGGAATGACATAACCTCTACGTTTGATAAAAGCATAAGCTTTAGCTGCTAACGCTAAATTGATACTGGCACGAGGAGAGCCACCATAATTAATCAACGGTGCAAATTTTTCTAATTTATATTCTTTAGGAAAACGAGTAGCAAAAACGATATCGACGATGTAACGTTCGATTTTTTCGTCCATGTAAACATCTTTTACAACAGATCTTGCTTTTAAAATATCATCAGGATGTAAAACGGTATTTGGTTTTGCCATGCCTTCTTTAGAAATGTTTGAAGCAATGATCTTGCGTTCATCTTCTTTAGTTGGGTAACCAATAACTACTTTTAACATAAAACGATCCATTTGAGCTTCTGGTAAAGGATAGTTCCTTCTTGCTCAACCGGGTTTTTGCGTTGCCAATACTAAAAACGGATTTGGTAATTTGAATGTTTCGTCGCCAATAGTAACTTGTTTTTCCTGCATGGCTTCTAACAAAGCCGATTGTACTTTTGCCGGAGCACGGTTGATCTCATCAGCCAATACAAAGTTTGCAAAAATAGGCCCTTTACGGATAGAAAACTGTTCTTGTTTTTGGTTATAGATCATTGTACCAATTAAATCGGCCGGTAAAAGATCCGGAGTAAATTGAATACGACTGAATTGCGCATCTACACATTTAGCCAAAGTATTAATGGCTAAAGTTTTTGCCAGTCCCGGAACACCTTCCAATAAAATATGTCCGTTACTGAGTAAACCAATCAACAAGCGTTCTACCATTGTTTTTTGGCCAACAATTACTTTGTCCATTTCGTTCGTTAACAAATCAACGAACGCACTTTCGCGTTGAATTCTTTCATTCAATTCTTTAATATCTACTACCATACGATTTTTTTAACAACTTGCACAAAGTTAGCATTGGTAAGGGCTAGAGGCGTTTGATGCTTGTTAAAATATGTTAACAAGAAGTTTGGTTTAACTATAATTATGGATTGCCACATTTATCAATTAAAAACCGCCAGTTATTGTTAAAACAGCTACACTTATCAATCTGCTTGAAATGTGAATTTTTTCATTACTAGTTTTAGAGTATTAAAACCAGGAAATCATGAAAAAAATCTTATTACTAATCTGTTGTATCTCACTATTTACAACCAAAGCCCAAAATGGTTTTACAACCTATACCACTAATGTGTCTATTACTGGTATTCTCAAATGGGAAACAGCTTTTTTGATTGATAACAGTGGTAATGAGTGGACAGGTTTTAGAACAGTTACAAGTGGCACAATGACTGCAAATGCTGGATTATTAAAGCATGAAAAGGCTACCGGGCTTTGGATGCTCTATAATTATACATCTTCACCCGCATTAACTTCCAATTGGGTAACGGCTTTAGCAAAAGATAATGCCGGTAATATTTGGATTGGAACAGATAGCGCACTCTATAAATTTAATGGGACGACTTTTGCTAGATTTACTACATCTGATGGTTTACCAGCCAATAGAATAAATTGTTTGGAAACAAGCGGCAGTAATGTCTTTATTGGTACTAATGCAGGTATGTCGGTTTTCGACGGAACAAACTTTACCAATTTTAATGTTGCCAATGGTAAACTTCCAAATAATATTATTACGGTTATTAAAGCCGAAACATCTAATTTGATATGGTTGAATGGTGGAATGAATGAACTTGTTCAGTTTAACATCATTTTATCTTTATCTAATACTTCTTTTAGTATTAAAGCTTTTTTAGGCAGTACTGGAAATCTTACAGTAATACATATAGATGCGCTTAGTAATAAATGGGTAGCAAACAATTTTGATGTATGGGTTTATGATGGTGTTTCTTTTTCGAGTTTGGAGAGTAAGTATGATATAATTGGAAGTGTTTCCAATGTTAAAGATTTTGCCTCTGGTCCCCATAATGGGGTTGCTTTTAAATTTCAACATAAAGGACTACAAACTTCTTTTCAAAATTATTCAGGTTTATTAGAAATTACTCCAGATGGAAAACAATATCAATATGTGAAGTCTGTTACAACATTTACCGCATTAGGTGATTATATAGAAAGCTATGGAGGTAAATTGTATATAACAGCTAGTGGAAGCTCCACTATATCTTTAGTGCCAAAAATATTTCACGAGTTTGATTATAACAACTATACTATTCCTTATGGCTTGGTTACCGGAGATAATTATAAGTTTTTAGATGCTAATAAAGTTAAAGCAGGTATTGCCAACCGGAGCGATATGCACTGGGATGTTGGCGGTGGCGGGGATGCTAGGTACGCAGTACCAAGTAGTGGTAGTTTTGCAACATCTCCGAGTTCTAATTTTGCTACTGCTTTATGGATAGGCGGTTATGATAATACTAACCAATTACATTTAGGAGCACAGACTTATCGTCAAAATGGAAATGACTTTTGGCCCGGTCCCTTGGATACAACCAATGCAAATATTGATACATTAACATCAAGTAAATATGATAAGATCTGGAAAGTGAGTTATACCGATATTAATGATTTCATTAATAATTACAATTGGGGAAATGTACAAAATCACAGTTATTTGCCAACGGAGGCTATTATGACCTGGCCGGCCCATGGAACAGGAAATAATTCAAAAAATTTGGCGCCTTTTGTTGATCATAATGGAGACGGTTTATATAACCCTTATGATGGCGATTATCCAAAAATAAAAGGAGATCAGGCTTTGTATTTTATTTATAACGATAATTTATCAGCGCATCAAAATACCGGCGCTTTACCAATGGGTATTGAAGTACAGGCAATGGCTTATGCTTATGGTTGTTCGAGTAGTATAGCCGGTAAACCTGAATTGGATGTGACAACCTTTTATGATTATAAAATCATT
>Ga0207968_100450_pt1 | contig 15519 bp, 13 predicted proteins | sample LakWasMet21_HOW5_2_FD_183867 | JGI IMG/M metagenome (GOLD analysis project Ga0207968, IMG submission 183867) | Freshwater sediment methanotrophic microbial communities from Lake Washington under simulated oxygen tension - Sediment Metagenome... | ecosystem: Environmental > Aquatic > Freshwater >...
CAGCAAGGTGCCCTTCGTATACCGTTCGAACTTCGATAGCCAGTGCGGGCGGCGGGGAGCTCAATCTATGACACAGGCTTTCAAGCCTCAGGATGGGCACGACTTCCCCGCTGCCCTCCCGATGATCAGTCGGGGATTCTGAACCTTTAAATACTCAGAATCAAGATATAAGGATGGGCTGAGGCACGAAACCCACTTGTGCCCTTGTGGGGTATCAATCGCGAACGATGGGCTTCCTTCGTCAGCCCATCCTTGCCCTTTTCACTCCGGTAATGAATGGATATGAGATATGAACGGCGCTAACCCTACAAACATGAATTTGCCGAAAGCAGAAGACCTCTTGGAAACATTGCGCCATGAAGCGGCCGAACTGCGCAATTTCACAATCACGTTCTTATCGCTGCTTCTTTATGTCAGCCTGATAGTCGCTGCGACTGATCATGAACAAATTTTGCGAGTATCACCTGTTAACTTGCCTTTATTAAATGTCAATATCCCAATTTTGGGCTTTTATTGGTTTATGCCGCCATTTCTGTTTTTTATGCACCTGTATATTTTGGTGCAACATTACTTGTTTTCTCAGTTGGCCTTTCGTTTTCAGGATTCCTTGAGTTTCGAAACACAAGAGCTGCGAAATAATATTCGCCGTCGCTTGGGAAATCTGCCATTTCTGCATTGGCTGCTCGGTAAACATGGTCTGATGATGCAAGGCACTATGGCTCTGATTAGTGTGAGTTCTTTGGTGGTATGGCCGGTGTTTATGTTTTGGTGGATGCAAGCCCGTTTTTTGCCTTATCACGATGAGGATCTAGTGTTGTGGCAGCAGTGCTGGTTGACGATTGATACTATTTTCCTGGCGTACTTATGGGCCAAAATTCTCGATGAAAGTGACAGTGCCTGGAATTGGTGGAAAAAATCATTTAGGGTTTTTCAAGCTCCTGCCCTCTTGTTAAGCCAATTATGGCGTTTCATGCAAGCTCTTAGGTCTTCACCATTAAGTAGTTTGGACTTGGCTAGGACTAATCAAAGTCTAGAAATATTAATGGCCGGCGTACCAAAAATTGGATTGGCTATTTTACTGATTATAGCTTGGTTTTTTAGCTGGACCGTATCATTTGTTCCGGACTCTCACCAAGAAAAAAAATTAATCAAGGGGGTGGAATGGCTGGAAAGTTTTTTTGAATCTAATTCAAAAGAACCTCATTGGTTACTAAAAAATGTCAACCCGTCTAAATATGACTTCGAGGAACGATTGCTTTTTATACCAACCGCTATATTACATGAAAAACCATTGATTCAAAAAAGTGATTATAAAGAACTGTTAGAAATATATGATCCTGCACGAATAAATGAAGTTGACTGCCCAGAAAAATCCTCTCAACAAAATGATCAATCTCCTAATCAGAAAAAATGTTACCTTGTCGATGGCTGGATGCCACGCAATCTGATTCTGCGAGAGCGCGTCTTAACAGTTGATCTCCAATTAAGCCCTGAGCTTTTGACCAAGCTGCGTGCGGGGGGCGGAAAAGTGACGGATGAAACTTTAAACAAGGTAAATCATATCGATTTGCAAGGCAGAAACTTTGATTATGCAGATTTTTCCAATAGTAGTTTACCTAGATCTGATCTGAGAAGAACAAGCTTGAAACACGCCTATTTTTCTAATTCAAGGTTAGATCAAGCGGACCTGCAATACTCAAAATTAGATGGCGCGAATTTATCTAAGGCCGAACTGCCTGGTGTAAATTTGTCTGAGGCTGAGCTTCCTGGAGTGATTTTATATAAAGCTGAACTGTCAGGCGCTAATTTTATTAAGGCTAAAATGCCAGGCGCTAATTTATTTAAGGCTAAACTTACTGGGGTGAATTTAACTGAAGCTGAACTGTCTGGTGCTAATTTATATAGTGTTGAATTGGCTGGTGCGGACTTATCTAGTGCTAAACTGCCTGATGCTGAAATAATTGAGGCTAAACTGATTGGTGCAAATTTATCTGGGGCTATCCTCTCTGGCACGGATTTAAGCAAGGCAACAATGTATGGAGCGAATTTATCTAAAGCTGAGCTTTTTGGTGCAAAGTTAATTAGTACTGAAATGCCTGGAGCCATTCTTAAAGATATTATTTACGAAGGATTATCTGATCAAGAGGAAATCAAAAAACGGATAAAAAGTTTTCGTGAAAAATTAATAACAGTACCATATTTTAAAGCAGAGAAAAATCAAAAAGAACTTGAAAAAAAAATCATAGACTTTAGAAAAAAACTAATACAGAAAGCATCTTTTTCTTCGATTAAAGCCGATATACCATGCATTTCTAATAAATTAGAAAACACAATTTGCATCGATTGGGAGAGTACCCCAAAAAAGCAGCAAGATAAAGTTATAGAATTTTGGAAAACCATTGCATGTCGGGATGATAGTTACGATCATTCTGTAGCCAAGAATATTTTAAAGTTAAAAGAATGGCCAGGTTTAACTAACAAATTTGGGAAGTTATTATACGATTTAGAGTTTTGCCCTGGTTTAGCTAATTTACCAAACAATAATGCAGAATAAAATCATGAGGTTATTTTAAAATAAACTTATCTGATATTCTTCCTCTACCTTTGTTAGAGGTTTTCCCTTCAGGGACAATTGATATAAATTCTGCCTTCATCGATTTATAAAGGTACGAATTTTCTTTCCAATTCAATATGCTTGTCGATATGGATCACATCCTTGAAGTGTTCAAATGACAGATCTTTATTGATATTTTCGGTCGAACCGTGCTGTTTCAACTTCCCAAAGCAATCCTGTAGCGCCTGAGTCACCGAGAACAAACCAGACAAGGCGAAAGCCGCCAGTTTGTATCCCATCTCTTCAAGCTCCTGCACCGACAAGTTCGGAGTCTTGCCGCCTTCAATGATATTCGCGAACAGGGGGACGCCGGCAAAATGGCGGGCGACCTCTTTCAGTTCATCCCGCGACTGCGGCGCTTCGATGAACAACACGTCGGCGCCGGCTTCGAGATAGCGTTCGCCTCTTGCGATCGCCCCCTGTAGACCCTCGATCGCGCGGGCATCGGTCCGGCCGACGATGAGCAGGTTCGAATCGCCGCGCGCATAGACCGCCGCCTTGATTTTTTCGACTTGCTCCTGCACGGGAATCACCCGTTTGCCTTCAAAATGGCCACATTTTTTCGGCCATTCCTGATCCTCCAGGATGATGCCGGCGACTTTCGAGCTCGCGATTTCCTGCACCGTGCGGATCACGTTCAGTGGATTGCCGTAGCCGGTGTCCATGTCGGCGATCAGCGGAATCGAAACGCTGTTAGCGATTCGGCAAGCCGCGGCGATCGTCTCGCTGGCGGTCAGATAACCCATGTCCGGCTTGCCGAGTAAAGAAGCCGATAGGCCGAAGCCGCTGGTAAAGAGAAATTCGAATCCCGCTTGTTCGGCGACCATCGCGCCCAAACAGTCGTACACGGCGGGAGCGGCTTTGATACCGGGTTGTTCGATCAGGGCTCGGAGTGCGTTTTTCATAGATTTTGGCGTGCGTGTAAACGTGGGGATGCCGTTCATGAGCTATCAAGCGGTCTGTATTCTCGCCACCCTAATTGGTAATCCTAGCTAGCGGTGCGCTATGATAGCAGGCTATATTTTTTTCGTAGAGCTTTCCTTGACTTATGAAACTTGCACGGACCCTTTTCTTTATCGCGTTGGTGGTGGTCGCCAATGCCTCGATCACCTGGCTGAACAATCTGCCGCAGGATGCCGGAGTCGATGTGCCTGAGGGCAAGGTCAACAGTGTTTCGTTCGCGCCGTTTCGGGAAGGTCAGAGTCCGTTGACGCAGGTGTTTCCGAGTGCTCAGCAAATCGACGAGGATTTGCGCCTGTTGGCCGGTCAATCGCACACGATTCGCACCTACGCGAGTTCGAAAGGGCTGACCGAGGTGCCGGCGCTGGCGCGTAAATACGGTCTGAAAATGATTCAGGGCGCCTGGATCGGCGGCCCGACCATCGCGAAGGAAAACGAGGAAGAGATTGCCGCGTTGATCAAGGCGGCGAACGAATATCCTGACGTGATCACCCGGGTCATCGTCGGCAACGAAGTGCTGCTGCGCGGCGAACTCGAACCCGAGCAATTGTTGAGCTATATCCGAAGGGTCAAGCAGGCGGTCAAGCAGCCGGTGTCTTATGCGGATGTCTGGTCGTTCTACATACGCTATCCCGAAATCGCGAAGGAAGTCGATTTTTTTACCGTGCACATCCTGCCGTATTGGGAAGACGAGCCGTTGCCGGTCGATAAAACCGCCGAGCATATCGTAAAGAATTATCAGCGGATCCGCGACGCCTATCCCGGCAAGCCGATCCTGATCGGCGAATCGGGCTGGCCGAGCGCGGGCCGCCAGCGCGGCCCTGCTGTGCCGAGCGTGGTCAACGAAGCCAAATTCATCCGTTCGCTGGTACAGGTCGCGAATAAAAACGGCTTCGATATCAACGTCGTCGAGGCGTTTAACCAGCCCTGGAAGAGCAAGCTGGAAGGCGTGGTCGGCGCGAGCTGGGGGCTTTATTCGGTCGATCGCAAGCCGGTGTTTCCGTTGACCGGCAAGGTCGTCGAAAATCCGAACTGGCCGCTGCGGGTGTGGATTGCGGGTTTGCTGACTGTGCTGGCGGTCGGCTTTTACGCCAAACGCTTGCAAACGCTTTCGGCGTTGCCATTATTCGCATTCGTCGGCTTCGCGCAGTTGCTCTGCGCCTTGCAGGTCAACCAGACCGCAGATCTTTGGTATACCAGCTACAACAACCTGGAGCGTTTCCATGCGTTGTCGATCGCGGCGCTCGGCATCGCCCTGGCCGCGCTGCTGATCCAGCGCGGCGCGGAATTGTTACGGGTGGCGGGCGGCTGCGCCTGTTTGCCGGTCTGGAGCCGCTACCTGTTTCTGACCTTCGTCGCCCTGGCCTTTTACAAGGCGCAGGCGCTGGGCTTGAACGGGCGTTATCTGAACATTCCGTATCCGCTGACCTTGATCCCGGTGGCCGGAACGTTGGGCTTGCTGGTGCTCGGTTTTATCGGCGGCGAGCGAAACTGGCGGCAGGTCTTGGCCGGCATCGTCGGCGGGACTGAAAAGACGGGCGGCGTCTGTCAATTGAGCGCGCTATTGACGGTTGCCGGCGTGGCGCTCGTGGCTTTCGAAACCTATCAGATCATGATCGGCACCAATTTCCCGACCGCTTACCCGGTCTTCGCGGACAGGCTCCATGCCGGCTTCATGACCACCTTGACCTATAGCCAGCTGCAAGGCTGGGTCTTGTTGATCGCGGCGCTGATTGTTCAGTTGCCGCTCAGGCTCTTGGCCGGTGTATTGATCCTGGCGGTGCCGGCCTTGATCGTCGGGGAAACCTGTGCCTTCATGATCGGCCATGATTTCATCGAAGCGCATCCCGATTTCGGCGAGCGGCTGCAAACGGCTGTGATTTATACCGTGACCAATGGCCAGATGGTGTATTGGCTCGGAAGTTTGCTGGTGCTGGCACTGCCTTTGTGGGGCGGCGGCAGGACTGTCAGCCGGACGAGGCTGTAGCCGTAAGCCGGCAGAGACAGATTGACGGTAATGAGGATAGGAGGGCGCGCGATGCGTACCCTCCTATTTTTTTAGGAGCGGACCAGCAGATTGACCAAGATCTGTTCGTAAATGCCGGACAAGGCCTCCAGATCCTCAAGGCCGACATTCTCGTTGACCTTGTGGATGCTCTCGTTCAAGGGGCCAAGCTCGATCACCTCCGCGCCGGTCGGCGCGATGAAGCGTCCGTCCGAGGTGCCGCCGCCGGTGTCGTCGTGCGTGTCGTAGCCGGTCACCGTTTTGATTGCTTCATGCGCCGCATCGATCAGTCTGCCTTTCGAAGTTAGAAACGGATTGCCGGACAGCCGCCACTGAATGTCATAATTCAGGCCATGACGGTCGAAGATCGCATGCGTGCGCTGTTTGATCGTCTCTTCGTCGAGCTCGGTGCAGAAGCGCAGGTTGAACAGCACTTCGACCGAGCCGGGGATGATGTTCTCGGCCCCGGTCCCGGAATGAATATTCGAGACTTGCAGGCTGGTCGGCGGGAAAAACGCGTTGCCTTTATCCCAGACTTCCTCGGTCAATTCCTTCAAAGCCGGCACGAAGGCATGGATCGGGTTTTCGGCCAGTTCGGGGTAGGCGACATGGCCTTGAATGCCCGCGACGATCAGTTTCGCGCACAAGGAGCCGCGCCGGCCGACCCGGATCACGTCGCCGATCCTCTTGTCGCTGGACGGCTCGCCGACCAGGCACCAATCGATCTTTTCATTACGCGCTTCGAGCACCTCGACGACCTTCACGACGCCGTGCGTCGCGATGCCTTCCTCGTCGCTGGTCATCATGATCGCGATCGAGCCTTCATGCTCCGGATGCTTGCTAAGGAAATGCTCTAAAGCGGTCGTGAACGCCGCGATGCTGCCTTTCATGTCCGCCGCGCCGCGCCCGTACAATCTGCCGTCACGGATCGTCGGTTCGAACGGCGGCGACTGCCAGGCCTCCAAGGGACCTGTCGGCACCACGTCGGTATGGCCGAGGAACACGAACAAGGGTTTTGCTTTACCCTTTCTGAGCCAGATATTCTGCGTGTCCGCGAAATTCAGCCTTTCCTCGTTGAAACCCAGCGGCGCGAGCCGCGCGGCCAGCACGTCCTGGCAGCCTTCATCCTTCGGCGTGACCGACTCGCGGCTGATCAAATCCTTCAATAATTCCAGCGTTGCGCTCATCCTTTGGCGTCCTTCAAGTTCAGTGCTTCGTATTGATCGGCCTTGAAGCCGAGCGTCAGCGTGTTTCCGTTATCCAGAAGCGGGCGCTTGATCAAGGTTGGCATGGCGAGCATCAATTGAAACGCCTTGCCCTGATCCAGGCCTGCCTGCTGTTCGGGATTCAATTGCCGCCAGCTGGTGCTGCTCTTGTTCAGCAGCCTGTCCCAGCCGAGGCCTTCGATGAAGCGTTGCAGTAGCTCGGGCGGCAAGCCATCGACACGGTAATCATGAAAATGATGGTCGATGCCGTGCTGCTCCAGCCACTGCCGCGCCTTCTTGCAGGTGTCGCAGTTTTTGATTCCGTACAGCGTGATCATTACAATTGGCTGTTCAACAATTCGTCCAGGTCGGGCAGTGATTTGTCGGCCTTGCAGCGGCCTTTATACACATCGACGAATTCCATGAAGGCCTGTTCGAGGTCGTCCAGAATGTCTTGCTCGTTGTCGAGGTCTTCTTCCGGCACGTCGTCGGACTCCAGATACTCTTTTTGCAGAAGGATTTCGCTGTTCAGAGACAGCAGGGCATAGATGATCGCGTTATTGGAAAGATTTTCGCTCATGGGAGATCCGGATGGGTGGGTGGAAGAAAAAACCGGGACAAATTATCCCGGTCGTAAATGACAAATAATCAGTCGCGGAGCAGTTCGTTGATGCCGGTCTTGCTGCGCGTTTTTTCGTCGACCTGCTTGATGATCACCGCGCAGTACAGGCTGTATTTGCCGTCCGAAGATGGCAGGTTGCCGGAGACGACGACCGAGCCGGCCGGGATACGGCCGTAGGTGATTTCGCCGGTCATTCGGTTGTAGATCTTGGTGCTCTGGCCGATATACACGCCCATCGAAATCACGCAGCCGTCCTCGACGATCACGCCTTCGACGATTTCGGAACGCGCGCCGATGAAGCAGTTGTCGCCGATGATCGTAGGACCTGCCTGCAACGGTTCCAGCACGCCGCCGATGCCGACGCCGCCGGACAGATGCACGTTCTTGCCGATCTGCGCGCAGGAGCCGACCGTGACCCAGGTATCGACCATCGTGCCGCTGTCGACATAGGCGCCGATGTTCACGTAGGACGGCATCAGGATCGCGCCGGGCGCGATGTAGGAGCCGCGGCGGGCGACCGCGTTCGGCACGACGCGCACGCCGGCCTTGGCGAAATCGTCTTCGCTGTAGTTCGCGAACTTGCATTCGACCTTGTCGTAATAACGGGTGTTGCCGCCGTCCATCAGCCGGTTTTCGTTGATACGGAACGACAACAGCACCGCCTTCTTCAGCCATTGGTGGGTGACCCAGTCGCCATCGATTTTTTCGGCGACCCGCGCCTTGCCGGTGTCGAGCAGGTTCAGACACTCCTGCACCGCGCCGCGTACTTCCTGCGAGACGTTGGCCGGGGTGATGTCGGCGCGCTGTTCGAACGCGGCGTTGATGATGTTTTCTAATTCAGTCATGCTTGTTTTTAAAGTGTGTTAAGGAAATTTTTGAGGCGCAGGGCCGCTTCGACGCATTCTTCGAGCGGCGCGACCAGCGCGATGCGGACATGATTCCGGCCCGGATTGAAACCGCCGAAATCGCGTGACAGATAGCTGCCCGGCAGCACGGTCACGTTCTCTTGCGCAAAAAGCTGCCGCGCGAACTCGGTGTCGTCGATCGGCGTCTTGAGCCAGAGATAGAAGCCGGCGGGCGGTTTATGCAATACACAGACATCGTTCAGAATCTCGATCACCGCGGCGAACTTTTCCCGGTACAGGCGGCGGTTTTCGATCACATGTTTCTCGTCCTTCCAGGCCGCGATGCTCGCGTGCTGGGTCGGCAGCGGCAGCGCCGCGCCGTGATAGGTCCGGTATTTGAAATAGTCCTGCAAAATCGCCGCATCGCCCGCGACGAAGCCGGAGCGTAGGCCCGGCGCATTCGAGCGTTTCGACAGGCTGTGGAACACCACGCAGCGCTTGAACGCGGTGTTGCCGACCGCGAAGGCCGCTTCGAGCAGGCCCGCAGGCGGGCTGTTTTCGTCGTCGTAAAGCTCGCTGTAGCACTCGTCCGAGGCGATCACGAAAGCGTATTTTTCGGCCAGTTCGAGCAATTTGATCAGGGTTTCGCGCGCGATCACCGCGCCGCTCGGATTGCCGGGCGTGCAGATGTAAAGCAGCTGGCAGCGCCGCCAGATGCTCTCGGGAACCGCGTCGAAATCGGGCAGGTAGCCGTTTTCTGCGACCGTGTTCAGGAAATAGGGCTCCGCGCCCGCGAGCAGCGCCGCGCCTTCGTAGATCTGGTAGAACGGGTTCGGCATCACGACGAGCGGATTTGTCGTCTTGTCGATCAGGCATTGCGCGAACGAGAACAAGGCTTCGCGCGTGCCGCTGACCGGCAGGATCTGCGTTTCGGGATTCAGGAGCCCTTCCTTAAGCCCGAAACGGCGGGTCAGCCAGCCGGCGATCGTTTGCCGCAGCTCCGGCAAGCCTTTCGTGGTCGGATAATTCGACAGCCCGTGCAGATGCGTCAGCAGCGCTTCCTGGATCAGGTGCGGCGTCGCGTGCGCGGGCTCGCCGATCGACAAGGCGATGTGCGCCTTGCCGATCGGCGGCGTGATGCCCTGTTTCAGCGCCGCGAGCTTTTCAAACGGGTAGGGCTGTAGCTGTTGTAAATAGGGCGTCATCGTTTATTGGCACTGCGGGCGTCTGCCCGTGGCTTGCGCCTGTTGGAAAAGGCCCATCGCCTGCGGCATGTGCTGTTCGAGGTCGCGGATCCGGGTCGCATGCGAGGGGTGAGTGGACATGAATTCGGCGGTTTGCTGCCCGTGTGTCGCCTGCTCCATCCGTTGCCACAGGTTGATGCTTTGGCGCGGATCGAAACCGGCTCTCGCCATCAAATCGACGCCGATGATGTCCGCTTCGCTCTCCTGCGTCCGCCCGTAAGGCATCAGGACACCGTATTCCGCGCCGAGCCCGAGCATGCCGAACGCGGCCTGGCCCATCTGCGATTGCGGATTGGTCATCGCCTGCAGGATCGACATGCCCGAATTGACCGCCAGCTCCTGCGAAGCGCGTTCCGCGCTGTGCTTGGCCAGCACGTGGCCGATTTCGTGGCCGATCACCGCGGCCAGCTGGTCCTGATTGGAGACCAGGTTGAACAGGCCGGTATAGACGCCGACCTTGTTGCCGGGCAACGCGAAGGCGTTGAACGAATCGTCCTCGAACACCACGACCTCCCATCTGCCGCCGGTGCTTTGCGTGATGTTGCCGGCGATGCAGTTGGCGACCTGATTGTAACGCGCGTTGGTGCTGATCGGTTTGTCGTGTTTCAACGTTTCGAAAGCTTGCAGGCCCATTTGGTCGACTTGCGAATCGGGCAGCAAGATCAACTGACTGCGTCCGGTCGGACTGGTGATGCAGGCGGTCAGTGTGAATGCGGTCGCTAATACGGTGCAAATTTTTTTCAACATGATGGCGGCGCTTTAAAGTTGGAAAAGGCTCATTTTAACGTATCTTGATTGCGGCAGGTTAGGATTAATGCGTGGTGGCGCGATGCGCTTTCAAGGCAAGGCTTCCAGTCCCGCGTAAGCCAGCATCAGCCATTTGACGCCCGCGCCCTTGAAATTGATCTGCGCGCGTTCCTGCGCGCCCTGGCCTTCGAGTTGCAGGATCACGCCTTCGCCGAACTTTGCGTGCCTCACGCGCTGGCCGAGTTTATATTGGCTGACCGAAATAGAGCTTGCCGCGGGTCTCACCGGCGCCGCCGCTGGCCGGCTGACCTGGGCGCGGAGGCGAACTTCCTGGAGGTATTCGGCCGGAATTTCGCGCAGGAAGCGGGACGGGCGCGGATAATTCTCGCGGCCGTACAGGCGCCGGGATTCGGCATGGGTCATGTACAGGGTCTGCATCGCCCGCGTCATGCCGACATAGCACAGTCGGCGTTCTTCTTCGAGGCGTTTGGGGTCCTCGACCGATTGCTGCGACGGGAACAGGCCTTCCTCCATGCCGACCATGAACACGACCTTGAATTCGAGGCCCTTGGCCGAATGCAGGGTCATCAGCTGCACGCAGTCGTCGAAGTCCTCGCCCTGCATCTCGCCGGCCTCGAGCGCGGCATGCGCCAGGAACAGTTCGAGCGGGCCGAGGTTGTCTTCATTGCCGATATTGGGATCGAACAGGCGCGCCGCGTTGACCAACTCCTCGAGGTTTTCGACTTTTTCCTCGCCCTGTTCGCCCTTGCTGTTCTTGTAGAACTCGATCAGCCCGGATTTTTCGACGACCCGTTTGACCTGTTCGAACAGCTCCATGCCTTCGGTGCCTTCGGCCAGGCGGTCGATCAGCTGCATGAAGCCTGCCAGCGCATTGCCGGCGCGGGCGCTCAACATGCCGTGTTCGAGCATGATCGCCGCCGCGCGCCATAAGGAGGCGCCGCGATCGCGCGCGATGATGCGGAGGTCGTCGACCGTTTTCGCGCCGATGCCGCGCGTCGGCGTATTCACGATCCGCTCGAACGAGACGTCGTCGTCGCGGTTTGCGATCAGCCGAAGATAGGCCAGCGCGTTCTTGATTTCGGCGCGCTCGAAAAAGCGCAGGCCGCCGTAGACGCGGTAGGGAATGCCGGCCACGATCAGTCGTTCCTCGAATTGGCGGGACTGCGCGTTCGAGCGGTATAAAATCGCGGTATCCTGGCGCGCGCCGCCTTCGTTGACCCAGGCGCGGATGCGCTCGATCACGAAAAACGCCTCGTCCTGTTCGTTGAACGCCGCGTACAGCGAGATCGGTTCGCCTTCGCCCGATTCGGTCCACAGTTCCTTGCCGAGCCGGCCTTCGTTGTGCGCGATCACCTGATTCGCCGCTTTCAGGATGTTGCCGGTCGAGCGGTAGTTCTGTTCGAGCTTGACGACTTCGTGACCGGGGAAATGCTGCTGGAAGCTGTAGATGTTTTCGATTCGGGCGCCACGCCAGCCGTAAATCGACTGGTCGTCGTCGCCGACCACGAACAGATTGTTATTGTCCTGGGTCAACAGACGCAGCCAGGCATACTGGATCGTATTGGTGTCCTGAAACTCATCGACATGCACTTGCTGGAAGCGGTCCTGGTAGAAGGACAGTACGTCCGGGTTGTCGCGCAGGAGTTCGTGCGCTCTCAGCAACAGTTCCGCGAAATCGACCAGACCGGAGCGGTCGCACAATTCTTCGTAGGCGCGGTAGATCGCGATCATTTGGCGCTGGTACAGATCGCCGGTCTCCGGCATATGGCGGGCGCGGATGCCCTCGTCCTTCTGCGCGTTGATGAACCATTGCACCTGTTTCGGCGGCCATTTGGCCTCGTCGAGGTTCATGCCCTGCAAAATGCGCTTGATCACCCTGAGTTGATCGGCGGTATCCATCACCTGAAAGGTTTCCGGCAGCTTCGCTTGCCGCGCGTGGCGCCGGAGCAGGCGGTGCGCGAGGCCGTGGAAGGTGCCGATCCACAGGTTATGCGTCGGCCGCTGCAGCAACTCCTCGATGCGTCCGCGCATTTCGCGGGCGGCCTTGTTGGTGAAGGTGACCGCCAGAATGCCGAGCGGCGAGACGCCCTGCACCTGGATCTGCCAGGCGATCCGGTGCACCAGCACGCGCGTCTTGCCGCTGCCGGCGCCGGCAAGAACCAGCATCGCCCGCGAGGGCGCGGTGACCGCCTGGCGCTGGGCATCGTTTAAAGGGTCGAGAAGGGAGGTGACGTCGATCATTTTTTATTGCTTGCACATTTTGTATGGCTGTGTATATTTGTCCGGTTCTGGGAGTGACGGATTAGGACCGTGGTTTGCGGAATAATAACAATGACACAGTGAGGGTAAGAAGATGAGTTTTGATTTTAAACGTATGTTCAAATTTGAACACAATGTCGGCGACAAAGAAAAGAAATACCGCGTATACGGCGGCGCCGCGCTGTTTTTGATTTCGGTCGTGACCGCGTCGGTTTTTTTGTTGATCGCCGGCTGCGTGCTGATTGCGACCGGCTTTTGGGGTTGGTGCCCGGCTTATTCCGGCTTCGGCAGAAATACCTGCGAAACGTCGGGTTCGGGTCCCGCAGGCGAATAAGGCGCGTCAGGCTCGGGACGCCATCTGCCGGTCTTGAGCCTGATTTCCGGTTCAGTCCTCTTTCCGGAACTCACCTTCCAAGGCATCGCCGGCGGCCGCGCCGCGCGGACGAAACGGACTGCCCGCTTGTATCACCTGGATCAGATGTTTTTCGATCACGTATTGCGCGACCCTTCTGCGCAGCGGTGGAATCAGACAGACAAATCCCATCATGTCGGTAATGAAGCCGGGGGTCAGCAGCAGCGCGCCGCCGACCAGCAGGATCGGCCCTTCGATGATCTCGTAGGTTGGAAGGCTGCCTTGCGCGAGGTTTTCCTGGAAGCGCTTGAAGGTTTCGAAACCCTGCTTTTTGAGCAGCGACGCGCCGAGCACCGCGGTGAAGACGACCAGCGCGATCGTCGGAAAGGCGCCGATGATGCCGCCGACCGTCAGCAGCAGGTAAATCTCCGCGAACGGGACGAGCAGAAAGAACAGGAACATTATCTGGATAATTTTCATCTAAGAGCCGGGTTTTTGATCTGAGTAATTAAGCAATAGTAAGGGTAATAGCGGACAATTTCTAGCATAATATCCGCCTTTCGTTTTTTCGCCAGCAAAACATGCCGAACCGCGCCGAATTGATCCTTTGCACCTGCCCGGACCGGGATACGTCCGAAACAATCGCCCGGCGCCTGGTCGAAGGGCGACTGGCCGCCTGCGTGAACCTGCTGCCCGGTTTGACTTCGGTTTATACCTGGCAAGACCGGCTCGAAACGGCCGAGGAACATCTGTTACTGATCAAATCGACAAGGGACTGCTATCCGGCCATCGAGCGGACGATACGCGATCTGCATCCCTACGACTTACCCGAAATCATCGCCTTGCCGATCGCGCGGGGCTTGCCTGATTATCTGAACTGGATCGATGCATGCGTCTCTACCGACTAATTTTTTTCTGCCTGCTACTGACTTTCCGGCACGCGGCTTTCGCGCTGAACAGCGAGGACCTGTTGCCGCCGGATCAAGCGTTCAAGCTTTCGGCGCAGGCCTTGTCGCGGAGCCAATTGGAGTTTTCCTGGGACATCGCCGAAGGCTTTTCGCTCTACCGGAAGAATTTGCGCCTCGAGTCGAAGACCACGGGCGTCGAACTCGGGCCTCCCGGCTTTCCGGAAGGCAAGACCAAGCACGATGAAGTGCTCGGCGATACGATTCATTATCGGGACAAACTGACAGTGCCGGTGCCGGTCAGCGCCGGAGACAGAGCCGGGTCCGTGACCGTCGAGGCGCGTTATCAGGGCTGCTCGGATCAGGGCGTGTGTTATCCGCCGCAAAAAAAGACGCTCGACATCGCGCTGCCGGTCGCCGTGGCGGCTTCCTCCGGCAATCCGCTGTCGAATCTGGTCAAGGGCATCACCGGCCTGGCTTCGCCGGCGGCGCAGGATGAGCTGCTAAAGCCGGATCAGGCCTTTCAGTTTTCGGCGGCGGTCGCGGACCCGAATACCGTGCAGGTGAACTGGCAGATCGCGCCTGGCTATTACATGTACCGGGATAAAACCAGGCTCGAATTGCTCGATGCGGGCGGTACGACCCTGGGCGCCTATGAGGTTCCGCACGGCGATCCGAAACAGGACCCGGAATTCGGCCAAGTCGAGGTTTTTCATGACGAGCTGAGTTTCGATCTGCCCTTGAACCGTGGCGGCCAGGCCGCGCAAACGCTCACCTTGAAGGCATACTATCAGGGCTGCGCCGAGCGCGGCGTCTGCTATCCGCCGATGAGCAAGGCAGTGACCCTGAATTTGCCGGTGGCGCAGCAACTGGCGGCAGCGGCTCCGAAGCCCGAGCCCGACTTGTCCGAGCAGGATCAGATCGTGCATTTGCTGAAGCATGACAGTCTCGGCATGACCTTGGCCAGCTTCTTCGGCTTCGGCCTGTTGCTGTCGTTTACGCCCTGCATCTTTCCGATGATTCCGATTCTGTCCGGCATCATCGTTGGCCACCGCGCGATCACGACCTCGCGCGCGCTGCTGCTGTCGCTCAGTTATGTGGTCGCGTCGGCGTTGACGTATACGCTGTTCGGCGTCCTGGCCGCGCTGTTCGGCGGCAATCTGCAGACGACTTTCCAGCAGCCCTGGATCATCGCGACCTTCAGCGCCGTCTTTGTGCTGCTGTCGCTGTCGATGTTCGGTTTCTATCACCTCGAATTGCCGAAGTCCTGGCAGGCCCGGTTGCATAATTCGAGCGAGCGGCACCGCGACGGCTCGCTTTGGGGGGCCTCGATCATGGGCTCGTTGTCGTCCTTGATCGTCGGGCCTTGTGTCGCCGCGCCGTTGGCGGCCGCGTTGATCTATATCGGTCAGACCGGCGATGCGGTGCTCGGCGGCAGCGCCTTGTTCGCGATGGGCATGGGCATGGGCGCGCCGTTATTGCTGATCGGCGCCTCGGCCGGCAAACTGCTGCCGAAGGCCGGCGCCTGGTTGAATGCGACCAAGGGCGTGTTCGGCGTGATCATGCTCGCGATGGCGGTCTGGATGCTGAGCCGGATTCTGCCGCCCGCGCTCACGATGCTGCTGTGGGCGATGCTGTTGATCATTCCTTCGGTCTACCTGAGCGCGCTGGACCCTCTGCCCGAGCACGGCAGCGGCTGGCGCAAGCTGTGGAAGGGCGTCGGCCTGATCATGCTGGCTT
>Ga0207968_100455_pt1 | contig 15471 bp, 13 predicted proteins | sample LakWasMet21_HOW5_2_FD_183867 | JGI IMG/M metagenome (GOLD analysis project Ga0207968, IMG submission 183867) | Freshwater sediment methanotrophic microbial communities from Lake Washington under simulated oxygen tension - Sediment Metagenome... | ecosystem: Environmental > Aquatic > Freshwater >...
CTCTCTATGCCCGAACGCTGGAGCGCAAACGTCCCGATCGAAAAGCGCCCAGGCCCAAAAACCGCATCACACCCAAACCCAGACGGCAGTACCGGTGAGGCTTAACTTAACGGCATTGGCAACGTCCGTACGGTGGATCATCAAGGCTACTTTCCTATCTCCCTGGCGCAGGTCAGAAATGCAGTACTTTCGCTCAAGCAAGTCATCAATCCCCCAAACTATGGCGGATCGCCTTTTGGCAGATCCGCTCTACGGGTTGATTGTCAATTAGGCTCCGCCAAAATTAACCGGATGGTTTCAATTGTCATCATCAGCGTTGTCGGTTGCAAAGGGGATTCCACGAAGCCGCGCGACAGATAAAACTGTTTGGCTGGGTCATTAAGGGCATGAACCATGCATGGCGAACACACCGGCATTGCCGGAGACGGCAACTGCCCGCATCATCGCATCGCGCAGCAATGCCTGACCGATACCCTTGTTATGGTAACGCTTGTCGACGGCGAGCCTGCCCAACAGAAGGATCGGCAGCGGGTCAGGCATGTTTCGCCTCATCGCCTTTGGTGCGGCTTCGTGACATATGACGCCTGCGGATAAACTGTAGTAGCCGATGACATTCGTACCGGAACACACCACGAAGCACCGTGAAGCGCCAGTTGCTTGGTTTTTTAATGCCCGCTTTTTAAGCCATTCGTTTAGGGAAGGTTCCCCGCTGTCGAAATCTGTTGACTGGTGATCGGCCGTAAGCGGCGAAGGCGACTTAAGATTTAATGCTTCGGTCATTTATCCCAAGGGGCTTTTGTCTTAAGCAGCCGGCGTAATTTATCGGTCGGCGGCAGCGGTTGGTCGAGAAGCGCCTGAAATTTGGCAAAGGTGTCCGTATCGACCGAGAAAAAAGCTTGCTCTAACAAGACTTCTTCCGCTTCACGGCAGGCGGCTTCAAGCATAAAATCAGACCGGCTCCGGCCTAAACGCCTGGCAGCCTGGTCGATCAGATCGCGTTGCTTAGCCTTGGCGCGGATATTGATGGAAACAGCTTCTTTGGGTTGTATCTGTGACATGGTCATAGTTGAGTATGTATATCTTTCAAATATACATTTTTGTATAGCCGGTTGCAACACAGCGTGGTTCCGATAAATATGATCGAGACTACGGGCCGATCACATTCATTGCGCTAACCCTTTCTTCAACTCTTCCCAAACTGGACTAGTCTTAATGAAGATTTTCCATCAAGATGAGTCAAGTAATGTCTGAACAGCAAGCCCCCGTCCATATCGGCTATCTATCCGAAGTCCGCGGCGACGGCATGGATGCCCGCATCGCCGAGGAACACGCCAGCGAACTGCCGATCATCAAAGTCGGCAACGAAGAGATTCTGGCCGGCCATATCGGCTCTTATGTGGTGATCCGCCAGGCCACTATCGGCGTGTTGGCACTGGTGTTCAAAATTTGGGAAAAAGACCGCTATAACGGCGATGGTGTGCGTCAGTCGGAACGCTTCATTTCGCTGATCCCGGTCGGCGAGATTCAAGACAACGGCCAGTTCGTGCGCGGCGTGCGCCATTATCCGACGCCCGGCGCGAAGGTTTATGCGGTTGGACTCGATGAAATCAATGCGATTTTTTCTAAATTTCGAGAGTATCAGTTTTTCATTGGCCAACTCGCTTCGCACAAAGACTATCACCTCAGTCTCGATCCGCGCGCCTTGTTCGGCCGCCATTTCGCGATTCTCGGCCAGTCCGGATCCGGCAAGTCGTGGACAGTGACCAGCCTGATCCAGAACACGATCCGGGCGATGCCGCGAACCCATCTGATCATGCTCGACCTGCACGGCGAATATTGCTGGAAGGACACAGACGGCGTAGTGCAATCGGCGTTTCCGGACGACATGGTCAATTACATCGACGCGATGGAAATGGAGATGCCGTACTGGCTGATGACCTATGCCGAACTGGTCGATCTGTTCATCGACCGCGGCGATAGCGGCGCGACGATCCAGATGTCGTACATGCGCGAGGTCTTGCAGCAACTGAAGCGCAAGGAAGCCAAGAAGATCGGACTGCCGACCGTGTCGATCGACACGCCGATCTATTTCTCGCTGGCCGAGATGTACATGCAATTCAAGGCCGCGAACGAGGAGCGAAAGGATTTCGGCAAGACCCAGGGCGCGTTGTTCGGGCAGTTCGACGAATTCCTGATTCGGATGCAGAGCCGCTTCAACGACGTGCGCTATGACTTCCTGCTCAAGCCGAAACGCCGGAACAACTCCGAGAGCATGGCCGAGTTGCTGCGCGAATTTGTCGGTCTGGGCGAAAAAAAGGGCAATATTACGGTCGTCGATCTGAGCTCGGTGCCGACCGACGTCAGACCGGCGGTATCGGCGCAGGTTGGCCGCCTTGCCTATGAATTCAACTACTGGAACCCGCACCGGCGCGAATTCCCGATCACCTTGATCTGCGAGGAAGCACATGCCTACATTCCGCGCGAGAAAGGCGGCCAGTTTGAAGGCACCAAGAAAATGATGGAGCGGATCGCGAAGGAAGGACGGAAATACGGCGTCTCGATCGGCGTGGTCAGCCAGCGTCCGACCGAATTGTCCGAAACGATGCTGGCCCAATGCAGCTCGTTCATTTGCCTGCGCACCACCAACCCGGATGACCAGGCCTATATCCGCGGCCTGGTGCCGGAAGCGGAAGGCGATCTGACCGATATTCTGACCTCGCTCGGCCGCGGCGAGGCGCTGGTGGTCGGCGAAGCCGCGCCGCTACCGACGCGGGTGCAGATATACCGGCCCAACCCGGAGCCCAAAAGTAACGACGTCGATTATTTTACCGGCTGGCGCGAAGGCAAGGTCGATCTCGATGTGGCCGATATCGTCAATTTGTGGCGCACGCAGACCCGGAAATAAATCCCAGGAAAAATCCTTTGTGCCTGATATATCGCAATATTTTTCTGACAAGAGCCAATGAAACCGATATGATAGAAACTTTTTTATCTTTATAGGTTTTCAACATGCAAGTAGCTAACAACATGGCGGTTTCGATCCACTATACGCTGACCAATGACGAAGGCGAAGTGATCGACAGTTCCATCGGTAGCGACGCTCTGGTCTATCTGCACGGCAAAGGCAACATCATTTCCGGCCTGGAAAAGGAATTGGCCGGTAAAGCGGTCGGCGAGCAATTCACCGTCCGGATTCCGGCCGAAGACGCCTACGGCGAATTCATGCCGGAGCGGGTGCAGGTGATTCCGCGTTCGATGTTCGAAGGCATCGACCATCTCGAAGTCGGCATGCAGTTTCATGCGGATGTCAGCGCGGGCCCCGGCATCGTCGCGATCGTCGATATCGACGGCGACGACATCACGATTGACGGCAACCACCCGTTGGCCGGCGTACCGCTGACCTTCGATGTCGAAATCGTCGATGTCAGACCGGCGACAAGCGAGGAACTGGACCATGGTCACATTCACGGCGCGGGTTGCAATCATTAAGCGGAAATAACATTTACTTGCAGGATGATCTGCTTTACTCTGGCGCACCCTGCGCCCCTGACCGGGGAATGCCGGCATCGTTTTCCGATGCCGGCAATCAAAGACCGATTTTCAATACGCCTCTGCGTCGTGCCTTAATGAGCAGGAGCGAATCACTCGCTCCTGACCCGGCATCCAAGCAGGTATTATTCCAGGCATCCCGGAAAAAGCAGGCTGCAAAAAGGCGGGCGCTGCTCACCTTAGCCACTGACGATCGCCCGTAAAAAGCGGATGCTTCGTCGAAGCAACCGGATTGAATTGAAAAAAACGGAAGGGATTTTGGCAAACCGCAGACGGTTAGCCGGAAATTTCGTATTGGCCGGCGGAACTGTCCACGCGATCACGCAATTCCTTGCCGGGCTTGAAATGCGGAACAAATTTCTTGGCCAGAGCGACCGATTCGCCGGTTTTCGGGTTCCGACCCATGCGCGGTGGGCGCATATGCAGTGAAAAACTGCCGAAGCCTCTGATTTCGATCCGATCGCCGGTGGATAAGGCGTGGTTCATTTTTTCGATGATGCATTTGACCGCCAGTTCGACATCCTTGATTGCCAGATGCGGCTGTTGTCTGGCCAACGCTTCAATTAATTCGGATTTTGTCACATTCAATTCCGCGAAAAATTAATAACATGAATGGGACGCGCCTGACGGCGCGCCCCGGATCGATGGTGTTTATTTTTCAATCTGCTTGAACAGGTCACCCAGCGTCGGCGTTGCCGATTGCTGTGTGTAATCCTTGATGGCATGGCTTTCTTCGTCCTGATCTTTCGCTTTGATCGACAAAGAAATCGACTTGCTCTTCTTGTCCACACCGATGAATTTCGCTTCGATCGATTCGCCTTCCTTCAACAAGGTGCGCGCATCTTCGACGCGGTCGCGTTGAATTTCAGAGGCGCGGATATAGCCTTCGACATGGTCGGCCAAGGTCACGACCGCACCTTTCGCATCGACTTCCTTGATCACGCCTTGGACCAGGCTGCCTTTTTCATGGGTCGCCAGGAAGTTTTGGAACGGGTCTTGTTCCAGTTGCTTGATGCCCAGCGAGATACGCTCACGCTCGGGATCGACCGCCAGGATGACCGTTTCGATCTCGTCGCCTTTCTTGTAGTCGCGCACCGCGGTTTCGCCGTCGTCTGCCCAGGAAATGTCGGACATGTGCACCAGACCATCAATGCCGCCGTCCAGGCCGATAAAGATACCAAAATCGGTGATCGATTTGATCTTGCCCGAAATCTTGTCGCCCTTGTTGTGGGTCGCCGCAAATTCATCCCATGGATTGATCTTGCATTGTTTCATGCCCAGTGAAATACGGCGGCGTTCTTCGTCGATTTCGAGGATCATCACTTCGACTTCGTCGCCCAACTGCACCAGCTTGGACGGATTGACGTTCTTGTTGGTCCAGTCCATTTCGGAGACATGCACCAAACCTTCGACGCCCTCTTCGATCTCGACGAAGCAGCCGTAATCGGTCAGGTTGTTGACCTTGCCGAATACACGGTGACCGGCAGGATAACGACGGCCGATGTTTTGCCATGGGTCTTCGCCCATTTGCTTCATGCCCAGAGACACGCGGTTCTTGTCCTTGTCGTATTTCAGGACCTTGACCTTGACTTCCTGGCCGATCTCGACGCACTCGGAAGGATGACGCACGCGACGCCACGCCATGTCGGTGATGTGCAGCAAGCCGTCGATGCCGCCGAGGTCGATGAACGCGCCGTAGTCGGTCAGGTTCTTCACGACGCCGGTCACGATCGCGCCTTCTTCGAGCGTCTTCAGCAGTTCTTCTCGCTCGACGCTGTATTCTTTTTCGACGACCGCGCGGCGCGACAACACGACGTTGTTACGCTTTTGGTCGAGCTTGATCACCTTGAACTCGAGATCGCGGTTTTCCAGGAACGTGGTGTCGCGAATAGGACGCACGTCAACCAGAGAGCCCGGCAAGAAAGCGCGCAACGCGCCGACCGCCACGGTGAAACCGCCGCGGACCTTGCCGTTGATGCGGCCGATAACGGTCTCGCCCTTTTCGAAGGCGTTTTCGAGATCGAACCAAGCCTTGTTTCTCTTCGCTTTGTCGCGTGACAGAAGAGTCGCACCCAAGCCGTCTTCGAAGAGATCCAACGCGACTTCGACTTCGTCGCCGATCTGGACTTCCAATTCGCCATCGTTGTTTAAAAATTGCCATTTCGGAATCACGCCTTCCGATTTGGCATGCGTGCTGACAATGATCATGTCATTTTCAATATCAACGACGGTGCCGATCAGCATGTCGCCGGGCGACATTTTGGTCTTGTTTAAACTTTCTTCAAGTAACGCAGCAAAGCTTTCGCTCATGTTGTTTGTATCCCGCCAACCGAAAAAACGGCCGGCATTAGTAATGTTAAAGTTGAAAAAAACCGCGCCTGTCAGGGCCGCGACCGTTCTTTTAATCCTGTCTGGACTAAATTTAGAATTTCCTCGACGACTGAGTCTATCGTCATATCGGAAGAATCGAGGTAAAGCGCGTCGCTCGCCATCGCTAAAGGGGCCGTAGCACGTTCCCTGTCGCGGCGATCACGTTCTTCTATCTCGTTTGTTATTTGTATTAGGTTAGCATCAATTCCTTTTTCTTTCAACTGTTTATACCGACGCTGCGCTCTTTCGGCGGCGCTCGCGGTCAAAAATACCTTGAAAGAGGCCTCCGGAAACACGACCGTGCCCATGTCGCGGCCGTCCGCGACCAGCCCCGGCAACTGTTTGAAATCGCGCTGTTTTTGCAGCAGCACCTGGCGCACGTCGGGTATCACCGCGACGGTCGAGGCGATCGCGCCGGTGCTTTCCAGTGGAATCTCGGCGGTTACATCGACGCCGTCCAGTCTAACGGCCAACTCCTCGCCGCACTCAAATTCCAACTGCATCGCCTCGGCAACGCCGACAATCGCTGCTTCATCGGCCAGATCCACCGCCCGCTTCGCTACCGCCAGCGCCAGCGAGCGGTATATCGAGCCGCTATCCAGATAATGCCAGCCGAGCTTTTTCGCGGCGAGCCGGCTGACCGTGCCCTTGCCGGCGCCGCTCGGCCCGTCGATCGTCAGCACCGGGATCATCACGCCTCCGACACGCAGATGTCGAGACCGAGCCGCTTGACCAGGTCCTTGAATTCCGGAAACGAGGTGTTTACGTTCAGGCAGTCCAGGATCGTGATCGGTGCATTCGCGCGCAGACCCGCAATCGAAAACGCCATGGCGATCCGGTGATCGCCGTGTGATTCGACCGTACCGCCGCCGATCGGGTTCCCGCCCTGAATTACCATGCCGTCCGGAGTCGGCTCGGCGGCGACGCCCAAAATCTTCAGGCCGTCCGCCATCACCTGAATCCGGTCGGATTCCTTGACCCTGAGTTCTTCCGCGCCGGTCAGGCGGGTTTGTCCTTCCGCGCAGGCCGCCGCGACAAACAGCACCGGAAATTCATCGATCGCGAGCGGCACCAACTCTTCCGGGATGTCGATGCCCTTCAACTGGCTGGATGTCACGCGCAAATCGGCAACCGGCTCGCCGCCGACGACGCGCTCGTTCAATACTTCGATCTTCGCGCCCATCAATTTGAGTATGTCGATCACGCCGGTGCGGGTCGGATTGATGCCGACATGCTTCAACAGTAGATCGGAACCCGGCGCAATCGACGCGCCGACAAGGAAAAACGCGGCCGAGGAAATGTCGCTCGGCACGTCGATTGCGCAGGCGGTCAGCTTGCCGTCCGCGTTGATCGTGACCTTGTTGCCGTCTTTTTTGACCGGATAGTTGAAGCCGGACAGCATCCGTTCGGTATGATCGCGCGTCGGCGCCGGCTCGATGACCGACGTGTCTCCTTGCGCATACATGCCGGCCAACAGCAGGCAGGATTTGACCTGCGCGCTCGCCATTGGCATCGTATAATCGATGCCCTGCAGTTGCCCGGCCTTGCCGGTGATGTATAACGGCGCGGTGCCTTTCTCGGTCGTTTTGATCTCCGCGCCCATCGTCCTCAACGGCTCGGTGACCCGCTTCATCGGCCGGCCGGACAAGGATTTGTCGCCGGTCAGCACCGAATCGAACGCCTGCCCGGCCAGAAGGCCGCTGAGCAAACGCATCGAGGTGCCGGAATTGCCGAGATACAGATCTTTTGCCGGCGCTTTCAAACCCTGCTTGCCGACACCGTGAATCGTCAGCTCGCCGTTGACCGGGCCTTCGATCTTGACGCCCATGTCGCGGAACGCCTGTAAGGTCGCCAGCGCATCTTCGGCTTCGAGAAAGCCCTTCACATGGGTCACGCCCTCGGCCAGGGAACCCAGCATGATCGAGCGGTGCGAAACCGATTTATCGCCCGGCACGCGCGCCTCGCCCTGTAAACTGCCGCCCGGATTGACTTTGAAAGTAATGGATTTGCTCATATTAATTTTCTAACTGGTCTAAAAAGCGTTGCCGTGCATTTTTGGCATACGAGAAGGTTTCAAAAAGGCGCCGGCCGTCGTTGTCCGCCAGCAGTTGTTCAATCTTGTCCAATTCGGTCTTCAGCTGATGCAGCAGCGGGATCAACTGGTCTTTGTTCGCGGTGCAGATGTCCCGCCACATGGTCGGGTCGCTCGAAGCAATCCGGGTGAAATCGCGAAAACCGCCGGCCGCGTATTTGAAGATATCGCACTGCTCGTCTTGCCGGCCGAGCATGTCGACCAGCGCGAACGCGAGCAGATGCGGCAAATGGCTGGTTGCGGCCAATACCGCGTCGTGATGCTCCGCGCTCATCACCGACACCCGCGCACCGATGCGCGCCCAGAATGACTGGATAAGGCTCAGCGCGGCAGGATCGGTGTGAGCGAGCGGGGTGATGATCAGGCGTCGGCGCAGGAACAAGTCGGGCAGCGCGGCTTCGACGCCGCTGTTTTCGGCGCCCGCGATCGGATGCGCGGGCACCAGATTGCCCGGCACGCCCCCGAACACACGCTCGGCCGCCGCGATCACATTGCTCTTGGTGCTGCCGACATCGCTATAGACGCAGTCGTTTGACCAATACGGCCGCAGCAGCGCGAACACCGATTCGACCGCGCCGACCGGCACCGCGACCAAAACCGCATCGGCCCCATTCAGGGCCGCTTCGATGTCGAGAAAATAATCGTCGATCACGCCCAGCCGTTTCGCGGTTTCGAGATTCTGCCGCTCCTGCTCGCGGCCGTAGCCGACGATGCTGGCGGCCAGGCCGCGGCTCCGCGCCGCGCGCGCGACCGAACCGCCGATCAGGCCGACGCCGATGATGCAGAGGCGGTTAAACATCAGGATCAGGCATTATTCAAACACTCGGTCAGCGCCTGCAAAAACAAATTGTTTTCTTCCGGCGTGCCGATGCTGATCCGGAGGTGATTCGGCATCTCGTAATTCGCAACCGGGCGGACGATCACGCCTTTGCGCAGCAAGGCTTCATAAACCGGAAGCGCCGGCTCGCTCAAATCGACCGAAACGAAATTGCCGGCCGAAGGAATCCATTTGAGGCCGAGATTCTTGAAGCCCTCGGTCAGTTGCTTCATGCCGAGCGTATTGTTTTTGATCGTATTTTGCAGATGCTCGCTGTCGTCCAGCGCGGCTTCGGCGGCGGCGAGCGCCAGCGAGTTGTTATTGAACGGCTGCCGGACCCGGTTCAGAATATCGGCCATTTCAGGGCTCGATAGACAATAACCGATGCGCAGTCCAGCCAGGCCGTAAGCCTTCGAAAAGGTCCGCGCGATCACCAGATTCGGGCACTGGCCGAGCCAGTCGATCGCATCCTGCTCACCCTTGCGCTGCACGAACTCGTAATAGGCCTCATCGAGTATGCAGACGCAGGTTGCCGGCAGCGATTTTATGAAGTCTTCCAGCGGCGACTGCGGCAGCAAGGTGCCGGTCGGATTGTTCGGATTCGCGATGAACACGACCCGTGTCTCGGCATTCACCCGTTGCCGAATCGCCTGCAAATCGTGCCCGTAATTCGTGGCTGGCGCAACAATCGACCTGGCGCCGACGGCCTGGGTCACGATCGGATAGACCGCGAAGGCATGCTGGGAAAATACCGCGTTCAAACCGGGCGCCAGAAATGCGCGCGCGACCAGTTCCAGAATTTCGTTCGAGCCGTTGCCGAGCGTGATTTGCGCCGGGTCGACAGCGTATTTTATCGCCAGCGCCTTTTTTAAACTGAAGCCGCTGCCGTCCGGATACAACGCCAACTCCGACAGCGTCCTCCGCATCGCGGCCAGCGCTTTCGTGCTCGGCCCCAAGGGATTCTCGTTCGACGCGAGCTTGATCACGCGCTCGAGACCCAGTTCGCGCTGCAATTCCTCGATCGGTTTGCCGGGAACGTAAGGAACCAGTTGTTGAACGCCGGCAACGGCGAGTTGGAAAATGGATCGCGCAGTGGTCATGAGGTCTCGTCGTCTGGTCGCGGCATTAAGCCGAAAAAATCAAAGCACGGCCTTCGGGTAGGAGCCGAGCAATTTGAGCATATTCACATTCGCTTTCAACAGGCCCAAGGCGTCCGCGACCTTCGGGTCTTCGCCATGGCCGTCGATGTCGATGAAAAACACATACTCCCACAAGCCCTGACGAGACGGCCGCGACTCGATATTGACCATGCCAATGCCGAATTTCGCAAACGACTCCAGCGCCCGGTACAGCGCCCCTGGCTGGTTGCCGGTCGAAAACACCAATGACGTTTTATCCTTGCCGGTCGGCGCGGAATCCTGCTTGCCGATCACGATGAAGCGGGTCGTGTTGTTCGTCTGGTCCTCGATATTTTGTTCGAGCACCGGCAGCTGATAGACTTCGGCCGCCGCCAGTCCCGCGATCGCCGCGGCGTGCTTGTCCAGCGACGCCAACCGCGCGGCCTCCGCATTGCTGCTGACCGCGGTCACCTTCGCTTGCGGCAGATGCGTGTCGAGCCATTTCCTGCACTGCGCCAGCGACTGCTGATGCGAGAAAATCTCGCGGATCCCGGCCAGCGATTCGGCATGCCCCATCAGGTTTTGATGCACGCGGACCTCGACTTCGCCGCAGATTTTCAACGGCGAGGTCAGAAAGCGATCCAAGGTATGATTGATCACGCCTTCGGTCGAATTCTCGACCGGCACCACACCGAAATGGCACTTGCCCAGTTCGACCGCGTTGAACACATCGCCGATCGCCGCGACCGGACTCGTCTTCACCGACGAGCCGAAATGCTTGAACACCGCCTGCTGCGAAAACGTGCCTTCGGGCCCCAAAAAGGCGACTTCGAGCGGCTTTTCCAGCGCGAGACAGGCCGACATCAGCTCCCGGAAGAAGCGCATCACGGTATGATCCGGCAGCGGTCCCTGGTTCAGTTCCTGGATCCGGCGCAGCACCATCGCCTCGCGATCGGGCCGGTAAAACGTGCCCTGCTCGCCTTCGGCGATCTTGGTCTTCGCGACCGCCTCCGCGCAATGCGCGCGCCGGTTGATCAATTGCAGAATTTCCGCATCGATCTGATCGATTTCGGTTCTGATTTCCGCAAGAGGTCTGACAGACGACATAGGGGCTCCCTCCGGCTTCGAGCGGCTACGCTTAGTGCGTTCTTTCGAACTCGGCCATGAACTCGCACAAGGCCTTCACGCCGGCTTCCGGCATCGCGTTGTAGATGCTCGCGCGCATGCCGCCGACCGAGCGGTGGCCTTTCAGTTCGAACAGACCGTTCGCTTCCGCCGCCGCCAGGAAAGGCTTGTCGAGCGCCTCATCTTTCAGAATGAACGGCACGTTCATCCGCGAGCGATAAGGCACATCGACAGGATTGCTATATAAAGATGACTTATCGACCAGATCGTACAACAGCGCGCTCTTCGCGATATTGCGCTGCTCGATCGCGGCCACGCCGCCCTGCGCCTTCAGCCATTTCAGCACCAGGCCGACCAGATACCAGTTATAGGTCGCCGGCGTATTCAGCATCGATTCGTTCTTGGCCTGAACCGCATAATTGAACACCTCCGGCGTCGTTTTCGGCGCATGGCCGATCAGGTCGTCGCGCACGATCACGACCGTGACGCCGGCAGGCCCCATGTTCTTCTGCGTGCCGGCATAGATGATGCCGAATTGGCTCACATCGACCGGGCGCGACAGGATGTTCGACGACATGTCGGACACCAAGGTCAGCCCTTGGCTGTCGGGAATCGATTGGAATTCGACGCCATGGATCGTTTCGTTCGAGGTATAGTGCAGATACGCCGCGTCCTGATCGATGGCCCAACCGGCCACGTCCGGAATTGTCGTGAACTTGGATGCCTCGGCATTCGCGCTGACCACCACCTCGCAATAATTACCCGCGTCCTTGATCGCCTTTTCGGACCAGGCGCCGGTGTTCACATAGCAGGCCTTGGCCTTGCCGCGCAGGATGTTTTGCGGAATCATCGAAAACTGCGCGGTCGCGCCGCCTTGCAGGAACAGCACCTTGTAGTTAGGCGGAATCGCCATCAATTCACGCAGATCCTGTTCCAGTTCTTTCGCGATGATCGAGAAAAACTTGCCGCGATGGCTCATTTCCATCACCGACATGCCGCTGTCCCGCCATTCGAGCAGTTCATCACGGGCTTGTTTGAGCACTTCTTCGGGGAATGCCGAGGGGCCGGCGCTAAAATTATAAACTCGTGACATGCTCACTCTTCTCCTGATTCCAATTCGCTATCTGTATCGTCCGCATCCTGATCCGACGCGGAATCGTGTTCGTTGCTGTCTTCTTCGCCGATGTCTTCATCGTCGTCCTCTCCGGCCAGACCTTCGATCCGATCGACGCCGATCACCTTTTCCTTTTTGTCCAGGCGAATGATCGTGACGCCCTGGGTATTGCGTCCGACGACCGAGATGCCGTCGACCGGCGTCCGCACCAGGGTGCCGCCGTCGGTGATCAGCATGATTTCATCCTGATCGTTGACCAGCACCGCGCCGACCACCGCGCCGTTGCGCTCCGAGGTCTGGATCGCGATCACGCCCTGGCCGCCACGGTTATGGCAGGGGAATTCCTCGAGCCGGGTGCGCTTGCCGTAGCCGTTTTCGGTGATGTTCAAGACCGTGCCTTCGGTGCCGATGATCAGCGAAATGACCTCCCGCCCTTCCGCCAGGCGCATGCCGCGCACGCCGGCCGCGTTGCGGCCCATCGGCCTGACGTCGGTCTCGTTGAAGCAGACCGCCTTGCCGTCACTGCTGAACAGTAAAACATTCTGGCTACCGTCGGTGATCGCGACGCCGACCAGGCGGTCGCCGTCCTGCAAATCGACCGCGATCTTGCCGCCGCTGCGCTGGCGCTCGAATTCGGTCAGAGGCGTCTTCTTGACCGTACCCTGCGAGGTCGCCATGAACGTGTACTTATTTTCGCTGAACTCCTGCACCGGCAGCATCGCATTGATCTTCTCGCCCTGCTCCAGCGGCAACAGGTTCACGAACGGCTTGCCGCGCGAGGTGCGACTGGCGATCGGTAATTGATAGACCCTGAGCCAGTAGACCTTGCCGAGCGAGGAGAAACACAGGATCGTATCGTGGCTGTTGGCGACGATCAGCTTGTCGACGAAATCCTCCTCCTTGGTCGCGGTCGCCATCTTGCCGCGGCCGCCGCGCCGCTGCGCCTTGTAGTCGCTCAAAGGCTGTGCCTTCACATAGCCCTCGTGCGACATCGTGACCACCATGTCTTCCTCGGTAATCAGGTCTTCCTCGGACAAATCCAGCCGGTCCTGAATGATTTCGGTGCGGCGTTCGTCGCGGTAATTGTTCAAAATCTCGACCAGCTCTTCACGCACGACTTCCATCAGGCGAACGTCGCTGCCCAGGATTTTCAGATACTCGTCGATCAGTTTCAGCAACTCCTTGTATTCATCAACGATCTTGTCCTGTTCGAGCCCGGTCAGGCGGTGCAGACGCAGCTCCAGAATCGCCTGCGCCTGCGCTTCGGAGAGACGGTATAAACCGCCGACGATGCCGAATTCGGGCGGCAAATCTTCCGGCCGCGAGCGGTCGGAATCGGCCCGTTCGAGCAGCGAGGTGACCAGGCCGGGATTCCAGTTTCGAGCCAACAAGCCGGTCTTTGCTTCCGCCGGATTGGCCGAGGTCTTGATCAGTTCGATCATCTCGTCGATGTTCGCCAGCGCGATCGCGAGACCTTCCAGGATATGCGCCCGCTCCCTCGCCTTGCGCAGGTTATAGACGGTCCGGCGCGTGACGATCTCGCGGCGGTGGTCGATGAACGCGCTCAGAATTTCTTTCAGGTTCAGACAGTGCGGACGGCCGTCGAGCAGCGCCACCATGTTGATCCCGAATACGGTCTGGAACTGGGTCTGCTTGTACAGATTGTTCAACACGACTTCGGGCATCTCGCCCCGGCGCAGTTCGATCACCAGGCGCATGCCGTCCTTGTCGGACTCGTCGCGGATCGCCGAAATGCCTTCGATCTTGCCTTCCTTGACCAGCTCGGCGATCTTGATCTGTAAATTCGCCTTGTTGACCTGATACGGCAGTTCGGTCGCGATGATCGCCTGCCGGCTGCTGTCGCCGATGTCCTCGAAATGGCAGCGCGCGCGCAGATAAATCTTGCCGCGGCCGGTCGTGTAGGCGCTGTAGATACCGGAGGCGCCGTTGATGATGCCGGCGGTCGGGAAATCCGGGCCCGGCAGATGCTCCATCAGTTCGCGGATCGTGGCTTCGGGATCGTCGATCAACGCCAGGCAGGCGCCGATCACCTCGTTCAGATTATGCGGCGGGATGTTGGTCGCCATGCCGACCGCGATGCCGGACGAGCCGTTGATCAGCAAGGTCGGAATCCGTGTCGGCAGCACCTTCGGCTCGGACTCGGACTCGTCGTAGTTCGGAATGAAATCGACCGTTTCCTTGTCCAGATCGGCGAGCAATTCATGCGCAATCTTCGCCATCCGCACTTCGGTATAACGCATCGCGGCGGGGGAGTCGCCATCGACCGAGCCGAAGTTGCCCTGGCCGTCGATCAGCATGTAGCGCATCGAAAACGGCTGCGCCATGCGCACGATCGTGTCATAGACCGCGGTGTCGCCGTGCGGGTGATATTTACCGATCACGTCACCGACGACGCGAGCGGATTTTTTATAAGGCTTGTTCCAGTCATTGCCGAGCTCGCTCATCGCATACAACACGCGGCGGTGCACCGGCTTCAGGCCGTCCCTGACATCCGGCAAGGCGCGCCCGACGATCACGCTCATCGCGTAATCTAGATAGGACTGTCGCATCTCGTCTTCGAGATTGACAGGAATGATTTCTTTCGCGTAGTTCGACATGGCCACTTCATTCTAAGCAAAGCCGCCACGCTGCTTGCGCTGACCGGCCCTGCTGGTTCCTACATTCCTTCCCAGACACGCCGGCGATGTGCTGCGGAAAGATCAGGTTGAATCGGTAATTAACCCGCGCATTGTAGCAAATTTCGCTTGGTTCGTCGAAGTTTGTAAGAGACCTAAAACAGAAGGACGGCAAGTCCAGAATGCTTTGGATAAGCTGCCGGTTGCATCCATTGTGCGCCGCTGTTAAATTGGCATTCAACCGCACCAAGGTGGAGAAAACGACATGTCCTATCCCGCTGCAACTCTTCCCGAACCGATCCTGACTCCGGAAGCCTATTTACTGGGGGAAAACGATAATTCCATCGGCATACGCCACGAATATGTCAATGGCCTGATCTATGCGATGGCGGGAGCAAGCCGCAACCATAATCGCACGATCGGCCGGATGTACGCCCGTTTGCTACAGCATTTGCAAGGCACGCCTTGCGAACCGTTCCAATCGGACATGAAAGTGAAAGTGCAAAACGGCGACGACGTGCGCTTTTACTATCCGGACGTGCAGGTGACTTGTGCCGAGGAGGAAGACCGTTATTTTAACGAGCATCCGTGTTTGATCGTGGAAGTGCTGTCCGAGGCCACCCAGCGCCAGGATAGAACCGAAAAACGCC
>Ga0207968_100464_pt1 | contig 15281 bp, 11 predicted proteins | sample LakWasMet21_HOW5_2_FD_183867 | JGI IMG/M metagenome (GOLD analysis project Ga0207968, IMG submission 183867) | Freshwater sediment methanotrophic microbial communities from Lake Washington under simulated oxygen tension - Sediment Metagenome... | ecosystem: Environmental > Aquatic > Freshwater >...
AAGGCACTGAAATGGTGATGCCGGGCGACAACATCGCCGTCGACATCACCCTGATTTCGCCGATCGCGATGGATGAAGGTTTACGTTTTGCAATTCGCGAAGGCGGTCGTACGGTCGGTGCGGGCGTGGTCGCGTCAATCATTGAATAGTGATTGCGATTAAGTTATAATTAGAAGTTCTGTAGGTTTTTCGTAATAGGTCAGTAGCTCAATTGGTAGAGCAGCGGTCTCCAAAACCGCAGGTTGGGGGTTCGAGACCCTCCTGGCCTGCCATTACGAATAACACAAAAGCATTTTGCTGACTTTAAAACATATGAATACTCAAGCTGAAGCGCAGACATCGATACTGGATATTGTCAAGCAGGTTGTTTCTGCGGCATTGGTGATTGGTGGTATTGCTGCGTTCTACTATTTCGCGGAGCAGGTGCAGTTGATTTACCGCGTGCTCGGCTTGGTCGTGATCGTGGCGGCGGTATTGTCCATGCTGTTGACGACCGAACTGGGTCGTGAGGGATGGGCTTTCGCTCAGGATTCGAAAGTCGAAGTCAGAAAGGTTGTCTGGCCGACCAAAGATGAAACCGTGCGGACGACGATGTTGGTGTTTGCGATGGTGACCGTCGTTTCATTGATACTCTGGTTGTTGGATATGTTTCTTTTTTGGGGTGTGCGCCTGTTAACGGGCCAAGGCGGTTAATCGGATGGCGTTGCGATGGTATGTAGTGCATGCTTACTCAAACTACGAGAGTAAAGTCAAGCAGGCGCTCGAAGAAAGAATCAAAAGAGAAGGTTTGGAGCAGTATTTCGGCAAGATCCTGGTTCCGACCGAGGAGATCGTCGAAATGCGCCTGGGTCAGCAGCGCAAGAGCGAGAGAAAATTTTTCCCTGGTTACGTTTTGGTGCAGATGGAGTTGACCGACGAAACCTGGCATCTGGTCCGTGACGTGCCGAGAGTCTTGGGATTTATTGGTGGTACCTCGGATCGGCCCGCGCCGATCTCCGAAAAGGAAGCGATGGCTATCCTGAATCGGGTCGAAGAGGGCATCAACAAGCCGCGGCCGAAGATCTTGTTCGAAGTCGGCGAAGTCATCCGCATCATCGACGGCCCGTTCAAAGACTTTAACGGGGTCGTCGAAGAAGTCAATTATGAAAAAAGTAAATTGAAATTGTCGGTATTGATCTTTGGTCGGTCTACGTCAGTGGAGCTGAGCTTCAATCAGGTCGAAAAAAGCTGAACAATCACGGTTTATCGTAGTCTGAATCCCTGTCTGCATAAGGCGGGGATTTTTATGTCTGGGGGAGCAGAAATGCGTTTGCACCCAATTTGGAGTAACAATGGCTAAAAAAATCACAGCATACATCAAACTGCAAGTCAAAGCAGGTGAAGCGAACCCAAGTCCACCGGTCGGGCCGGCGCTGGGTCAACGCGGCGTCAACATCATGGAGTTCTGCAAGGCATTCAATGCGAAGACTCAGGATGTCGAAAAAGGCCTGCCTTTGCCTGTCGTGATCACCGTTTACAGTGACCGCAGTTTCACCTTCATCACCAAGACTCCGCCAGCGACGATCCTGCTGAAGAAAGCCAGCGGCATCAAGAGTGGCAGCAGCAATCCGAACACCAAGAAGGTCGGCACGGTCACCCGTGCGCAATTGGAAGAAATCGCGAAGGCCAAGATGGAAGACTTGAATGCGGCAAACCTGGAAGCCGCCGTCAAAACGATTGCCGGCAGCGCGCGCAGCATGGGCTTGAATGTGGAGGGCTTATAATGGCCAAGTTATCTAAAAAAGCAAAATTGATTAAGAGCAAGGTCGACAGAACCAAACAGTATGCTATCGCGGACGCCGTTGCCTTGCTGAAGGAGCTGGGTACCGCGAAATTCAGCGAATCGATCGATGTCAGCGTGAATCTGGGTGTCGATCCGCGCAAATCCGATCAAAACGTCAGGGGCGCCACCGTGTTGCCGAACGGCACCGGTAAAAGCGTGCGCGTCGCGGTATTCGCGCAGGGTCCGAATGTGGATGCGGCCAGAGCCGCCGGCGCGGACATCGTCGGCATGGACGACCTCGGCGATCAAGTCAAAAAAGGCGAATTGAATTTCGACGTGGTGATCGCGTCTCCCGATGCAATGCGGGTGGTCGGACAGTTGGGTCAAATCCTGGGTCCACGTGGCCTGATGCCGAACCCGAAAGTCGGCACCGTGACGCCGGATGTCGCGACTGCGGTCAAGAATGCGAAATCCGGACAGGTGCGTTACCGTACCGATAAAGCCGGCATCATCCATTGCACGCTCGGCAAGGTTGCGTTCGATGCGGCCGCGATTCAGGGCAACCTGGAAGCGTTGCTGGCGGATCTGAGAAAAGCCAAGCCCGCCACTTCAAAAGGCATTTACATCAAAAAGATTACCTTGTCGTCAACGATGGGGCCAGGCCTGTGGCTGGATCAAAACAGTCTTTCAAGCTAAATAAAGACAAGCAAGACTTTGGGTTGCCGGTAACGACGGCAACCGTCAAAGACCGCAGGTGTTGCAACAACTTAATTTCCTGCGCAGACGGAAGCTGGACCTAACAAACTGGGAAAAGGGACCGTAAGGTGCATCCTTCAGGATGTGTTTTATCACGCTGGACGAGTATCCAGCAACTTACCGGAGGTAGGCTGTGGCACTAAATTTAGACGGCAAAAAAGCTGTTGTCGAAGAAGTCGCTGTATATGCCGCTAAAGCGTTTTCTGCCGTCGCAGCAGAATATCGTGGTCTGAGCGTAACGGAACTGACCGAATTACGTAAAACCGCGAGAGAGACGGGCGTATATCTGCGAGTGGTCAAAAACACCCTGGCAAGACGCGCAGTCGCCGGAACCGAATTCGAATGCATGCAATCCGGACTGGTCGGTCCATTGCTGTTGGCGTTCTCGATGGAAGATCCAGGTTCGGCAGGGCGACTGATTCACAATTTTGCCAAAACGCATGACAAGTTGATTACCAAAGTCGTGGCGATCGGCGGCGAGGCCTATGGCCCTGCCGAATTGGCGCGCTTGGCGAGCTTGCCGACACGCGATCAAGGTATCGCGATGTTGATGTCCGTGATGAAGGCGCCGGTCGGTAAATTGGCACGCACCTTGGCAGCGGTCAGAGACCAAAAAGAAGCGGCATAAGCTTGAATTAACCCGTTAAAACAAATTTTTAGAGGTAGAGTAAGATGGCAGTATCAAAAGAAGACATCCTGGATGCGGTTGCGAACATGACCGTGATGGAAATCGTTGACTTGATTTCAGCGATGGAAGAAAAATTCGGCGTCACTGCGGCGGTTGCGGTTGCTGCACCTGCGGCAGGTCCGGCAGCGGTTGTTGAAGAACAAACCGAATTCGATGTCATCTTGACCGGCTTCGGCGAAAACAAAGTGGGCGTCATCAAAGCGGTTCGCAGCATCACCGGCTTGGGCTTGAAAGAAGCGAAAGACGCGGTGGAAGGCGTACCGACCACCTTGAAAGAAGGCGTATCGAAAGCCGAAGCGGAAGAGTTCAAAAAGCAATTGTTGGAAGCCGGCGCAACCGTCGATATCAAATAATTTCATTTGATCAACATCCGGCGCAAGCCAAATGAGTACGGCTGGTGGTAGAATTACCACCGGCCTTTTACTGTTTCCAGTCGAAAAACAGTAAAAACAGTCCATGACGAAAAGGTTTGGAATCGATATGTCCGTGTCCTACTCTTTTACCGAAAAAAAGCGTATCCGTAACAACTTTGGCAAAAGTACCGAAGTACTTGATGTGCCCTATCTCTTAGCCACCCAGATTAATTCTTACGCCAGCTTTCTGCAAGCCGGCGTTTCAGCACACAAACGCGCCAATATCGGCCTGCATGCGGCCTTTTCCAGCGTCTTCCCGATCGAAAGTCATTCCGGCTATGCGGTGCTGGAATATGTCAGCTACCGCCTGGGCGAACCCGTATTCGACGTGCGCGAATGCCAGCAACGCGGCGCGACGTTTGCGGCGCCATTGAGAGTTCTGGTCCGGTTGGTCATCTATGACAAGGACGCGCCCGCAACTGCAAAAGTGGTCAAGGACATTCGTGAACAGGAAGTTTACATGGGCGAACTTCCGTTGATGACCGAAAACGGCACCTTCGTGATCAACGGCACCGAGCGCGTCATCGTATCGCAATTGCACCGTTCGCCGGGCGTGTTTTTCGACCATGACAAGGGCAAGACCCACTCGTCAGGAAAATTGCTGTTCAATGCGCGCATCATTCCTTACCGCGGTTCCTGGCTCGACTTCGAATTCGACCATAAGGACTGCGTCTATGTGCGGATAGACCGCCGCCGCAAGATTCCGGCGACGATTTTGTTGCGCGCCTTGGGCATGGACAACGAAGAAATCATCAAGATCTTCTTCGAAACGAACAAATTCACGATCAGTGCCGATCAGGTGCTGTTCCACATCGTGCCCGAGCGGATGCGCGGCGAAATCGCGGCATTCGACATCAAGCACGAAGACAAGGTGATCGTCGAGGAAGGCCGTCGGATCACCAGCAAACATATCCGTCAAATGCTCGTGGCTAGTCTGACCCAGGTTGCGGTGCCGAGAGAGTATTTGGTCGGCAAGATTCTCGCGAACAACATCATCGATCAATCGACCGGCGAATTGCTGGCCAGCGTCAATGACGAGGTCACCACGGCCGCCATCGAGCGCTTCATCGAAAACCGCATCAGCGAAGTCGATACGCTGTTCGTGAACGATCTGGACAGAGGCCCTTACATCTCGAATGCGATGCGTCTGGATGTGACGACCAACCAGATGGAAGCGTTGGTCGAAATCTACCGAATGATGCGTCCGGGCGAGCCGCCGACCAAGGAATCGGCCGAAAACTTGTTCCAGAACCTGTTTTTCACCGACGAGCGTTACGATTTGTCGACCGTCGGCCGGATGAAGTTCAACCGCCGCCTCGGCCGTACCGAGATCGTCGGTCCCGGCACCTTGAGCAGCGAAGACATCATCGATGTCTTGAAAGAGCTGATCGACATTCGTAATGGCAACGGCAATGTCGATGACATCGACCACCTCGGCAACCGCCGTGTGCGTTCGGTCGGTGAAATGATCGAGAACCAATTCCGTGTCGGTCTGGTGCGCGTCGAGCGCGCGGTCAAGGAGCGCTTGACCTTGGCCGATTCGGAAGGTCTGATGCCGCAGGAAATCATCAACGCGAAACCGGTGTCGGCCGCGGTCAAGGAGTTCTTCGGTTCGAGCCAGTTGTCGCAGTTCATGGACCAAAACAATCCGCTGTCGCAGGTGACCCACAAGCGCCGGGTTTCGGCCTTGGGACCGGGCGGTCTGGCGCGCGAGCGCGCGGGTTTCGAGGTGCGCGACGTGCATACGACCCACTACGGCCGTGTTTGCCCAATCGAGACGCCGGAAGGACCGAACATCGGCCTGATCAACTCGCTGTCGGTCTACGCGCGCACCAATGAATACGGCTTCCTCGAGACGCCATATCGCAAGGTGATCGACGGCAAAGTCACCGATCAGGTCGACTACCTATCCGCGATCGAAGAGGGCGAGTTCGTGATCGCGCAGGCCAGTGTGCCGGTCGACGAGAGCGGCAAGCTGATCGAAGGCCTGGTATCCTGCCGCCATAAGGACGAATTTACCCTGGCGATGTCCGATACCGTGCAATACATGGACGTGTCGTCGAAACAGATCGTCTCGGTCGCGGCCTCGATCATTCCGTTCCTCGAACATGACGACGCGAACCGCGCGTTGATGGGATCGAACATGCAGCGGCAGGCCGTTCCGACCTTGCGCGCCGAGAAGCCGCTGGTCGGCACCGGCATGGAGCGGACCGTCGCGAAAGACTCCGGCGTCGCGGTCGTCGCGACGCGCGGCGGCAGCATCGAAGCGATCGACGCGGCGCGGATCGTGGTGCGGGTCAATGACACCGAAACCGAAACCGGCGCGTCGGGCGTCGATATTTACAATCTGACCAAGTACACGCGTTCGAACCAGAACACCTGTATCAACCAGAAGCCGCTGGTCAAGCCGGGCGACATCGTCAAGGCCGGCGACATTCTGGCCGACGGTCCATCGACCGATCTGGGCGAGTTGGCGCTGGGGCAGAACATGCTGGTCGCGTTCATGCCGTGGAACGGTTACAACTTCGAGGACTCGATCCTGGTGTCCGAGCGCGTCGTCAAGGAAGACCGCTTTACCACGATTCATATCGAGGAAAAGACCTGTGTCGCGCGCGACACCAAGCACAGTCCCGAAGAAATTACCGCCGATATTCCGAACGTCAGCGAAGAAGCGCTGTCGAAATTGGACGAATCCGGCATCGTCTATGTCGGCGCGGAAGTCAAGCCGGGCGACATTCTGGTCGGCAAGGTCACGCCGAAAGGCGAGACCCAGTTGACGCCGGAAGAGAAATTGCTGCGCGCGATCTTCGGCGAGAAGGCGGCGGACGTGAAGGATACTTCGCTCCGCGTACCGAGCAGTATCGAAGGCACGGTCATCGACGTGCAGGTGTTTACCCGCGACGGCGTGAAGAAGGACAAGCGCGCGCTCGAGATCGAGGACGCCGAAATCAAGCGCTACCGCAAGGATCTGGACGACCAGTTGAAGATTCTCGAAGGCGATATCTATGCACGGATCGCGAAGCTGATCATCGGCAAGATCGCGCAATCGGGCCCGGGCCATCTAAAAACCGGCAGCGACATCACCGGCGATTATCTGGCGAGTTTGAAGCATTCGGACTGGCTGAAAATCCGGATGAAGGACGAAAACCTGAACGTGCACATCGAAACGGCGGCCGAGCAGATCGAGCTGCAACGCAAGGCGTTCGATGAAAAGTTCGAAACCAAGCGCAAGAAGATCACGATGGGCGACGATCTGCCGCCGGGCGTGTTGAAAATGGTCAAGGTCTACCTCGCGGTCAAACGGCGCATCCAGCCGGGCGACAAGATGGCGGGGCGGCACGGTAACAAGGGGGTCATCTCGATGATCCGGCCGATCGAGGACATGCCTTATACCGCCGACGGCAACCCGGTCGACATCGTCTTGAACCCGCTCGGCGTACCGTCGCGGATGAACGTCGGCCAGGTGCTCGAGACGCACTTGGGCTGGGCCGCGAAGGGTCTCGGCATCAAGATCGGCAAGATGCTCGAAGCGAAAGCGAAGGTCAACGAGATTCGCGCATACCTGGACAAGATTTACAATTCCAGCGGCCGCAAGGAAGCTCTGGATTCCTTTACCGATAAGGAAATTTTCGAACTGGCGGAGAATCTGATCGGCGGCGTGCCGATGGCGACGCCGGTATTCGACGGCGCGACCGAGGACGATATTCGCACGATGTTGCGTCTGGCGGATTTGCCTGAACACGGACAAACGGTGCTGTACGACGGCTTGACCGGCGAGCGTTTCGAGCGCGAAGTCACGGTCGGCTACATGTACATGCTGAAGCTGAACCATTTGGTCGACGACAAGATGCATGCGCGTTCGACCGGCCCCTACAGTCTGGTCACGCAACAGCCGCTCGGCGGCAAGGCCCAGTTCGGCGGCCAGCGTTTCGGAGAAATGGAGGTCTGGGCGCTCGAAGCTTACGGCGCGGCGTATACGTTGCAGGAAATGCTGACCGTCAAGTCGGACGATGTGACCGGACGGACCCGGATGTACAAGAACATCGTCGACGGCGATCACAAGATGGATGCCGGCATGCCGGAATCGTTCAACGTGTTGATCAAGGAAATCCGTTCGCTGGCGGTCAATATCGAGCTGGAGCGCGACTAATCGCCGGTTCGGCAAGTAACCGCTAGCCTGTCCCGGAGCCTTTCGGGACTTTTTAAATTTAAAGAGGATGAACTCTTGAAAGATTTAATGAATTTTTTGAAGCGCCAAGGGCGTGCCGAAGATTTTGACGGCATCCGCATTGGCTTGGCGTCGCCCGACATGATCCGTGCCTGGTCGTATGGAGAAGTCAAAAAACCTGAAACGATCAATTACCGCACGTTCAAGCCGGAGCGCGACGGTCTGTTTTGCGCGAAAATCTTTGGTCCTGTCAGCGACTACGAATGCCTGTGCGGTAAATACAAGCGCCTCAAACACCGCGGCGTGATCTGCGAAAAATGCGGCGTCGAAGTGACCTTGTCGAAAGTGCGCCGCGAACGGATGGGGCACATCGAACTGGCCAGTCCGGTCGCGCACATCTGGTTCTTGAAATCGCTGCCGTCGCGGATCGCGTTGCTGCTCGACATGACCTTGCGCGAAATCGAGCGCGTGTTGTATTTCGAATCCTTCGTGGTGCTCGATCCCGGCTTGACGCCGTTGAACAAGGGGCAACTGCTGACCGATGACGAATATCTCGACGCGGTCGAGTTGCATGGCGATGATTTCGTCGCGAAGATGGGGGCGGAGGCGATCTATGACCTCTTGAAAGCGATCGACCTGAAGGAAGAGGTCAATCTGCTGCGCGAGGAAATCAATTCGACGAACTCCGAAACCAAGATCAAAAAATATTCGAAACGCCTGAAGGTGATCGATTCCTTGCTGAGTTCGCGGAACCGGCCGGAATGGATGATCCTGAAGGTATTGCCGGTGCTGCCGCCGGAGCTGCGTCCGTTGGTGCCGCTGGACGGTGGCCGCTTCGCGACCTCCGATTTGAACGATCTGTACCGCCGCGTGATCAATCGGAACAACCGGTTGAACCGCCTCTTGGATTTGAATGCGCCGGACATCATCGTGCGCAACGAAAAGCGCATGCTGCAGGAATCGGTCGATGCGCTGCTCGACAACGGCCGTCGCGGCCGCGCGATTACCGGCACCAACCGGCGTCCTCTGAAGTCTTTGGCCGACATGATCAAGGGCAAACAGGGCCGTTTCCGGCAAAACCTGCTCGGCAAGCGTGTCGACTATTCCGGTCGTTCGGTGATCGTGGTCGGTCCGACCCTGCGCCTGCACCAATGCGGCCTGCCGAAGAAGATGGCGCTGGAATTGTTCAAGCCGTTCATCTTCAGCAAGTTGCAGTTCCGTGGCCATGCGACCACGATCAAGGCGGCCAAGAAGATGGTCGAGCGCGAAGGCGCCGAGGTGTGGGACATTCTCGAGGAAGTGATCCGCGAGCATCCGATCCTGCTGAACCGGGCGCCGACTTTGCACCGGTTGGGCATTCAGGCGTTCGAGCCGACTCTGATCGAAGGCAAGGCGATTCAATTGCATCCCTTGGTCTGTAGTGCGTTCAACGCGGACTTCGACGGCGACCAGATGGCGGTGCATATTCCGTTGTCGCTGGAAGCGCAGCTCGAAGCCAGAACCTTGATGATGGCGACCAACAACATCCTGTCGCCCGCCAACGGCGAACCGGTGATCAACCCGTCGCAGGACGTGGTTTTGGGGCTGTATTATATCAGCCGGCAAAAAGTCAACGCGAAAGGCGCGGGCAGCATCTTCGTCAGCGTCGGTGAAGTTCAGAAGGCCTTGATGGAAAAAACGGTCGAACTGCAGTCGAAGATTCAATTGCGCATCACCGAAAGAACCAAGGCCGAAAACGGCGACATCATCGAAAACACGCATCGTGTCGAAACCACGGTCGGCCGCGCGCTGATCTGGGACATCGTGCCTTTACTGATGCCGTTCGAGCTGGTCAATTGCGACATGACCAAGAAGAACATCTCGCGCCTGATCAACTATTGCTACCGGTATTTGGGCAACAAGGATACGGTCGTGCTGGCGGACCAGTTGATGTATCTCGGTTTCCGCTATGCCACGATCTCCGGGGTGTCGTTCGGTGTCGAGGATATGGCGATTCCGGCGAAGAAAGTCGACATCATCCGGTCCGCCGAAGCCGAAGTCAACGAGATTCAAAGTCAATATTCCTCCGGTCTGGTCACCGACGGCGAGCGCTATAACAAGGTCGTCGACATTTGGTCGCATGCGAACGATCAGGTCGCGAAAGTGATGATGGACGGTCTCGGCGAAGAAGCGGTCGAGAATGCCGAAGGCCAGCTCGTCAAGCAGAAATCGTTCAACTCGATCTTCATGATGGCCGAGTCCGGCGCGCGGGGGTCGGCGGCGCAGATTCGTCAGTTGGCCGGGATGCGGGGCTTGATGGCGAAGCCGGACGGCTCGATCATCGAGACGCCGATCACCGCGAACTTCCGCGAAGGTCTGGACGTATTGCAATACTTCATCTCGACCCACGGTGCCCGTAAAGGTCTGGCCGATACCGCGTTGAAAACCGCAAACTCCGGTTATTTGACCCGGCGTCTGGTCGATGTCGCGCAGGACCTGGTGATCACCAGCGAAGATTGCGGCACCGAAAACGGCTTGGTCATGACGCCGATCATCGAAGGCGGTGACGTCGTCGAACCGTTGTCCGAGCGCGTGCTCGGCCGGGTGGCGGCGGTCGACGTGCTGGATGCGGCCGGCGAGAAGGTCGTCGTGCCGGCAGGCACCTTGCTGGATGAGCATTGGGTCGGCGTGCTCGAAGAGCAAAGCATTGATCAAGTGATGGTGCGTTCGATCATCACCTGCGAAAGCCGCTTCGGCGTCTGCGCGTCCTGCTATGGCCGCGATCTGGGCCGCGGCCACCGCGTCAATATCGGCGAGGCGGTCGGCGTGATCGCGGCGCAATCGATTGGCGAGCCGGGCACCCAGTTGACGATGCGGACCTTCCACATCGGCGGCGCGGCGTCCCGGTCGGCGGCGATCAGCAACGTCCAGGTCAAATCGTCCGGTACGGTGCGCCTGAGCAACCTGAAATCGGTCGCAAACCGCGAAGGCAATCTGGTCGCGGTCTCGCGTTCCGGCGAAGTCGGCGTGGTCGATGATTACGGCCGTGAAAGAGAGCGCTACAAGATTCCTTACGGTTCGGTGTTGTCGGTACAGGAAGGCAGTCGGGTCAATACCGGTGACATCATCGTGACCTGGGATCCGCATACGCACCCGGTCATTACCGAAGTGGACGGCGTGGTGACGTTGGAGCATTTCAACGAAGGCGTGACCGTGCAAAAAATTTCGGACGAAGTGACCGGTTTGAGTTCGTTGGTCGTGACCGATCCGAAACAGCGCGGCAGCGCGGGCAAGGAATTGCGTCCGATGGTGAAACTGGTCGATGCGAACGGCGAGGCGATCTTCCTGCCGGGCACCGAAATTCCGGCGCAATACTTCCTGCCGGCTGGCGCGATCGTCGGCATCAAGGATGGCGGCGAAGTGAAGGTCGGCGACGTTCTCGCGCGGATTCCGCAGGAATCTTCGAAGACCCGTGACATCACCGGCGGTTTGCCACGCGTCGCGGACTTGTTCGAAGCGCGCAAGACCAAGGATCCGGCGATCCTGGCCGAAACCAGCGGTACCGTGTCCTTCGGCAAGGAAACCAAGGGCAAGCAGCGCGTGATCATCACCGATGCGGCCGGCGAACAGGTCGAAACGTTGATTCCGAAGTGGCGTCATATCACCGTGTTCGAAGGCGAATATGTCGAGAAGGGCGAGACGATCGCGGAAGGCGAGTTGACCCCGCACGACATTCTGCGCTTGCGCGGTGTCGAGGAGTTGGCGAATTATCTGGTCAAGGAAATTCAGGACGTTTACCGTCTGCAAGGCGTCAAGATCAACGACAAGCATATCGAGGCGATCATTCGTCAGATGCTGAGAAAAGTCGAGATTACCGCGTCCGGCGATACCTCGATGCTGAAAGGCGATCAGGTCGAGCGCGCCGCGTTGCGTGAAGAAAACGACAAGATGGAAGTCGAAGGCAAGATTCCGGCCAGTTTCGAACCGGTATTGCTGGGGATCACCAAGGCGTCGCTGGCGACCGAGTCGTTCATTTCGGCGGCCTCGTTCCAGGAAACGACGCGCGTGTTGACCGATGCGGCGGTGCGCGGACTCAGCGACGGCTTGCAAGGCCTGAAGGAAAACGTGATCGTCGGTCGCTTGATTCCAGCCGGTACCGGTTTGGCTTACCATGAGAACCGGAAGAACCGGGCCGCTCAGTATCAGTCCGTCGAATCCGAGGCGGCAACGGCGGTCGATGCCGGTGATGTCGAGGAAGCACTGAAACAGGCTTTGAATCTGTAAGTGTCAAACTTAATTACAATGTTTAAAAAATCGTCTTGACCTGTCCGGTATTTGCCGGTATGATAAACGGCTAACATGAACTAATGTGATTGGTCAGGTCCAAAAAACCATTAACCGCCGGCGCGATAAGCAGCCAGGCGGTTATTTTTTTATAGTCTGGCAGTTAATTGTAAATCGGAGTAATCATAAAAATGGCCACGATCAACCAATTGGTCCGTAAGCCGCGTGCTAAAAAAGTCGAAAAGACCAATGTTCCCGCATTGGAAGCCTGCCCACAGCGCAGGGGCGTTTGTACGCGCGTTTATACCACGACACCCAAGAAACCGAACTCGGCTCTGCGTAAAGTAGCGCGGGTGAGGCTGACCAATGGCGCGGAAGTCAGTAGCTATATCGGCGGTGAAGGTCACAATCTGCAAGAGCACTCGGTCGTCTTGATTCGGGGTGGCCGGGTCAAGGATTTGCCGGGTGTGCGCTATCACGTCGTGCGTGGCAGCCTGGATACTTCCGGTGTCAATAACAGAAAATGTGGCCGTTCCAAATACGGTACCAAGCGGCCAAAAGGCGGCAAGAAATAACGGGTTGATGAGTTATGTCGAGAAGAAGAGTTGCTACCAAGCGGGAAATCATTCCTGATCCGAGATACGGCAGCGTGATGCTGACCAAATTCATGAACATGATCATGGAAAGCGGCAAGAAATCGATTGCGGAAGGCATCGTTTACGGCGCGCTCGATGTGATCGAAAGCAAGGGTCATGGCGAGCCTCTGGATGTTCTGTCCAAAGCGCTTGAAAATGTACAGCCACGGGTCGAGGTGAAGTCTCGCCGCGTTGGTGGTGCGACTTACCAGGTGCCGGTTGAAGTGCGTCCGTCGCGCCGGGTGGCGTTGGCGATGCGCTGGTTGATCGATGCCTCGCGCAAAAGAAACGAAAAAAACATGGCGGGCAAGTTGGCCGGCGAGTTGCTAGATGCCTATGAAAATAGAGGTTCCGCGGCGAAGAAACGTGAAGATACACACCGTATGGCGGAAGCGAACAAAGCCTTCTCGCACTACCGTTGGTAATCCGTTAATACACGTTGTAATTAAAGTCCGTGGCGCGTAAAACTCCGATAGAGCGATACCGTAATATCGGTATCATGGCCCACATCGATGCCGGCAAGACGACGACGACCGAGCGTATCCTGTATTACACGGGGGTCTCGCATAAAATCGGCGAGGTGCACGATGGCGCCGCCACGATGGACTGGATGGAGCAAGAGCAGGAACGCGGCATTACCATCACATCCGCGGCGACCACCTGCTTTTGGTCCGGCATGGAAAAGCAGTTTCCGCAGCACCGGATCAATATCATCGATACGCCCGGGCATGTCGATTTCACGATTGAGGTCGAACGCTCGCTGCGCGTCCTGGACGGCGCCTGCGCGGTTTTCTGTGCGGTCGGTGGCGTCGAGCCGCAATCGGAGACGGTGTGGCGGCAGGCGAACAAGTACCACGTGCCGCGCCTGGTGTTCGTGAACAAAATGGATCGCTCCGGAGCCGATTTCCTCAGGGTGATCGAGCAGATCAAGGCACGGCTCGGAAGTCTCGCGGTGCCCTTGCAGTTGCCGATCGGCGCGGAAGATCGCTTCGAGGGCGTGGTAGATCTGATCAAGATGAAGGCGGTCTATTGGGATGAAGCCAATATGGGGATGACCTTCCAGGAAAAGGACATCCCGGCCGACATGCAGGCGTTATGCGCAATCTGGCGCGAGCACCTGGTCGAAGCGGCGGCCGAGTCCAGCGAGGAACTGATGGAAAAGTACCTTATGGAAGAGACGCTGTCGGTCGAGGAGATCAAGCAAGGCATTCGTCAGCAGACGATAGCGAACAAACTGGTGCCGGCCTTTTGTGGCTCGGCCTTTAAGAACAAGGGCGTGCAGGCCATGCTGGACGCGGTGATCGACTATCTGCCGGCGCCGACCGACGTGATCGCGATCAAGGGTCATCTGGAGGATGACGATACCGAAGCAGAACGGCCCTCCACGGACGATGCGCCCTTCGCGGCGTTGGCCTTCAAGATCGCGACCGACCCTTTTGTCGGTGCCTTGACATTTTTTAGGGTATACTCGGGCGTCTTGAATTCCGGCGACAGTATCTATAACTCGGTCAAAAAACGCAGGGAGCGTATCGGGCGTCTCGTGCAGATGCACGCGAACAGCCGCGAAGAGATCAAGGAAGTGCGCGCCGGCGATATTGCGGCCGCGATTGGCCTGAAAGAGGTCACCACCGGTGACACCTTGTGCGATCAAAATCAGAAAATCGTCTTGGAGCGGATGGATTTTCCGGAGCCGGTCATCTCGGTGGCGGTAGAGCCAAAAACGAAGGCAGACCAGGAAAAAATGAGCACCGCGCTCGGCAAGCTGGCTCAGGAAGACCCGTCATTCCGCGTCAAAACGGACGAAGAAACCGGGCAGATCATCATTTCCGGGATGGGCGAGTTGCATCTGGAGATCATTGTCGACAGGATGCGTCGAGAATTCAATGTCGAGGCGAATGTCGGCGCGCCGCAGGTGGCTTACCGTGAAACGATACGGAAAGCGGTCGAGCAGGAAGGCAAGTTCGTCCGGCAATCCGGCGGCCGCGGTCAATACGGTCACGTCTGGCTCAAGATCGAACCACAGGACGCGGGCGCGGGCTATCTGTTCGTGAACGGAATCGTGGGCGGCACGGTGCCGAAAGAATACATTCCTGCGGTCGATAAAGGCGTGCAGGAGCAATTGAAGAGTGGTGTGTTGGCCGGTTATCCGGTGCTCGATGTCAAGGTAACCTTGTTTGATGGTTCCTACCACGATGTCGATTCGAGCGAAATGGCGTTCAAAATCGCCGGTTCGATGGGTTTCCGTGAAGGCGCGAGGAAGGCGGATCCGATCTTGCTTGAGCCGATCATGAAAGTGGAAGTGATCACGCCCGAGGATTATATGGGCGACGTCGTCGGTGATTTGAATCGGCGGCGCGGCGTGATCCATGGCATGGAGGATACGCCGTCAGGCAAGGCAATCAGCTGTGAAGTGCCGCTTGCCGAAATGTTTGGTTATGCGACCGATTTACGGTCGGCGACTCAGGGACGGGCGACATATACGATGCAATTTGAAAAGTACAATGAGGCGCCGGCTAGTATTGCGGATGCGATTATAAAGAAATCTTCATTATTTTGAATATTAAAAAGATAGGGTATTGACACATGGCCAAAGAGA
>Ga0207968_100465_pt1 | contig 15281 bp, 13 predicted proteins | sample LakWasMet21_HOW5_2_FD_183867 | JGI IMG/M metagenome (GOLD analysis project Ga0207968, IMG submission 183867) | Freshwater sediment methanotrophic microbial communities from Lake Washington under simulated oxygen tension - Sediment Metagenome... | ecosystem: Environmental > Aquatic > Freshwater >...
ACTGCCAAGATCATTCCGCAATGCGCTTGTGCAAAGCATTGCCGGCGGCAATACCCAAGTATTCAATCAAGCTGCAAAAACACTGCTCGAACAAGCAGGGCCACAAAAAGTGGTATCGCACGACTGGTGGCTATACCAGATTGTAAAAGGCGCCGGCGGCATTTTTTATTATGATCCAAAACCAACATTGCTTTACCGGCAGCATTCAAATGCTGCAATTGGAGCCAGCTCATCTTTCAGCGCCAGAGTTGAACGCATTTTTCATATCTTTAACGGGCGCTTTAAAAACCGGATCGATATTAACTATGCTGCACTTTGCAGCATACGCCACCTATTAACCAAAGACAGTCAGGATGTTCTAGAGATTTTTGGCCGCTTCCGCGGGGCGCGTTTAAAAGACAGAGTTCGCCTACTAGAAGTGTGCGGCCTCTATCGCCAGACTTGGCAGGGGACTTTGTCTCTTTGGTTAGCTACGGTTATTAACAAGATATAGCGACACCCCTTTGACTAGCGTTTCAACGCTCCCACCCCTGATGTTACGATTTCAGTCAGCAACAATATGCTCTGTCTCAAAGTGCTTATCTGATGAGTTGCATCATCAGCCCTAGCTTCACAATCGACAACAGGCAGATAGTGGCACCTTACCCCGACACCCGCTCTATTAGCAGCCTCCATATCTGAACCTTTATCACCAATCATCATCGAACGACTTAAGTCTAGTCCATACTTATTAGCAGCTCGCAATAACATTCCCGGATTCGGCTTACGGTCAAAAGAATCTTTTTTATAAGACCCGGCACCATGCTCAGGATGATATGGGCAATAAAAGACATCATTGATAAAAGCATTTTCAGCAGCAAACTGCTCGCACATCCATTCTGTCAAATCGAGGAAATCTTGTTCAGAATAATAGCCACGACCTATTCCCGCCTGGTTAGTCACGACAATTAGCAAATACCCCAATTGCTTTGCCGTTCTACACACATCAAAAATACCGTCAATAAAGCGAAAATCCTCTACCTTCGACGTATATCCAGAGTCATGATTAATCACCCCATCCCGATCAAGAAACAATGCACGATTTACCTGCACGATTACAATCCAGCCAACTCAGTTTGGGCAAGTACATAATCATCAGGTACACCAATATCAATAAAGCTGCCTTGTGTGACAAAGCCGTCGAACCTGGTAGATTGCAAACGTTTAACAAAGAACTCTGTTTCTATAGAAAAAGTCTGTCCCAGTGGAAAGTCATCCAGCACATGTTTTGGAAGCACGTAGCAACCTGCGTTAATCAAACCAGCACCAGCCTTGCCTTTCTCATGAAAAGCCGCTACACGACCATCATTCACATCTACTCTACCAAAACGTGCAGTATCAGGAACTTCGCGTACAACAATCACGGAATTATGATGCTTCTGCCACAAACACTCTAAAGCATCAACCTCAAGCTCCAGATAGGTATCACCATTAAAAACATAAACATGATCTGTCACACAATGTGTTAACGCGGCGCGAATAGCACCTCCTGTACCCAATGGCTGCAACTCGACCTCATGAACCAACTCCATCCCAAGATATTGATCACCAAAATGGGAAATGATCTTTTCAGGCATAAAACCTAGCGATAGTATCACCCGTGTAAAACCTTTTCGGGCAAGCATGGATAATAATATTTCGAGAAATGGACGACCAGCAACAGGTGCCATAGGTTTAGGTAGATCAGGCACTACATCCCTCAATCGTGTGCCCAACCCTCCTGCCAACACTATTGCCTCCATCAGTTTGGCGCCTTAAAAATTGCACGCTCAACCAAACCACAAAGAATGTGCCCTACGACTAAATGTCCTTCCTGTATTTTTGGCGTATCACTTGAAGGAATCTCTATCAGATAATCACATAGTGATTGCATCATCCCGCCACGGTTACCCGTGAATCCGATACAAATCAACTCCTTTGCACGTGCCTCTTCAAAAGCACGCATAATATTAGGCGACATACCAGAAGTAGAGTACCCAATAAAAATATCGCCTTTGTTACCATGTGCCTGCACTTGGCGAGAAAATAATCTTTCGTAGCCGTAATCGTTGCCAATAGACGTAAGTATAGAGCTATCGGTAGTCAAGGCAATTGCCGGTAATCCAGACCGATCAAATGCAAACCGGCTCACAAACTCACCCGCAATGTGCTGTGCATCTGCCGCACTACCGCCATTACCAGCCAAGAGAATTTTCCCACTCTGCTTCAAAGATGCAATACAGGCATTTGCAGCAGCCTGCACCATTGAAATCAAAGTATCATCAGCCAACATAGCAGTCATTACACGCTGCGCCTCATTTATCTGTGCTGAAATATACTGATTCATCATATTTTCCATGCCTGTGTTCCATGTTTAGTAAAGTGACAATTACTCACTTGTCCCTTAAAATCTCCAAGCACTCTAACAACGCTCATGCGTTTCTCCGGGGGTACAAAAAACATCATAAAACCACCGCCACCTGCGCCAGAGACCTTACCAGCCAAAGCGCCAGCATCAATCGCCGCATTATATATTTCATCTATATGTAAATTAGATACCGTTTTTGCCGAACGTTTCTTACTTTCCCAGCCCTCACGCATTGACGCTACTATTCCATCAAAATCACCTTTAAGTAAACATTCCTTCATTACCAAAGCCTCATTCTTAATACCATGCATCGCATCTACAGCAGCAGTCAAACCGGACTCAACATTGCTACTTTGATCTGCAATAATCCTAGCGGATTCACGAGAAACTCCCGTATAGAACAATAATAGCGATGCTTCCAATTCACATATAATCCAGTTCTTAATACGTAGTGGATTAACTACCGCACGATTATCGGCATAAAACTCCATAAAATTGAAGCCTCCGAAGGTTGCTGAATATTGATCTTGCCTGCCACCTTGCAAACCACAGTCCACACGTTCAATCTTAAAGGCCAAATGCGCAATGGTATAATCATCCAAAGGCAAATTCAGCAATTCCGCAAAGGCGCGAATCATCACCACCACCAGCGTAGATGAAGACCCCAAACCAGACCCTGCAGGGGCATCACAAAACGTACTTAATTCCAATTGAATAGGCTTTCCACTGTTGTAGTGCTTAATCATGTGGTTATAAACAGCCTTATGCAAATCAAGGTTACCATTCAGTACCATTGGCTCTGTAATCGCTTTAACCTTCTCAGTCTGCTGGTCAGTAGCCACAAAGCGAACCACTGGCTCATCCAGTGTTTTAATTACCGCATAGGCATAGCGGTCTATAGTGGCATTTAGCACATATCCACCATAAATATCACAATACGGGGCAACATCGGTACCGCCGCCAGCCAAGCCTAGGCGAAGAGGTGCACGCGCTCTTATTATCATTATTTACATCCAAAAAAATTCTAAGATAATTACACCGCAGTAACCGATTACCGATTCAACGGTATCTTGCCTTTAGCAATTTCATTTCTCCAATGATTCAGCAAATCACTGAACATCTGTCGAGCAGGAATCTCAGGCTTCCAATTGATTACTGACCTGATTTTCGTGTTATCAAACATTTGATAGTCAGCGTCAATCGGGCGCAACCTGTTTTGATCGGTAACTACCTGAATATCCTGACGTGTACTCATACTCAGGAGCAGCTCAATAACCTCGGGCAATCTGAAAATCTCTTCCCCGGCAATATTGAAATAGTCACCACATTTGATGCTGCCATTCTCACTTTTCTCAAGAAGCAGAAAATACGCCCTTACTGCATCCCTTGTATCCTGAAAAGTACGTGTGCTGGATAAATTACCAACCTTAATCACAGGATCTTGCAAGCCTGCTTCGATCAATGCAATCTGTTTGGCAACGGTGCTCTCAAAAAAAACATCGCTCCGCCTAGGACCGGAATGAGTCCCCATTCTTGTAACAAAAGTTCTTATTCCATAGGCTTCACCATAAAACTGCCCCAAATAATCCGTTCCTATTTTACTAATGCTATATGGGCTAGCTCCATGAAAAGCGGTTTCTTCGGCAAGTGGCACTCCTGGTTTGGCTTTACCATATACCTCACTGGATGAGCACACATGTACAACGGGGTTATATCCATCAGTTTCTTTTAACTGACGAATATTCTCGAGAAGATTTGCGGTACCAATGATATTAGTCTGCAAGGTCTCAATCGGGATATTGAATGATGTTTTCGGGTAAGATTGTGCAGCCAGGTGCGAAACAAACTCAGGCCTAACATCCCGCAGCATCCTGGATATCGCGGCATAATCATTCAGGTCAGCATAGTAAAGACTGATTCTATCCTTATTGTTAATTCTTTCTGTCAGGTGATAAAGATTATCCATCGACTCCTGCCAGCGCATCATGCCGACAACATCATATTGCGTATTTTCCAGAACATAGTCTGCCAACTGGGAGCCAACTTGCCCTGTTATTCCAGTAATCAGTATTTTTTTACTCATTTCTACCCTTCAATTGCGCACAATCACTTACTAAATATCAACATTACTTAATAGCAACGAACATCAATTGCTCTCCACCTAAATAACCAAATTCACTTGAATGGAAACACAAGGCATATACATCTTTAAATCCAGCTTCACGCATTTGGTCTAACATTTCCCACCCAAAGTGCTGAAAACACAATACACCATTACTCGAAAGCGGATCACCGTGATACTCAGGCGGAAGAATATGAACAATCTCACCATTATCAACTTTAGCTCGTACTATATTTTCAAAAGAACCTGCAGCAAAAGGAACTGACCACATCATTTTTCCTCCTTTACGGAGTACTCGCACGCATTCTTTAAATGCAGATTTATAATCCGGCACATGTTCAAGAACATCCAGTGAAATTAAAATATCAAATGATTGATCTGGGAAAGTGAGTGCCGTAATCGTTTCATTACGAACTCCATTCTCATTTACTTTCCCAAAGGAACATTGTTCTCCAAGAAACTCGCTGCCAACAGTACGGGGATACTTGTTTTTAAAATAAGTGTAAATTGGCGTAATTTGTTCTGTAATATATATTTCACTATCTAGGTAAGGTTCCATCTCAATATCAAACAGATGGAATGTTGCTCTCATGCGATTATTAAAATATGTTTCTGGGCAAGACACTCGTTCACGCCAATTGACTTTATTGCTGTTACCAGAGTGTTGATAATCAACAAGAAATTCGACTTGTTTTCCGGCAGTATAGGAATACCCGCTGACGGTAAATTCACGCGCACCCTCTGGCGTATGCTCTTTTAAAAACTCCTCATGCTCTTGAACCGATAATTTATTTCTTACTTGATGTTTAATATATTCATGCTGTGAGCGGACTCTGTGAATTATCATGCCACTTCCTTTTATTTTTTTAAGCTTAAGTTCAAGGCGGTTACTTTTACAGGTACACTTAATTTTCCTTATCATCCTTAGTAATTTATTCACATTGATCTCCGTACATGAACTGCTGATAAAAACTCATATTGCTGTTGCTTTTCTTGTTTGAATCAATACTCGTTCTATTTTCTAGCCGTTTCTGAATTTTCGGCATACCACTCATAAGTACGCCGCACTCCTTCAGCTAAGTCCACCTTAGGTTTAAACCCTGTGCTTTTCAGCCTATCAAGGTTGTAATAACGAATTAACTGGCCATCTGGTTTATTAGAGTCCCATTCAACGGGGACGTCAGTCAACTTTTGCAACGTTTCAACAATATCGCGGATAGGGTGACGCATACCGCTCCCCATATTCACCGGCCCTTCTAAATTACGAAGAATTGCAATCAAAGCTACGGCGGTATCATCACAATACGAAAAGTCACGAACAGCAACACCACTGCCCCATACTTTTACAGGTTTACCTGTGCGGTAAGCATCAAAGAATTTCGCAACTAATGACGGTATAACATGCCCTTCCTCTGCATTATAGCTATCATGAGGGCCATACAAGTTGCCGCTGATTACAAAAGCTGATGACAATCCATACTGCTCTTTAGCTGCGTTTAATTGTGCCAACATCAATCGCTTAGAATGAGCATAAGAATCCTCAGAAGCATGCGGAGGACCTATCCAGACCTGATCTTCAAAAAGCTCCTCCTGCCCCCTAAGCTCTGGATATACACAACCAGAACCCATCGCAACAATCTTTTTCACCCCCGCACGACGTGAACACTCTACGACATTGGTATTAATAAGAACATTGTCAACTAAGATATCTGACTTATAACGAGTATTTCCACCAATCCCATGTACTCGCGCCGCTAAATGAAACACATAATCCGGGGCTGTTTCTGATATAAATCGCGCTACTGCGGCAGTATCGCGTAAATCACAATCGCGACTGCCTACACTGATAACATTACTAAAACCTTCATTGGCCAGAGCACCAGAAAGCGCTTTTCCTACTAGGCCCGTGCCTCCAGTAATTAAAATACGTGATGATGTTTCTATGTGAATAGCGTTACTCATATTTTGTTAAACCCTTTTGCATGCTTATATCGTTCTCTAAATTTATGAATGATGTTGGTATTCTTGCAAGTCGAAATAAAAAGCAATCCCGTGAATTTTATAGAATCGACCCAAGAGACTTGAATCAGCGCTTTTGTCACTTCCCACCAGCTTGCTGGTTCATATAAAAAACGAATAACATCGGATGCCATGAGTGTTGCAAACTGCCCTATAGGTTGGTCAGCTTGGCGAAACATTCGATATTTAGTCAAAATAAACTCTGCCTGCGAACGAGCCGACTTTACACGGGCTCTCGACGTAACTTCATGCTTACGAAATCGACTCAAAGTGTCGGAGCTAAAAACGACACGTCCATGCCGCATTACATCACCGATAAATAGCCAGTCTCCTGTCAGTCGGAGTCGCTTCAGAAAAGGTGTGAAAGCCGCTTTAAATGCCCGGGTTTTAATCAGTGCAGAACTCATATTGGGTACAGTTTGACCACGAAGTTGAAACTGCAAGAGTTCTTCGAGACCATCTGCGACAAATTCCTTATTCCAGCGCTTTTCTTTCCAAATGTCGTGAAAATAATCTCTGGTATGCCCAATAACCTCGCTTGATTCATCAATAATATGTGAGTTGCTGTAAAACAATACTGCATCCGGTTCTTCAATAAGACCTGCAATGGCTTTTTCTAAAAAGCACGGTTCAGCAATATCATCACTTTCACAAACCCAAATATAATCACCAGTTCCTAATGTACAGATTCGCTCCCATGCGGCAAAGGGCGTACCTGAATTTTTCTCGTTACGCAGGTACTTAAATCCATAACGTGCCTGTAACTTACCAATCTCTTCATGTGAATTGTCATCAGAACAGTCATCAATCACGATTAATTCTATATTTGAATAAGTCTGATTCATGATTGATTCTATTCTTTCATGAATATATCGACCATGATTATAAGATGGCACTAACGCGGTCACTTTAGGCTGATTAAGCATAACTTCTTCTTTATCAAGATTGTATATTTTGCTAATAATCGGCCACTTTGATTGCCAAGAGTAGGTAGCCAAACACAACTCGCGCGCAGCTTGTCCCATTCTGTCATTCAACTCCAAGTCTGTTAGCAGTCGAATACATTGAGCAGCAAATATCTCTGGTTTTTCCGCAACAAAAATATTTTCGGAATCCTGATATGCCAAACCTTTGTGAGCTACTGGTGACACTACACTTGGCACGCCTAAAATGGCGTATTGATTGACCTTGCCACGAAAACCAGACCCAGCTAAAGCGGGGGCAATACCAACTCTAGCTTCTTGAATATATGGAGCAATAGCAACGACCTCCCCCACAAACTCAATCGATGAATCATGATCACTTGAGAAAGGCGACAGATCGCCTCTGCCAACCACAGTCAATACATAACCGGGTACCCTGGACTTCACAATAGAGTGAACGTTATCAAGATACCAACGCAAAGCCAATACATTAGTTTCTGATCCGAAATACGCAACGTAGAGAATATTGCAACGTCGGTTGTTTGCGCTAGTGCAAACAAAATTGGGCAAGATCGCTTCAGCAAACTCAAATTGTGACACTCCGGTATCTAGACCCAATATATGACTGGAAAATGTCACCGCTCTCAAGAAGCGTGCATCTGATCCTGAAACGCAAACCACCTCATCTGCTTTTAATGCATAGCGCATCTCTTCGACTGCCAAACGAAATGAGGCAGCTATTTTATTTAAACGGGATTTATTGACAGATAAAAAGTTAGTTTGTAAATTAATAAACGCCACTTTTGCTAGAGACTCCATCGGAGTGAAAATAATTTTTGTTCCTATGGTCCTAAACGCATCTATTTGATAAGCCGACTGATGAAATTGCAAATCTACAACATCATAGTGCAATGCAGCTCCACGCATTACAGCTAATGTTTCCGGTGTTAACTCTTCTGTAGGCGATAGATACACATTATCAAACAATGCATTTACATCATCCAATGACCAGTCTACTGATGGTCTGTGATGGGTAAAAAGATCTATTTGGACATTCGGGCATTGGTTACGAATAAGGGTATATATATCTAAGACTCTTAGCCCACCGGCATGTGCCCGGGTTGGGCAATAATAACTCACCAGCAATATACGAAACGTAACATGACTGCTCTCGGCATATGTATTTGTTTCAATCGCCGTATTTGTAGTCGCTTGAACATTATTACTGAATTTCAATCGAAAATTCACATAACAGCTATTTTTGATGACACTACTAACCTTGGAAAAACTCCGAATCAACCGGCGCAATGGCGATGTCAAACGCCATGACCTGGAGTTATACATAGCAGACAATGTCGCTTCATACTCTTCTACCTGCTTGCTCCGCTCTGCATCCACTCCGGACAATTTAGAAACCTGCTCATCACGTTCCTGTGAGAGTTTATCCAGGGATGCCTGTAGCTGCTCAACCCTTACTGCATATGAGTCACGATCTATCAATAATGATTCGACCCTATGCTCCATAATGGCTATTAATGCATCACGTTCTGCAATCGCACTATTCAGTTGTATTATTCTATCGTTACTCTCCTGAGTCACTTGATCATAAGAAGCCTGAAGGAGACTTAACCCAGACTTCTGGGCATCCCGGTCTATAATGAGTGACTCAATCGTCTGACCTAAGCCCGCTATCAATCCATCGCGCTCATCAATTTTCTTTTTGTTCAACTCCGCTGCATTCAGTGTATTTTGTATGCAGTTCAATAAATAACTCTCTGTAAATTGAATCTGTATAAATTTCTCAATCCTATCTACCGCATCTTTACCATCGATGTACACTCTGTCTGTCGCAAGTTCAAGCATCAATTCATAGAGCGCAATGACCTTAGGTGGCACTGCAATATCCAATCGTAAATCGGAAATTGAGAATTCTGTATGCCTCAAACCCTCTTCCAGAAATCCTGATTGATACTCTATAAAACTATCCGAATCTGGTTCAAATTCCAGCTTTAGCATCTGACCAATTCGATATAATTGTTCCGTGGGGTTTTGCATAATCAAATCGTAATCTACAACCACCCGACTTGTACTCTTAGTATCTATTAGACTTGCAAGCGTATACTCAAACCAAAGTAGATAAGCTATTTCTAAACCAATGCCTGTGTATTTAGACAAAGAGCGCGCCACACTCATCGGATTACGACATGCAATAACGTAGCTTCCTTTAACTCCCTCCTTGCCAAAAACATCTCGCCAGAATGGTAACAATCGCGTTAACTGTGGATCTTTAATTCCGAACAAATTTGTAGCTTTCATCTTGCTACTCAATATATTGATTGCGCGCTGCCTTAGCTCACTAGAGTTAGCAGCATCCAATAAACTGAGAGGCGCTGGCGTTAATTTGTACCAGTCATAATTCAATTCTTTACACAGATCAAGATTGAAGGAATAGATATCTTGATCCTCCCAAAAGCCCTTGTCATTTACCCCAGCCTTAGGTGGCATCAAATTATCTCCTAAATCGACATTCAACACTTTTAATGCCCGAGTGATAACACTTGTTCCACTGCGTCCAGGGCCAACGACTACAATGACACGCTTGTTCTTCATTTTATCCATTCCAGCATAAAACCTATTCAATCTTACAAGCATGAATTTCATGCTTACAGTCAAAATCTACTAAGCCCGAGGCTAGGCTATCCGTTTGTGGCAATACTCGAAATATACATGCATCAAGTATGCGATGAAGATACGTTTCTTCTTTATTCTTTATTCCGTACACTCCTGCGTTAATAAAATAAACTCCTGAATTTAGGTTACATCGGAAGTGAAATTTAACCCGGAACTCTGTTCCGGCTGCTACAGATGGTAGCGCTTTTCTTATACTTGACGCACTAGCTGCACCACCAAGCTCAACCCCAGATAATGTTTTGATGAGCATTCCAAACAAGACATTATCAACCGCCGTTGTAAATCTAACAGAATATTCGTATCTGTATAGCTCCCCACTTTGTAAGCAATTCACCTGCTCACCCGCGAGATTATGCAATTGAGGTTGACTGATTACAGCACCCCGCTCTTCGTAAACAATCGTACTTTTTGGCTGCAAGTGCGGATCAAAGAAATCATTAGGGCTCAATGATTCTATGTCTGTAGATTCATCTTGCTCGATTAACTCACCCCGATGCCGATTAACCGCTAATAAAATTTCTTTTCGAATTCCATCACGCTTATCCAAAGGGGCATAAAGCAGTTTTTGGTAACCGCCTAAGATTTGTTTTGGCAACCCCACAGCCAGCTTTTCACCAGAATCCATCAATATCGCACGATCGCAGAGTTCAACAATTTGTGCGCCTGAGTGCGTTACAAATAGAATGGTGGCGCCACTGGCACGGATAGCCTCAATACGGGAAAAGCACTTACGCTGGAAGAGTTCATCACCCACAGAAAGTGCTTCATCCACAATCAGGATTTCAGGATCAACATTGATCGCCACCGCAAAAGCCAGCCTCACCATCATGCCGCTGGAGTACGTTTTTACCGGCTGCTCAATAAAATCACCGATATCGGCAAAAGCTGCAATGTCATCAAATCGCGCATCGATTTCTTCGTGGCTTAACCCGATTACCGCAGCGTTCAGATATACATTTTCCCGTCCTGTGAACTCCGGGTTAAAACCTGAGCCCAGCTCCAGCAGTGCTGCGATGCGGCCATTGGTTTGCACGCTGCCGCCTGCAGGGTTGAGCGTGCCGCAAATCAATTGCAGCAGTGTTGATTTACCACTGCCATTGCGCCCGACAATACCGACTGTTTCGCCTTTTTTGATTTCAAAAGATACGTCTTTAAGTGCCCAGAATTCACGATAATATTGTTGGGGTTCTTTACTTGTAAACCGCTGCAGCCTTGGCAGCACAAACTGTTTAAGCCTGTCCCGTGGATTTTCGTAAATTTGATAGCACTTGCTTAGATTGCTGACGCGAATCGCAACATCATTAGATGACATCAGCAAACCCTTTTCTGGTCTTTTGAAACAAAGCATAGCCAGCCCAGGCAACGATAGTTGCGGCAACGGTATAAATGCCTAATCCAGCCCAATTTGGCAAATGTCCATGAATCACAACTTCTCGTGCCTGCTCGATAATAAAGGTAAGTGGATTAGCCATCATAAATGGGCGGAAATCTTCCGGCACTGCCATCACCGGGTAAAACACTGGCGCCAGAAACAGCATTACTGTTGTAACCATACCAGTCACCTGGCCAAGATCGCGCAAAAAAACACCGATTGACGCAAGCATCCAGGCCATGCCGAGCGTGAGCATGACGAGAGGCAACAACACCAGCGGTATAAACACGGCTGTCCAGTGCAAATATCCGTTGAATACAACAAATGCAATAAGCAGCACACTCAAACTGATCATGCTATGGAACAGTGCCGCCGCCATGCTGACCACCGGCAGAATTTCAAGCGGGAACACTACTTTTTTAACATAGTTAACATTGGAAAGAATCAGGGTCGGTGCTCGATTGAGCACTTCAGAGAACAGCCCATGAACGATCATGCCGACAAACAGCACAACAGCAAATAACGTTTTACTCTCTTCATTACCCGTGCCCCAGCGCGCTTTAAACACAACTGAGAACACAAAGGTGTACACCGCTAGCATCATCACCGGGTTAAAAAAAGACCATGCCAACCCCATTACGGAGCCTTTATAGCGGCCAACAACTTCGCGTCTGGTCATTTGTAAAATAAGCTGACGATTACGCAACAGGCTTTGTGACAATGCTATCAACGATGTAGATTGAGCTGCATGCGGGTTAATTATTGTTGCTTGAGTCATGCAAAGGGTTCCGGTATGGCTAATATTTCGGCTTGATGGCCCTTTGCAGGCAAACTGGACACCGTTAAGCCGCCATTATACTGTAGCGGCAAGGCCATTCGCTATAGCCAAGCCCAAAATGGTGCATAAATTCACCTGCCATACCAGAGCAGAAACTTAAGACTATTTAAGCAAAGGAAGCCTGTGTACAAAACAAGCATTTGATTGATAAAGGCAAATCAACACGCATCATCACTTGCACTCTTTACGCATCCAAGAGGCCTGTCTGGATTCCGGCCTGACCGGAATAACAGGGCGAATTGCCGCCTTGCGGCAAGAGAGAGAGCCCTGGGGTGCAGAATTGAAAGATTTTTAAGATGAAAATAAAAAAAGCACCCCTGCGGATGCATGTTTTTACAGCAAGGAAACCAGCATCTTGATACTTAATACCAGAAGCAACACGCCAAAGATTTTCTTCAAGGTCTGCACCGGCAAGCGTTGTGTCAGCCTTGCACCAATCGGCGCAGTAAAAAAGCTCGGGATAGTCACGAACAGCACAGCCGGTAAATAAATAAAACCAAGTGTGTATTGCGGATGACTGCCCCCGGCTACAATGCCGTTAATCAGGTAGCCGAGCGTGCCGGTAATGGCAATCGGGAAGCCAAGGGCCGCAGAAGTGCCGATCGCTTTACGAATATCAATATTGCGCCAGTTCAGATAAGGCACAGTAAGCGAGCCGCCACCTATAGACACCAGGGCGGATATCGCACCGATGCCAAATGCAACCAGGCCTAACTCGGTCTTGCCCGCATCGCTACCGGATGCCTGTATTTTTTTACTGCGAAACATCTGCGCTGCTACATAAGCCATAAATACAGAAAAGAATACAGCCAGGCCTTTAGAACTGATTTGTGCTGCAATGAAAGTTGCCAGAAAAGTGCCGGCCACAATCGCCGGCCACATGGTTTTAACCAAACGCCAGACCACAGCTCCGTTTGCATGATGCGCACGCAGACTCGAAAATGAAGTGACCATGATACAAGCCATGGAAGTCCCCAGTGCAATGTGCACCACATTATCCATAGGGAAGCCCTGATGGATAAAAATAGTCGTAAGCACCGGCACCAGTATGCCGCCACCGCCAATCCCCAGCAAGCCCGCCATAAAGCCGACAAATATGCCCAGTACGATAAATATCAGAACCAGTTCTATGCTCACAAGCCATTCCTCTAAAACATTGCAGCGCAACCTTGTCACAGGCTGCGCTGCAATGTTTTTATTCACCAAAATCGCGGTCTGTTACAGCTGCACGCCAATCAAAACCATTCAAGCCGCCAGGCTGGAACAACCGCTCAACAAAAACCGCATACGTAAAATACCCTAGATTGCGAGGCCCTGCGCGTCAAACAAGCCTTCAAACAGAATAGAGCTCAGATAACGCTCGCCTGAATCAGGCAGAACCACCACGATGGTTTTACCGGCATTTTCCGCGCGTTTGGCATAGCGTACGGCAACAGCGGCAGCCGCACCGCAGGAGATGCCGGAGAGTATGCCTTCTTCGCGCGTCAGGCGCTGCGCATAGAGTACGGCTTCTTCATTCGAAACCTGCTCAATCTCATCGACCAGTGACAAATCCAGGATGTCCGGCACAAAACCGGCACCGATCCCCTGAATTTTATGCGGGGCGGGTTTCAGCGCTTCACCCGCACGTTTCTGGCTGAGTACCGGACTGGCAGCAGGCTCAACCGCAACCGTGAACACTTGTTTGCCTTTGGTATTTTTGAAATAACGCGCAACCCCGGTAATCGTACCGCCGGTGCCGACACCGGCAACAAAGACATCAACATTGCCATCGGTCGCATCCCAGATTTCCGGGCCGGTGGTTTTTTCATGAATCGCCGGGTTGGCCGGGTTTTTGAACTGTTGCAACAGCACATAACGATCCGGATCAGAAGCTACAATCTCCTCGGCTTTTGCAATCGCACCGCTCATACCTTTGGCGCCTTCAGTCAGCACCAGCTTGGCACCATAAGCCACCAGCAGTTTACGGCGCTCGATGCTCATGGTTTCCGGCATGGTCAATGTAAGCGGAATGCCGCGTGCGGCAGCCACAAAGGCCAGCGCAATACCGGTGTTGCCGCTGGTGGGCTCGATGATTTCCTTGCCCGGGCCTAACAGGCCACGCTGTTCTGCGTCCCATATCATGGCGGCGCCAATGCGGCATTTAACCGAGTAAGCCGGGTTGCGGCCTTCAATCTTCGCCAGCACAGTTGCCGCAGCACCATCCGTGATGCGATTCAGTTTAATTAACGGCGTATTGCCGATCGATTGAGCATTATCTTCAAACCAGTTAGACATGATGATTCCTTTGAATTCTGCAAATGCTTGACCAGAAAAGTTATTAGAGCAAGCAAAAAACAATACTCTAACAAAACCAGTTTACTTCAAACAATAACTGTTGCTTATTTAAATAGCACAAAAAGTAATTAAAGCATTAATCCGCATTTCCGGCATTCCTGGGCGGCAAAATAAACTCACCCGGGTGCTGGTTAATGCGCGTAGCCAGACTCTTGAGCAAAAGCCGCCACTGCTTGAACCGTACTTTTCTTGATTTCATCGCTACGTACAGCGCCAGGCTGAAACTTACGGCCAGATTCACCAAACCTATCAGCACCAGGCCAAGCGCGGCATAGGCCGCAGCCTGCCAGCTCAGCATGAAATCAAGACTGAAACTGGCAAAACCGACAAACGCAGAAGAAAATGTAATATGCCGGATATCAATCGGCAAGCCTAACAATATACCAAGCCCGCTCATACCGCCCAGCAGGCAGCCAAAATAGAAATTACCCGCCAATGCCCCCAGGTTATTTTCTATGTATTGGGCAACGCGCTCCAGACGCGGAACACCCAGCAGCTTCTGTAGCCAGCCAACCGCACGCAATCGCTGCGGAATCCTGTTGTAGACAGCGAGGTTATCATGATAACCCGCGATTAAACCTGACAGAAACAGG
>Ga0207968_100466_pt1 | contig 15247 bp, 13 predicted proteins | sample LakWasMet21_HOW5_2_FD_183867 | JGI IMG/M metagenome (GOLD analysis project Ga0207968, IMG submission 183867) | Freshwater sediment methanotrophic microbial communities from Lake Washington under simulated oxygen tension - Sediment Metagenome... | ecosystem: Environmental > Aquatic > Freshwater >...
ATCAACCTAATTTTTTATTTAACTATAGTAATATTGGTTACCAAACTTATTTGGTTGATCCAACGGCATTAGAGATGATGAATAAATTGTATTTTGACGCTTACCGTTTGGGGCAAGTGCGTGATGCAATAGAGGAAGCCGAGCCTGTTATCCGACATGCGGATATGTTTAGCTTTGATATTTCAGCCATTAAACATAGCGATGCTCCGGCTAATCCTAATGCTTCACCTAACGGATTTTATTCTGAAGAAGCTTGTCAGATGTTGCGTTATGCGGGCATGAATGATAAATTATCATCTATAGGTATTTATGAAATTAATCCGGAGTATGATATTCAAGACAAAACAGTTCATCTAGCAGCACAAATGATCTGGTGTTTTATGGATGGTTTTTACGGACGTAAGAGTGATTTTCCTTCACGTACAAACCCTGAGTATGTTAAGTTTCATGTGGTGTTAGAAGAAGAAAAATATGAGATCAATTTTTTTAAGAGTAAAAAGAGCGATCGCTGGTGGATGGAAATTCCATATCCTCCAACTAAAGGCTTAAAATTTGAAAGACATACATTATTGCCTTGTTCGTATAAAGATTATGAATTAGCGGTTAATAACGATATTCCGGATCGTTGGTGGCAAACGTATCAGAAATTATCGTAACAGCTAAAATTACTCACTTACAATTTTCGTGATTTCGATCTCTACTCTGCGATCAAATTTATCGCCCAGACCGATAGGGTAATCAGCTTTCATTCCTTTGTAGGATAATCGTTCTGCGCTTACTCCATTTTTAATTAAGTATTCGTAGATCATTTTTGCTCTGGCAACAGATAGATTCTTTTGCCCCGTATCGAAGTCTTCGCCATCTTCTCCATCATGCACACAACATATGTGGCCTAGAATCATAATGTGGTATTTTTTCTTTTCGAGTAAAGTAGAGTTCAGTATTTCCAGATCGTCATAAGATTCAGGAAGTAAAACATGTCTGCCACCATAAAACAAAATGTTTTCAAGAGTGATCTTGTCGCCTATTTTTTGATCATCAGATAATTTACTTTCTTTTTTGTCAATTGGTTTTGGAGTGACGGCAATCAGTTCTTTTTCTTTAAGATTGTAATGAATATGTATCTCTGCTCTTCTGTTAAAGGCACGTTGCTCAATAATATTATTGCCTTTACTCAACACTAGCTCTCCTTTTCCTGTAGTTTGATTGATGAGCGTTTCATTTATGTTTTTTGTCAATAATAGATCTTTGATGTAATTGGCTCTTTTATAGGATAAACTTTTATTGTAATTTTTTGAGCCAATATCGTCGCAATAGCCATAAATTGAAATCCCTGATACGATCACTGTATCCAGTTTTTTGAGATTATCTTGCAGTTTAATTAGTCGATCGGAGGATAATTTAAAACTATCTGTTTCGAAAAATAGATCAAAAGAAGATATCCCCTGAGCATTTATTGAATTTTGAATACAACAGATAAAAAATAAGAGAATAAATAGTTTGTTTTTAGACATGTTTTAGGAGTGTTTGTTATTATAACGTCAAAATGCGCAATTTGTTACATTAATGTTTGGTGAGATAAAACCTATTAAAAATCAGTTATTTAAACCTAAAATCAGGCTTTTTGTTTAGATATATAAACTGTACTTTTACATAGTAAAACAAAATGAAAATGACTGTTCAATCACTTTTAAAACGCGCACTAAACCTTGAGTTTCTAACCATTGAGGAAGGTGTGTTTTTATATGAGCAAGCACCAACTGCAGAGTTGATGTTTGTTGCTAATGAGATCCGAAATATTAAAAAACATAATTCTAAAAAAGTAACCTGGCAAATTGATAGAAATTTGAATACTACCAATGTATGTATTGCAAATTGTAAATTCTGTAATTTCTATCGTATTCCGGGGCATGCTGAAGCATATGTTACTGATATTGAAACTTACAAAGTAAAAATTGCTGAAACTATTAAATATGGTGGAGATCAGTTATTACTTCAGGGCGGACATCATCCTGATCTTGGATTAAATTTTTATATGAATTTATTTAAAGAAATTAAAAAATTATTTCCGCAAATAAAACTACATGCACTAGGGCCTCCTGAAATCGCCCACATTACTAAGCTCGAAAAATCAACTCATACAGAAGTTTTAAAAGCTTTGGTGGAAGCCGGAATGGATAGCTTACCCGGAGCAGGTGCGGAAATTTTAAATGACCGGGTGCGTCGTTTAATTTCTAAAGGAAAATGTACAGGCCGCGAATGGTTGGATGTGATGCGCGCTTGCCATCAATTAAATATTACCACATCAGCTACTATGATGTTTGGACATGTGGAAACGATCTACGAACGTTTTGAACATTTAGTATGGTTGCGTGAAGTACAATCAGAAAAACCAAAAGATGCAAAAGGATTCTTAGCCTTTATTCCATGGCCATTTCAGGATGATGGGACTTTATTAAAACGTATCAAAGGGATTTCTAATAATGTAAGTTCCGACGAATATATTCGTATGTTGGCTCTAAGTCGCATCATGTTACCAAACATTGAAAACATACAGGCATCTTGGCTAACAGTTGGTAAACAAACAGCTCAAATATGTTTACATGGTGGTGCTAATGATTTTGGAAGTATCATGATCGAAGAAAATGTAGTGAGTGCTGCAGGAGCTCCGCACCGTTTTACTTACAAAACTATACAAGATGCAATTAAAGAAGCAGGTTTAGAACCGCAATTGCGCGGGCAACAATATAATGAACGAGAATTGCCCGCTAATATTGTAGAACAAGTTGTTAATTATTAAATATATTATTCAATGAATATTATCATCACAGGAGCAAGTAGGGGTATTGGTTTTGAAACTGCTCAATTGTTTTTGAAAAACAACCATAATGTATTTTGTTTAACCAGAAATACAGAAACGCTTGAAACCTTAACTTTCCCTAATTTACATATCATAGCAACGGATCTAACTTCAACTGAAAGTATTGATAAAGCGGTTGCATTCATCAAATCAAAGGTAGATGCAATTGATGTAGTGATCCATAATGCCGGAAGCATTGTTAACAAACCATTTGAAAAAATAGATTATCAGGAATTAGAGATCGTTTACAAAGTAAATGTACTAGCGCCTTTTTATTTAACTCAGCAATTAATGCATTTGTTAGGCAGGCATTCAAAAGCACATATTGTTAATATTAGTAGTATGGGCGGTTTTCAGGGGACTTCTAAATTTGCAGGTTTGTCAGCTTATAGTTCTTCCAAAGCTGCTATTACAGGATTAACAGAATGTTTAGCCGAAGAATTTAAAGACAAAAATATATCGGTTAACTGTTTGGCGCTGGGTGCTGTTCAAACTGAAATGCTTGAAGAAGCTTTCCCGGGTTATCAGGCGCCATTAAAGCCGGCTCAGATGGCAGAATATATTTATGATTTTGCCTTAAAGGGTCATCAGTATTATAATGGAAAAATATTACCGGTATCCTCGTCTACGCCTTAAATTTAGTTTGAGAAGATCGATGCAAAAAATACATTTTCTTTTTTTATTATTCTCTGCGCAGATTTTGTTCTCACAAGAGTTAACTCAAACCATTCGCGGTACGGTATTGGATAAACAAACGCAGAGTCCTTTGCCAGGCGCGGTGGTGAGCATCGTTAATACAGATCCAATTAAGGCCACCACTACAGATGAAAATGGAAAATTTCGTTTAGAACATATTGGATTAGGGCGTATTCAATTAAAGATTTCACTGATCAGCTATAAAGAAAAGTTTGCTACTGTTGTATTAACCAGTGGAAAAGAAACGGTTTTGAATGTGGAGTTGGAAGAAAACGCGGTGCAAGGTCAGGAAGTTATTGTGTCTTCGGAGATCGATAAAACCAAAACCAATAATAAAATGGCAACGGTAAGTTCGCGTGTATTTAGTACAGAAGAAGCAAATCGTTATGCCGGTAGTAGAGGTGATCCTGCCCGTATGGCTGCTAACTTTGCAGGAGTGAGTGGCGCTAATGATAGCAGAAATGATATCATCATCAGAGGAAATTCTCCTTTAGGGATTTTATGGCGTTTAAATGGGTTGGATATTCCTAATCCTAATCACTTTGGCAGCATGGGTTCATCAGGTGGTCCCATCAGTATTTTGAATAATAATACTTTGGATAATTCTGATTTTATGACTGGCGCTTTTCCCGCAGATTACGGAAATGCAACAGCCGGTGTGTTTGATCTAAAAATGCGTACAGGTAATAATGAGAAGTATGAATTTTTAGGAATGGTTGGTTTCAATGGGTTTGAATTAGGGGCAGAGGGTCCATTTAGTAAAAAGAAAAAGAGCGGATCCTTTATGGTGAATTACCGATATTCAACTTTGTCTATTTTTAAATACATTGGTTTGGATTTTGGAACAGGTAGCGCGGTGCCGCAATATCAGGATCTCAGCTTTAAAATAGATCTGCCAACAAAGAAAGCAGGGAAATTTTCGGTGTGGGGCATTGGGGGTTTGAGTTATGCAGAGTTGTTGCAAAGTCAGCAATCAAAAGATAATAATTTATACGGCTATAGCGGCAGAGATACCTATTTCCGTTCTAACGTTGGAGCAGGAGGTGTTTCGCATACGTATTTAGTTAATTCCAGTTCCTATTTAAAAACAAATGTTGGCATATCGGGGCAGTACAATTTTATCAGAGCAGATCGTGTTGATACAAGTACAAATCCCGTAACGGTGAGACCTGAGTATCGTAACACGTCATATACAACACGCTATTCAGCTAACTTTACTTATAACAAAAAATTCAACTCACGTAACTTCGTAAACGCCGGTGTATATGTAGATGTTTATAATACCACGTTTGTAGATAGTATTGATAGTTACGGCACCGGTTTTGTGACCTTACGAAATTACACAGGACAAACTGCCTTAACCCGTGGTTTTATTCAATGGAAACATCATTTTAGCGAAAAGTTTTCTGTGAATACGGGATTCACTTACCAATATTTATTGCTAAACAATTCTCAATCACCTGAACCTCGTTTAGGTTTAAAGTACGAATTAAATAAAAAACAATCATTGAGTTTTGGTGCAGGGCTACATAGTCAGGTTCAACCTTTATACGTATACTTTGCAACGGCAAACTTAGGTAATGGTGTGGTTAAGGAAACCAATCGTAATTTAGATTTCACCAAAGCAGCCCATGCAGTTTTAGCTTACGATGTAAATTTGTTTAATAGTGTGCGAATCAAAACAGAACTGTACTATCAGTATTTATACAGTATTCCAGTAAAAACCCGAAAGGATTATTTTAGTACAGCAAATCTGGGAGCAGATTTTGAAAGCCCGAATGTAGATAGTTTGGTAAACAATGGTACAGGAGACAATTATGGAATTGAATTGACTTTGGAAAAATTTTACAGCAAAGGCTATTATTTTTTAATTACGGCTTCTTTATTTGAAAGTAAATATACAGGAAGCGATGGAGTTTACCGCAATACCGCTTTTAATGGAAATTATGTCTTTAATGCTTTAGCCGGGAAAGAATTTAAAATAAAAGAAAAACATATTTTGGCTTTAGATGTAAAAGTAACTTATGCCGGTGGCAAACGCTATGTGCCAATTAATCTGGCAGCATCTATTGCGTATCACGACCAAGTGAGAGATGGTTCAGTAGCTTATCAGCCACAATATGACCCTTATTTTAGAATTGATGTGAAGCCTTCGTATAAATTAAACACCAAACGTTTTACACATGAGATCAGTGTTGATATTCAGAATGTAACTAAGCATAATAATATTTTTCAGCAGCAGTACGATCTGAATACTCAAACGATTAAAACGGATTATCAATTAAAGTTTTTCGTTATCCCTCAGTATCGTTTAACGTTTTAATCTAATATCAAACAAAAGTTGGCGTTTCTCACTTAAATATTTAGGTGATTTGTTTAAAGCCTCTCAATTATTGAGTTTTTTTTCGTTTTATTGGCTATTGTTTTTAATGCTAGCGTCCATTCATAAACTCAAACAGGCTATTCATGAAAAATAAGTTCTATTTTAAGTTTTTAGCCCCATTTTTGTATATATTAATTAGTTGAATGGTTGTAGCGTTGGTCTCTAAAACTTTTTATGTACTATCACATGAGCCAAAATGGAATTAATAGAAATATTATTTCGATCTCTTCCGATTTAAATGAAAATTTAATTGGGTTAAAAAGAAGAATAAATGTGTTTTTAACAGATTTAAAGGGAAATATATTGATAGAACAGAAAAATACTGAGTTTATAGATATTACTGATCAACCCAAGGGGCATTATATAGCTTTTTTTATTGATTTAAATGGATCGGTGATTAAAAGAATAAAAGTAGTGAAAAGTGTATGAAATTTGTTTTTGTAAAATGGTACTTACTTTTATAAAAAAGCAATTAAACTAAATTCATTGTTATTTGGTTTTGTGTTTTGACAATATGTTAAAAGTCTTTCGATAATCGGGAGACTTTCTTTTTTTTGTGTTTTTTATTCTATATTTGAGTAGCTACAGCATTTCATTAAAATTATTAACATACTATGACAGAACAGATCACTTTTCAGTTCGAACATTTTTTTGAATTATCGGCTGATCTATTATGTATTGCAGGCTTTGATGGTTATTTTAAAAGAATAAATCCTTCAGTCTCCAAATTATTAGAATACACTGAAGAAGAATTATACTCAACACCTATTAATGATTTTGTTCATCCTGATGATTTGCAAAGAACTATTCTGTCTAGGGAAGGAATAAAAAAAAATATCCCACTTTTAAATTTCGAAAATCGCTATATCACAAAAAGCGGACAATTAGTTTGGTTGTCATGGACGTCCATGCCTAACTCCAATGATAAATTGGTTTATGCCATTGCTAAAAACATTACACATAAAAAAAAGCATGAAGAAGAACGAAATCAGCTTTTAACAAATCTTACAAAAACCAATAAAGAATTTAAACAGTTTACCTATACAACTTCACACGATCTAAGATCACCGGTAAATAATTTGTTGTCGATTTTTAGTTTATTAGATATTACAAAAATAAAGGATCAGAAAACAGTAGAACTTTTAAATATTTTGAAATTAGCCAGTGAACGATTAAGTCAAACGGTTAACAATTATGTAGATGTTGTTATTGAAAAAGATAATTTAAATCTGAATTCTGAAGAATTAGATTTGGAAGAATCGCTAAATGAAGTATTAAATTCTATTCATTCGCTGATACAAAATTCGAAAACAACTATAGAGGTAGATTTTTCTGAGTTAAAGAAAGTTCACTTTAATAAATTATACTTGCAAAGTATTTTTTTGAATTTGATCACTAATTCTATTAAATATTCTAAACTGGATTGTTTGCCGTACATTTCTATATATACCGCCATTACAAATGGCACTAAACAATTGATCATTTCTGATAATGGGATAGGTTTTGATATGGATAAAGTAAAAGATAAAGTTTTTGGACTTCATGAAAAATTTCATGATCACGCAGATAGTAAAGGTATCGGACTTTACTTGGTACATAATCATATTACCAGTTTGGGTGGAAATATTACATTGGAAAGCAAGGTCAATGAGGGCTCAAAAATCGTTTTATCTTTTAGAGATTAAATTCGTTTGCTAGCGTTTGTCATATAGTATTAAGTTTTTTTGAGTATTAATGATTAAATTTGCGCACTTATTTTAAAACAAAAAATAGCATGTTACAAACTACTACAGATTCAGATATTGAAAATTTAATTAAAACCAATGATAAGGTTATTGTGAAATATTTTGCCGATTGGTGCGGTTCGTGTAAATTATTTGCGCCTAAATATAAACGTTATGCAGCTGATGAAAATAATGCAGATATATTGTTTTTAGATGTGAATGCTGAAGAAAATGAAATTGCCAGAAAATTAGGTGGAGTAGATAATTTACCTTTTATAGCTAGTTTTAAAAATGGTGTGTTGTTAGAAGGAACTGCTACCAGCAAAGAAGAATATCTACAAAAAATGTTAGATGATCTAAGAAAATAAAATTCGTACATTCGTATATAACGTAATTACTTGTGAAAATCCCCGCCATAAAAAAATTAGTAGAAACATACACCATTGCTCAATTACAGGAAGCTGAAAATTCTATGATGGAAGAGCAAAAACCGGCAATTGACATTGAAGGTGATGATGAAGGAGAACAGTTAACTCATGTTCTTGCTTCCATTTATATTAAAGATAAAATGGAAAATGAAGGAGTGGTTTTTAATCAGGCTTTGAGAGACTTTAGTCAACGTGTGCGTAAAAGCATTAGTTAATTTATTTTACTAGTTCCAATACTTTTTCCAGATCTACATCTACCCCGTTTAAGAGATCTTCACTAGTATAATGTGTTGGATAATCGGGCATTAAACCCCTGCCGATATTTGTAACTTTAATGTCATGGTAAATATGATAAAATGGTAAGAACACTTGTATCCTTGAATTTGGCAATAAAATTTTTCCACTCAAAACGGCATTACTACCGGCAACATTTCCACCGGTTTCTTCACCTATTATGGTGGCATTAACTTTATATTTTAAATAGCTGGCGGCAACCCCACTCATAGAAAATGATTTGCCATTAATTAATACATAAATAGTTCCTTTATAGCTCTTTCTCTTTTTAGGAAGAGCGATCAAATAATGCCTTAATCTTCCATGTTTAGGCCATTGAGGCATTAATGTAGAAAATATAAATGGAGTAATTCTGCTAAAAGCTCCCATTTTAAAACGGGGATTTAATACAAGCAAATTGGGCCTTCTATCAAAAGGTAATGTTACGGTTTCCGGTATCAAATAGGATAATAAATTTAATCCGTCCATGATCTCTCCGCCGCCATTGCTTCTTAGGTCAATTACCAAATGATCTATTTTCTTTTGATTGATGTCTTTAAATGTTTTTCTAAAAAAACGTCTCCAACCTTTTCCTTTAAAAGCATCAACATCAATTACAGCTATTTTGGCATTATCACTTAAAAGAGAATAGTTGCACGTTTTGGTTTTATAAATACAGTCAGGGTTTGTTTTATTTGGCAATATTAACGTGTCTTTTAAAGATGGAATGCAGTTAAGCGTATAGTTTGAAACAGAACCATTTGTTTTTTTTAATTGAACAGTGTAAGTGGAATGAAAACCATAACAAAAACCATAATAATATTTAAACCAGTTATGTTTTATACCTTGTTTTTTATACGTGTTATTGTATCCATCAGTTGTGTATATAGAATAAATGGTTTTGAAAATGTTGTTGGTACTGTGGTTGTCTATACTTAGAATCTCATCTCCTGGTTTTATGGTAGTATCACTTGATAAATTGTTTAAGATAAATAAACGATTAGTATCAACTACAATAACATTGAAAGGAAGCGCCGGTCTGTTTGTTTTTGAAATTGCTTTTGTGTAGGCTTTAGAAGCACCAACATCTGTATGTCCACACCCTATTTTGGCAGTAATTGATTTAATGCGAAATCGCAATTGCATTTCAGTTAAAGGAACCGAAATGGTAGATTTTACCCTCAATACATAAGCATGTAATGAATCTTTTGTGATGTATCTGAAAGGATCTGGATGAAATTTGATCAGGTATTTCTCAGCGTAATCAATATCCTGTAACACTTCGGTAACAGTATACTTTTTCTGAATATCAAAACTTGCTTTTTGAGAAAAGGTATTTATGCAAATAAATAATATGATAATTGCATAGATACTTTTCATGGATTTTTAATGATTAGTTAGTGGTTACACATCTGCTAAAACACCCATTCTTTTTCCTAAGCCACTCATGTATTCTCTTAAGTCTTTTACAGTAGTCTCGTCGTTAGTAGCGCGTAAATAAGTATCCGTTAAAGTCATGATGTTTTGGTGAAAGAATTTTTTCATTTCGTCTACACTCATGTCTTTGGTCCAAAGATCGATACGCATCGTACTATTTTCTTTTTCGTCCCATAAGGCCAGCATCATACTTTTACATACACTACTTTCTTTGGCATCAGGGGCTTCCCATTCTATTTTATGAGGTAAGTGATTTTCGTCAACTGTTACTTTTAATTTTATTTCAGATGTTGTCATAGTTGTTATTTTAATTGTTATCTGGTTTATTCATCATCATTTTTGGAGGTCTTTCTATTTGAATGATGAATAGTTCAGATATTGTCAATGTTCTATAATTGTTACAAACTTCAAATTTAGTTAAAATATTTGCTTTGCGGGCTTAAAAATAGGCCATAATACAATACATTTGCAACATGATTTCATATCCTCGTTTAACCTTACATAATGGTAAAGAATTGCCTTTACTTCGTTTTCATCCCTGGGTGTTTTCAGGAGCTATAAAAATAACTGATGCTGATATTGCTGACGGCGATGTAGTAGAAGTATACTCGGCCAAACAGCAGTTCTTAGGAATGGCTCAGTACCAAAAAGGAAGTATTACCGGAAGGGTTATTTCCTTCAGCAAACAACAGATTAATGTCGATTTTTGGGTTAAAAAAATCGAAAAAGCCTTTGCTTACCGACAGTTCCTGAATTTGGCCGATAATCCTAATACCAACGTGTATCGTTTAATATTTGGCGAAGGCGATGGTTGCCCTGGTTTAATTATGGATTATTACAATGGCCATGTAGTGTTTCAGGCACATAGTATTGGTATGCATAAATGCAGGACAGATATTGCCGCTGCTTTACAAAAAGTGTATGGTGCCAAGTTGAAAAGTGTATATGATAAGAGCTCAGAAACTTTACCAAGTACTTATTCTGCCACTTTAAAAAACGAATATTTGTTTGGGTCTTGCGATGAAGAATTGATCGTTGTTGAAAATGGGGTGAAATTTTACATTGATTTTATCAATGGACAAAAAACCGGCTTTTTTATTGATCAACGCGAAAACAGAAGCTTATTAGGAGGATACAGTAAAGATAAACGCGTATTAAATACCTTTTCGTATACCGGTGGTTTTTCTATGTACGCCGGTAAGCATGGTTGTAGCCTGATTCACTCAGTCGATTCGAGTGCGAAAGCGATTGATTTGTGTAATAAAAATGCAGTATTGAATAATCTCACTAATCACGAAGGGTTTGCAGTAGATACATTTGATTATTTAAAAGATCATGGTAAAAATTACGATATCATTATTTTAGATCCACCCGCTTTTGCTAAAAGCAGAGACGTTTCGCATAATGCCGTAATTGGCTATAAACGCTTAAATCAAATGGCTTTACAAAACATTAAAAAAGGCGGTATTTTATTTACCTTTTCTTGTTCGGGAGTTATTGATAAAAAATTGTTTTACAATACTGTAACGGCTGCAGCTATTGAATCACGCAGGCATATTCGTTTATTACATACCTTATCTCAACCTGCTGATCATCCAATTATCCCAAATTTTCCGGAAGGAGAATATTTAAAAGGCCTGGCATTTTATGTTGAATAAAAAAAGACTATATTTAATTAAAAATACATTTTATGAAAAAAATCATTTATTCAATATTATTGGCTTTGCCAATTGTTGCGCTTAGTCAAAATTTTAAGTTCGAAGTTGGCTTTCCTAAACAGGGAACGGGTTTAACGGATATGGAATCCGAATCGTTTGAAAACCATGGCAAAAGGTATACTTTGTTCAATACCTATTCTATGAGAGAGGGTATGAAATTGCATTTACAAGGTTTTAATGACAAGAACGAATTAGCTGTTAATAAAAAATTAGAAGTGCCTACAGAAAAAATGTTGGTTTCTATTTATGAAGGTTTTTTAACTCTTGACAATAATATGGTATTGGTAAAATCTGTGTTTAGTAAAGATGATAAAAAAACGTTTGTATATGGCCATATTGTTAACGAAGACGGAGTAGTGAGCCCTGATAAAAAAGAGTTATTGTCTATTCCGGCTGAAAAAGCTATGAACTCAGGTAATTTTTCTTGCGCTACTTCTCCTAACAAAAAGTTTTCAGTGATCTTATCTGAAATGCCTTTTGTAAAAGAAACCAAAGAAAAGATCATGGTTACTGTGCTTGATAATAATATGAAAACAGTTTTCTCTAAAGAGTTTGAATTACCTTATGATACTAAAAAAGGACCTTTAAACACACCGGTTGTTGCAAACGATGGATCTGTTTATGTGATTAAACGTGTAATGGTAAGTAAAATGCCGGATGTATTAACGGTTTTTTCAATTTCAAGTAATGGCGATTCTTTTAAAGAAAATATAGTGAAATTAGATGATCCTAAAAAATACGAATCGCATGGTTTTGGTTTAAATTCTAAAAATGAATTGGTAGTGAGCGGTTTTTATACAGAAGATGGCAAAGTAGGTTTTGGTGGCACAAAACAAAAAGGCACTTTTAGCTTAAATGTAAATGGTAAAGGAGATTTGATCCATTACACAACTTCTGCCTTCGAAAAACATTATACGTTTTTAAAGATCAGACAAGTATTAGTGAAGGATGACGGAAAAGCTTGTATGATCACCGAAGATTACCAAAAAAGAAATAACTCAACAATGGGTGCAAATAACCAGCCGGTATACACTACTGAGATCAGTGCTGATAACGGTTATGTGTTTTTCTTTAATGAAAAAGGCGAGTTTATTAAAACATTAGAGTTTAATAAAAGTAATAAGTCTACCGACGATAACGGTATTTTTGGAAGTTTGTTCGGCGCTGTTTGTAACAATAAATTAATATTAGTATACAATGATTATTTGTATAAACATGATGGAAAAAAATATGTTGTAGTACCACCAACTATTTCTTGGGTTCGTATTCCTATTATTCAGATCATTGATTTTAATGGGACGATTGAAAAAACAGTACCAATGATAAACGCTAATGTAGGCGGAAAAGATGATGTAGTGCATTTATGGCCATTAACAGGTTATAAGGTAAACGATACTAAATTATTTTTTGTAGGAAACAAAGACAACGATAATTTCCCACTTATTCTTAATATGCAATAATATTTGTAGAGTTATAAAAAAGAGAGAGAGTAGTTTTACTCTCTCTTTTTTATTAATAAATGTTATGTGTTTTGTCAATTATTAATTTTATAGCTTTTAATAGTTAAATTTGGAGTGACTAATTGTAAAATATGGAATCTATTTTAGAAGTAAAAAATATCAATAAGCAATACGCTAATCACGTTGCCTTAAACAATGTGAGTTTGTCGGTTGCTCCTCAAAAAATATTTGGATTGTTGGGGCCAAACGGTGCCGGAAAAACTTCTTTGATCCGCATCATCAATCAAATTACAGGCCCGGATAGTGGACAGGTATTTTTTAATGGAGAGCATTTGTCGCCTAAACACGTTGATTTTATTGGTTATTTGCCCGAAGAGCGTGGTTTGTATAAAAAAATGTCGGTAGGTGAGCAGGTAATGTATTTAGCACAGTTAAAAGGCTTGAAAAAAGCAGATGCTAAAGCAAAGTTAAATGCTTGGTTCAAAAAGTTTGAAATTGAAAGCTGGTGGGATAAAAAAGTTGAAGAGTTAAGTAAAGGGATGCAACAAAAAGTGCAATTTATTGTAACGGTGTTACACGAACCTAAGCTCTTGATTTTGGATGAACCCTTTAGTGGCTTTGATCCCATCAATGCACAATTAATAAAAAATGAAATTTTAGAGTTAAGAGATAAAGGGGCTACCATTATTTTTTCTACTCACAATATGGGTAGTGTAGAGGAGTTATGTGATAACATTGCCTTGATCAATAAAGCAGAAAAGATCCTCGATGGTTCAGTAAAAGAAATACGCCAAACTTATAAAAGCAATACCTATAATATTTCATTTAAAGGAAATTTATTAGGATTTACCAATGCTTTGTGGGCTGGCGCCGAATTGCTGGACAAAAAATCGGATGACGATGTGCATACCGTAACTGTAAAAATGCTGCGTCAAAACAAACCAAACGATTTGCTACAGGCTGTTTTAGCGAACGCGGAAATTTTATCGTTCAATGAAATTGTTCCTTCCATGAACGATATCTTTATTTCAGTTGTTGAAAATAAATCAACCTTAAATACCCAGAGCTCATATACAGAATAATACTTTGTTAGGAGTTTTTGGATTTAAGTTGTTTGAAAAACATTTGGATCCATACTCACAAAACTATGTTCTAATAACTAAAAACTATTTAAAAAATGAATAAACTTTTTTTAATCATCCAACGCGAATACTTTTCCAGAGTTAAGAAAAAATCATTTTTGATCATGACTATTCTTGGTCCTTTATTAATGGCAGGAGTGATGATCGTACCGGTATGGTTAGCCATGCGCGATAAAACGGATCACCAGATCCTGGTATTAGATCATAGCGGTTTGTTTATTGATAAGTTTCCGGATACTAAAGAAATTAAATTTACCTATGGTGCTGAGTCTTTACAAAGTGCTAAGGCTAAATTAAAAGATGGTCCTTTTGATCTCATCATGGAAATTCCAATGGAAGTTATTAATGAATCTAAAGCTACTCCATTTTTATATTATAAAAAACAACCGGGTATGAGCGCTGAACAATACATCAGCAATACCATGGAGAATATTTTATTCGATTACCGTTTACAAGGAGATAGTATTGATATAAGTAAATTAGATAAAGCCCGCCGACCGGTTCAAATATTAACGATGAAAGTATCTGAAGATGGTAAGGATGAAAAAACCAATACCGGCATTAATATGGCTATTGGTTTTGGTTGTGCTATTGCTATTTACATGATGATATTTTTATATGGTTCGCAGGTTATGCGCGGCGTGATCGAAGAAAAAACCAATCGTATTGTGGAAGTGATCGTATCATCGGTTAAACCATTTCAATTAATGTTAGGTAAAATTATTGGTGTGGCTTTGGTTGGGTTAACACAGTTTATTTTATGGGTAGTATTAACCATTATTATCAGTACCAGTGTTAACAGCATTTTATTTAAAGATCAAATAGCTGATACTCAAAAACAAAATGCTCAAATAGAAAAAGTGATGAAAAATGACATCACTGCAGGGACTGATAAAATGGAAAAGATCAATTCGCCTAATGAAGTAGTTGATCTATTTAATAATGTAAAAAATATCAATATCAGTAAAGTATTGATCTGCTTTGCTTTTTACTTTTTGTTTGGTTATTTATTATACGCTGCTTTATTTGCAGCCATTGGTTCTGCGGTTGATAGTGAGGCCGACACGCAGCAATTTATTTTGCCGGTAACTATTCCGCTCATTTTAAGTTTTATCATTGCGCAAAG
>Ga0207968_100472_pt1 | contig 15129 bp, 9 predicted proteins | sample LakWasMet21_HOW5_2_FD_183867 | JGI IMG/M metagenome (GOLD analysis project Ga0207968, IMG submission 183867) | Freshwater sediment methanotrophic microbial communities from Lake Washington under simulated oxygen tension - Sediment Metagenome... | ecosystem: Environmental > Aquatic > Freshwater >...
GAATTTTCCTGGATAGAAATTAATTTATCACACGTAACAACTTTCTCTTTATCGATTTTCACTTTGGGGACTCCGGCCGAAAAGCCGAGCTCATCATCATAATCGAGAACCCAGAAGTTTTTCTGGCAATCAAACTTGTCTTTTAAACAATGGCCTGCCGTTAAAAGCAAATCCTCACCGATAAGAAAGGCAGAACAACTTGAAACGAGCGGAAGTGAAGCGAATTTTTCATCCGGACAGAAATTCATCCCTTTTTCAAGATTCTTAGTCGCAATAGTGTAAGACGTTTTGTCTTCTTCAGTCACCCGCCAGCGAGGGACCTGAGCAAGAACGGCGCGGGACATTTCTTTTAATTCTTCACCGGAATCCAATTCAGAAACCAGGCGTCTGTTGTCTTCGCCATAAATTCCTTTATCGGTAGCTGTTTGTGAATTTTCTGTATTCTCGTAAGTCTTGAAATCATCCCAGATATTCAGTTGAATATCAGAAGGCATGGCCGGGACTGCTTCTTTTTTTGCCGCTGAAGCAGCAGAACAAAAAACGGCCTGGGTCGCTAGAATGAGTAAAAGAGTTTTCATTGGCCCAACTTTTACGCCAAATAAAAATTTTGTGTTAAGAAAGATCAAAAATTGAAATTTTTACACGTTCTTTTTTATCAATCCTTAACGAAAAATAGAGAATCTCTTTAGTTGTAAAGCATACCTTTGAACAGTAAACATAGGGCACTATAAAAAACGAAACCTTATGTTAAAAACTATGAACAAGAGAAATCTTATCTGGCGCATTTCAGCTGCACTTTTAGTGTCGTTGATCGCTCTTTTATTGCAGGCGAAAGCTTCGCAATACATTCACAATGCCAAATTTCTCTTCCTCTATCCCGTTGTCTTCTTTATTTCCTGGCTTGATTTCCCTGCTGCCGTCGCTTCGATCATCTTTACCACCATTGTAGTATTCACCCACTTCTATGGAATGAATACGGAACAGGGAACACTGATTCGCATCGCCGTTTACTTCACATCCACATTATCCATTGCCTGGCTTATCAGCTATACCAAAAAACGCGAACAGGTCTTTGCTCAAAAGATGCGCGAAACCTCTCAACAGCTTTATTCAATTGTTGAAAATATGCAGGATGCTTTTTTTGTCGTCGATTCAAACTGGGTAATCGCCTTCGTCAATCGCAATCATGAAAAGATCAACCGCTCTAAAAAATTCGAACACGTTGGCAAAAAACTTTGGGAAGCTCTTCGCATTCAGGATTACAAGACATCCATTTACTGGCGTGAACTTGAAGGCGTCATGCAAACAGGAGTTCCCGCAGAATTTGAAGCTTATTTTGCCCCATTAAAAATCTGGACAGAAGTTCACGCCAACAAAACCGATGATGGCGGCGTCGCGGTTTTTTACCGCGATATTACGCAAAGAAAATTACAAGAAGAGGCCTTGGCGAGCAATGAACAGCGTTTCCGTGCCCTCGCCGATTCAATGCCTCAGATTGTTTTTGTTTCAAATCAATTCGGAAAAATCATTTACCTCAACAAGCAATGGGAAGAGTTCACCGGACTCATTGAAAAAGATCTTTTCCAGTTTAATCTCAATAAATTTATCCATCCCGATGATCTCTCAGCAGTCATTGGCAACTGGAAAATGAGTATCAAGCGGGGAATTAAATTTTCCATTGAATGCAGGATTAAAAACGTTGAAGGTGATTATCGTTGGCACCTGGTCCGTTCTGTTCCGATCACCAATGAACAAAAAATAATTGAAAACTGGTTTGGAACAAGCACCGACATTCACGATTTAAGATCGGCCCGCGAAGCCGTCAGAATTCACGAAGAAAAATTTGAAACTATTGCCAACAATATTCCACCTCTTGCCTGGATGAGCGATGGCGATGGTTGGGTCTCATGGTACAATTTGCGCTGGCAGGATTACACTGGATTCACGCAGGAAGAACTCGAGGGATGGAACTGGCAACAGGTTCATCATCCTGATCATGTTGACCGTGTAGTAAATGGATTCAAACGCCATCTGATAAGCGGAAAACCATGGGAAGAAATTTATCCGATCCGAGGCAAAGACGGCATTTACCGCTGGTTTTTATCTCGTGCCATTCCCATTAAAAACAGCGAAGGTAAAATTGTCCGCTGGTTTGGAACGAATACTGATATTGATGAACAAGTCAAAATCGAGGCCATGCTGAATGAAAGTCAGCTGCATTTCCGCCAGCTGGCCAATTCCATTCCGCATATCATCTGGACGTCGAAAAATGACGGTTCAATGGATTTTTACAACGATCGTTTTTACGAATACACAGGACTTTCTGAAAATGAAGAAATGCTTCAGTCGTGGAAAGGATTAATTCACCCTGAAGATTTTCCACAAATGGTAAGCAAATGGTCGCACTCTTTAAAAACTGGAGAACCCTACCATATAGAATACCGCCTGAAGGATCGCCTCGGTGGATACAGCTGGTTTTTGGGTCTTGCTCTCCCAATGCGTGATCAACACGGAACAATTGTTAAGTGGTTCGGCTCGTGTACAAATATTGAGGACAGGAAACATCTTTCAGATCAGCTTGAATTAAGAAAGCAGGAATTGGAGTCGGCCCTCGTCACACGCGATGAGTTTCTTTCCATTGCTTCACACGAATTAAAAACCCCACTCACCTCTTTGAAACTCAATTGTCAGCTTTTCCGTAGATCTATGAACAGAGGCCGCGAAGAATTACTTAAACCAGAGAGAGTGTCAGGGCTTTGTGATCAAATTGAAAAACAAGTCGGAAAACTCAACAGACTGGTTGATGATATGCTGGATATTTCCCGAATCAGAACCGGCAACCTCACTTTGAGACAACAGGAATTTGAACTCAATGAACTTATCAATGAAGTGCTTGGCATGCTTCACGATCAGTTTCGCACTTCAGGTTGTCCAATGCCTGAACTGGAATGCACAGACGAACCTATCTACGTGACATGGGATCGCGTTCGCATTGAACAGGTTTTAATGAATCTTCTGACGAATACCATTCGTTACGGAAACAACAAACCCGTAACACTTAAACTCACTCAGGAAAATGGACGAATCTTTCTGGCGGTTAAAGATAACGGAATCGGAATTGCTCCAGAAAATATCGATAAGATTTTCTACCGCTTCGAAAAAATTAAGAATCCGAAAGAAGTAGCAGGACTGGGTCTCGGACTCTTTATTACAAAGCAAATCGTCGAGGCCCATGGTGGACGTATCTGGGTTGAGAGTCAGTTAGGAAAGGGATCAGAGTTTAAGATTCAGATGCCCTGCTAAATTCCCACGTTTTTTCTTTTTCAAAACTTGCCCCTCGTTCAGCAAGAGCATCACGCAAAGGAAAACTTTCTTCACATAAAAGTTTGATGGAAAAAGCATCGCCGTACAATTTTTTTAATTCTTCATCGACAACCGAGTATGGCGGACCTCCGGGCACAGATCCATAGTTGAAAACGACAACGAGAAGCTTCGTTAAATCAACGGCCGTTTTTTTCAGGAACTCAGCATAGCGAAAACGCTCAATCTCATCAAAAGCAACCATTGAAGCGCGGTCATAACAGGCCGTGATTCCTTTGAGGTGCTTTTCAGTCAATTGAAAAAAATCTCCCTGATAAAGAGTTATTCCCTCGCCACGATAAACCTGAAAAGGCCCCTCGGAAGATTTTGTTAAAGTAAGATTGTTTTCTTTAATAAAATCCAGAATGGCCAGTTCAGAAAACTCGACTCCAACAACCTCGTAACCTTGCTGGCAAAGAAAAATCATATCAAGAGTTTTTCCGCAAAGAGGAACCAGAACTTTTTTGTGTCCTTTGAAGATATCGACAAATTTTACTAGTGAAGAATGAGGTTTATTTTGATGAAAACCTATTTGATTGTTCACCCATCTTTCATTCCAGAATTGATAATCAGGCATAAAATATCCTCAGTTGTGTTGCAATTGTTTCAGGGCCCGCTCGACAATTTCAAAATCGTGAACCCGAAAAAAACAATGTCCGTTAATTGTCGAAAGAAATTTCTGTAGAAGCTTTTCGTGAAGTTTCTCTGCTTCGCCAAAAAGATCTGCTGTTTCCGGCGGAAGCGATTTGCGCAAAAAAGATTTTTTAGAAAGACCGATCAGCCAGCTTCGCTCGGGCGAAAAGGCTTCTTTGAGAGTCTGGAAATGATGAATGAGTTCCCAGTTCTGATCATAGGTTTTAGAAAAACCAAAACAGGGATCGAAAATCATTTCGTGATCGACATCCCATTCTCTAAATTTTTTCTCGGCGTTTTTAAAGTGCTCAATGGCCAGGGCCGTTCCAGTGCCTTCCCGAAGAAAAGTCATGTGCTTTCCTGATTGCTCACGGGAAGGAATATGCGTAAAACTAAAAATGGCGCGAAATAAAGGGTCGTTCTTTTTGTCTTTCAAAAGAGTTTCCAATTCCTGATCAATAACTCCCGAGACATCATTAAAAATAAATCCCTGACCACGATAGCGCTCTTTAAAACGCGATTCAAAATAACGAAAGCTTGAAGGCCTGTAAGTATCAAAGGAAATCCAGCGATCACTCAAATCAATGTCCTTGATCCTTTCAAAAAAAAGATCAAAACGGGCACGCTCTTCGCTGTCTGCAATTGAATCATTCATCGGTGCCGTCGATTCAAAACCAAAATCTAAAATGAGATCGCGACGGTTTTGAAGAGACCGCAATGTTTCTTCCAGTTGTACAGTATGAAAGAATTTTTTAGGGTCTGAAAACGAATTGGGGGTTATGTTAATAACCCCCATCGTTTTTAGTGTCTTAAATTCAGGCAACATCAGTCTTAAGCAAGAACAGGATTCATTCCACCTGATGAAGACTCTTTTGTTTCATCATCAGATTTCTTTACCGGTTTAAGAGGCACGCCGATATCGATACCAGCGATGACATCTTTTACTTGTTGGAAGTCGACTGTTTCCCAAGTTACAAGAGCGTGGGCCAGACGATCAAGAGCGTCTCTGTTTGACTTAAGAATATTGAGTGCAATCTTGTAGTTCTTCTCGACGATGCGGTTGATCTCTTCATCGATTTCCTGCGCGGTTTTTTCTGAATAATCTGTATTGTCTCCGCCGCCGGTGTAGATCGACATTCCCGATTTATTGTAATTAATCGGACCCATTTTCTCAGACATCCCCCACTTACAAACCATCGAACGAGCTAAACTTGTTGATCGCTCAATATCGTTTGAAGCACCAGAAGTCATTTGATTGTAAACGATTTCTTCAGCACAACGGCCGCCCATTAGAAATGAAATGAAGTTTTCAGCGCGGTCATTAGTTAATGAAAGCATATCTTCTTGTGGAAGAGTTTGCGTCACACCAAGAGCACCGCCACGAGGCATGATTGAAACTTTGTGAATAGGATCAGTGTACGGTAAATTCATACCTACAAGTGTGTGACCGGCCTCGTGGTACGCCGTCATTAATTTTTCCTTATCAGAAATCACCAATGATTTTCTTTCAGGTCCCATCAGAACTTTATCTTTCGCTTGTTCGAAATCATCGTTACCAAGTTTTTTCTTGTTCAGTCTCGCTGCATTTAGGGCAGCTTCGTTTACGAGGTTGGCAAGGTCAGCACCAGTAAATCCTGGAGTTCCTTTAGCAATAACTTCGAGATCAACGTTGTCTTCAAGCGGAGTTTTCTTTGTGTGAACTTTGAGAATACCAAGACGTCCTCTGACATCCGGAGGTCCAACCATAACACGTCTATCGAATCGTCCAGGTCTCAAAAGAGCTGGATCTAGAACGTCAATACGGTTAGTCGCTGCGATCAGGATTACGCCTTCGTTTGATTCAAAACCATCCATCTCAACAAGAAGCTGGTTAAGAGTTTGTTCGCGTTCATCGTGACCACCGCCCATGCCCTGGCCTCTGTGGCGACCGACGGCATCGATCTCGTCGATGAAGATAATACATGGAGCATGTTTCTTACCTTGTTCGAATAAATCGCGAACACGGGAAGCACCGACACCAACAAACATTTCAACGAAATCAGAACCTGAAATTGAAAAGAATGGAACATCAGCTTCACCGGCAACTGCGCGGGCAAGAAGCGTTTTCCCTGTCCCAGGAGGACCAACGAGAATAACACCTTTAGGAATTTTCCCGCCAAGGGCCGTGTATTTTTTTGGATCTTTCAAAAAGTCGACAACTTCTTCAAGTTCTTCTTTTGCTTCCTGTACTCCGGAAACATCGCCGAAAGTAATTTTCTTTTCGTGCGGGTTCAACATTCTTGCGCGCGATTTTCCAAAGCTCATTGCTTTGCCGCCGCCTGCCTGTATCTGACGAAGGAAGAAATAGAAAATCACGATGAGAAGAATCATCGGTCCCCAATTCAAAAGAAGCGACGTAAAGAATGGTTGTTTTTCTTCTTCTTCATACTGCGGAATAATTCCGTTTTCGCGTAAGATATTAAACGTAGCATCTCCAGTATTTCCTGTGAGAGAAAAACGAGAACCGTTTTCATATCCTGCTTTGAATTTACCCATAATGGTGTCTTTGCCTTTGAAGACAACTTCATCCACTTGTTTTTCTTCAACCGCGCGAACGAACTCCGGATACTTGATAAATTTGTGGTTTGTCTTATCGACCATAGCGACCTTTGCAAGAAGGGCCATGAGCAAGATGACGACAATCCAGAGAGTGAGAGTTTTTTGTTGAGGTTTCATTTAATTCCTATGTCCTTATTGGTGAAACGAAAACGATCATCCTATTCTATAAACCCAGGATAGAAGAATCAAGTATGACCGCGTGCAAGCGGAGCTTTTGTCTATTCTTTTTTGAGAGTAATGGATAAAAGTTGTAGGGAATTTTTTTATCTTTGAGCCATTGAGTAGATTTTGGAAACAAGGGATGAACCAGTTTCGAAGATTTGTCCATGTGACTCTTATTCATCAAAGTTATAAATGGAAAAAAAGACTTCACTTTTTTATTTCCTTCGCCGGAAGTCATCTGCGTAACAGAGGTATGCTTCAGGTAACTAAGAATTTTCTCATCAGCTTCTTTGTAGTATTCAAGATGAGAGTCATTGGCGATTAAAAGATAATTATCCAAAAGAAAAATCTTCACTCCTCCGGAAAACGCCTGCGGTCCCTTCATTTTGCACTTGTGGGAATTAAGTTTCAGATCCTGATGAGACGAAATCAGTTTATCGACTTCGCGGTCGATTTCCCCTCGATGAGACCGTGAGAAAAAATGAATCCATTCCTTAATTTCTTCTTTGTGAAAACTGAAATCCCCCGAACGCAAAACAACCGCTCCGCTCGCTTCTCTTCTTTCCATCAGCAAAGTAAGTTCGCGAGGTTTTGATTCAATAAACAGCGATCGATGAAGTTCAAGTTTTCGGGCCAGCTCTGTTTGTCTGGCGACGTAATGGCGCAGGTACTGCGGGTAGCGCGCGTGAATGGTTTCTGTCAGAAATTTACGAAAAAAATTGCGCTCAAAACGCATATCGCGGTTGCTGCTGTCTTCAGCGTAATGAAGTCCAAGTGCTCTGGCGTATTTTCGGATGTGATTCTTACTTACACACATGAATGGGCGAACGAGACCTTTATTAAAAACCGGAATGCCCAGAGTTGAAGAAAGTGAGCTCTGTTTAAATGATTGGATCATGCTCCACTCAAAGGAATCATCCAGGTGGTGGGCCGTGTAAACCCAAAAATTATTTTGCAAATATTGTTTATAAATGCTCGCGCGAAGATTTCGTGCCACACCTTCAAAGTTTGATTGTTTTAAATCGAGAGAAAAGCGAACGATATCGACTTCGAGATTGCAATTTTTTGCGTGCTTTAAAACGAGTGCTTCTTCATTTTTATTTTCAGGTCTTGTTCCGTGATTGATATGAAGGACTTTCATATTCCCTTTTGTAATGTCATTTAAAACATACATCAGGGCCACGGAATCGACGCCACCGGAGACGGCCACGATCACTTTTTTATGCGGATCAAGAAGCCGCATGGAATCCATAAAGTGTTCCACATGGCGGACAAACTGGCGGGAATTGAATTTCATCCTGTGCATAAGATCCCCATCATAAGGTCTATTTAGACCGATGTCTTTAAAATTTCGCTTTAAATTCTTGACAGATAGCTCATGGAATCTTAGGATGGGTCAAACTTTTTTAATGGCTTGGTAGCTCAGTTGGTTAGAGCGATGGATTCATAACCCATAGGTGGGCAGTTCGATTCTGCCCCAAGCCACCAAAAATTTTCCTGCAAAAAATCACCTTCATTAATCGCGCAACTTATGAAATCCTCATCTCATGAATTTCTTTAATAAATTTATTTCGACGTTTTTTCTTTTGATGCTCTTCCTTGTGCAGTCTTGCGCTCATAAACCTGAAGCGGCAAAGATCGGCGACGAACACATCAATGTTCCTCCAATGACCAATGTTTCCAAAGCTTCAGGCGAAGCTTTAGGAAATCCTCATCCCTCTATTCTCAAGCCGACGATCGATCCTAGAAATGCACATGCGTTCAGTTTGTGGATGCCAGTGTGTGGCGAAAATGGAAAGACCTATTCCAATTCCTGTTTTGCCGAATGCGCCGGCGTCAAATATAAACAGGGATCGTGCCAGAAAGATATTACAGACTAAGTTCTTTAAGAACTTTCCGTGCCGCGAGATGGGCAAAGGTAAATCCGTTCTTATAAAATCCACTGATCATATAGATTTTTTTCTCCGCATCCAGGGCCTTATAAATCGGACGTCGCTGACGGCCTTTATGGCGTAGACCGGTGACCATTTTAAAATCTTCAAGCTCGCCAATATCTATTGAAAGATGTTTTTTAAAAAGAGCGATGAGCGCTTTCAGTCCATCAAAATCCCCGGTAAGAAACGCGCCTTTTTGCGAAACACTTCCTACGACCAGCTGTTTTTCCCGCGAACGATAAACACATTTATTTCCATCGAGTGTGAGAAAAAAAGAAGGACGATTCAAATCCACTGAACGCTCAAGATACGAACCGGCGAGAATTCCTGTCGGAGTCATTTCTTCAGTGCTGAAAAAATGTGCGAATAGTTTTGAGTACGCTCCAGTTCCTAAAATAAGTTTTTTGGTCGTGAGAATTTCACCGTTTAAAAGTGTAAGTTCGATATGACCACGATCATTGAATTCATACGAGCGGACAAAATTTTTTATCCGGGTCAACTCAAAATTATTCAGATTATTTTCGTGCCATCCTTTGTAAACATCGGGCGAAATCTGGTATGACGGCATCTCAATGCCGGTCATTTTCTCTTTCAATAAATCAGAATGAATCGCGGTAAGCGTATTGTACCTGCGCGTGAGTTTTTCTTTTTCATCTTCTTTCGTATGAAGAATGTATTGGACAACTTCTTCAATTCCGTGCGGGCGGTGCTTTTTAAAAAATTCTTCAAACAAAAAATAGGATTCGCGAAGTTCATTTCCCAAAGGAGAAATCCCTTCTTCGATCCCCGAAAGGGCCACCGTTGCTGTCGTTCTTAAGCTGCAGGGAGGAGAAATTTCATCTGCGTAAACCTGACCAACGGAAAAATTCTGATTTTTTATTACAGCTGATTTCTGGTTAAATAATTCAAATAGAAATGTCTGTGCAGCAAGACCATTTCCCACTACTAATAAATCGTAGATCATCGATTTTCTCCCGTGAAATTATACTAGCGTATTGCCAACAGTTTTTAAAATGTTTATCGTTTTACCTCACACATTTTACGACATACACAGTTATTAAGGAGATTCTATTCATGTCACTCGAACAAAATGCAGTCATCTTTGCCGCTCAAGAAACAAATTTGAATGCTAGATCAGTTCTCGCGGTTTTGAACCTGCTTATTACCGAGCAGTCTACCGTTCCGTTTGTTGCCCGCTACCGTAAAGAAGTAACCGGCGGATTGGATGAAGTTCAAATCAGAGCGATTCATGAATCGTACGAAAATTATATCGAGCGAGAAAAACGCCGCGAATACATTTTGGACGCTATCAAAAAAATGGAGCAACTGACTCCAGAGCTTGAAAAGAAAATTAAAGCTGCTGATACGATCAATCAGCTCGAAGATCTGTATGCGCCTTATAAGGCCAAAAAGAAATCAAAAGGAATGATTGCAAAAGAGGCCGGGTTAGATCCCCTGGCAGAAATCATTCTCACTTCTCCGGCAACAAAACAACAACTCAAAGATCAGTTCGGCGATAAATTCAATAAACCGGAATTTAAAATCAATTCATTTGAAGATGCCTATGCAGGAGCTTTCGATATCATCATCGAAACTATGGCCCATGATCCGGAAGTAAAAGAACAACTTCGTAAAGACTACTGGGCAGACGCTCTTATCAAATCGACTAAACGTGATAAAGCGGAAGAAGAAGATAAAGACTGGATGAAATACAAAGACTACTTTGAATTTTCTCAAAGAGCATCTGACCTAAAAGAACCGAAAGCTTCCCATCGGTTCCTGGCAATCAGAAGAGGAATGACTTCAAAAACTTTGAAAGTTGATGTCGTCTTCCCTGAAGAAGTGGCCACTGGTCTTCTACGTAAAAAATTCTTCGACAAAGGCGGTCTTGGTTGTCAGGCCGATCTGGAACTCGCAGCGAAGAAAGCTTACTTAAACTATATTCACCCTAGTCTCGACCTGGAAATTAAATCAGAACTAAAAAGACTTTCGGATGAAACAGCGATCAACGTTTTCGGTGTCAACTTGAAGAACCTTCTTCTTCAACCTTACCTTGGACCTAAGGCCGTTATCGGAGTAGATCCAGGGGTTCGTACAGGGTGTAAAATTGTCATCGTCGATAACACTGGTAAACTTCTTGGTGATTGCGTAATTTACCCTCACGAACCAAGAATGCAGGTCAAAGAATCGGCCTCAATCCTTCAGGCCATCATTGAGCAATTTAAAGTTGAACATATTGCCATTGGCTCCGGAACTTACGGACGCGAAACTCTGCAATTTATTATGGATAATGTTCCGGCGGTCAAAGCAGGAAAAACAAATGCTACTCTTATTTCTGAAGCAGGTGCTTCTGTTTATTCAGCAAGCGAAATTGCAGCAAGTGAGTTCCCGGATAAAGATGTTACAGTCAGAGGAGCAGTTTCAATTGCAAGACGGTTCCAGGATCCTTTGGCAGAACTTGTAAAAATTGATCCGAAGTCTATCGGTGTCGGTCAATACCAGCACGACGTCAACCAGGCACGTTTGAAAAAATCTCTCGAAGGCGTTGTTGAATCGTGTGTAAACTTTGTCGGCGTTGATTTAAATACCGCTTCAGCTCCACTTCTTGCTTATGTCTCCGGCATTGGCCCTGCTCTTGCCGGAAACGTCGTGAAATTCAGAGAGACCAATGGTCAGTTTAAAACAAGAAAAGATATTTTAAAAATCCCAAGATTTTCTGCAAAGATTTTTGAACAAGCAGCGGGCTTCCTTCGTATCTACAACGGTGAAGAACCTCTTGATGGAACTTTCATTCACCCTGAACGTTATGAAGTCATTTCTGCCTGGGCAAAAAAGAACAACACGAGCGTGAAAGATTTGCTGTCTAATAAAGATCTGATCGCAAAACTGGAACGCGACCACGATTTCAAAACTGAAGTTGGTGAGTTTACTTTTAACGATATCGTAAAGTCACTTAAAGCACCTTCTCAGGATCCAAGAACAGAGTTTAAATCATTCGAATACAGAAAAGACGTCTCAAAAATCACTGATCTTAAAATCGGTGAATGGTATCCTGGATTAGTCACAAACATTACTCAGTTCGGAGCGTTTGTTGATATCGGGATTAAAGAAAACGGTCTACTTCACGTTTCGCAAATTTCAGACAACTATGTTGACGATGCCATGACTGCACTCAAAGTCGGCCAGGAAGTAAAAGTTCAGGTTCTCGACATCGACTACGACCGCGGCCGCATCAGCCTCACAGCAAAACAGGGCCAGCAGGCCAATCGCTCTGCTCAGGCCACTCCAGGAACACGTCCAGCAGGCAAAGGTCAGGGCCAAAAAGAAGTAAAATTACCGACGCAACAAAACTTGAAAAATAATGCCTTTGCCGGATTAAAAAATTTAAAACTGTAACTCTGGAGAGAATTTGAAAATGAAAACGGTGATCCTTTTAGCTGGTTTAATGACTCTAACTTCTTGTGCTCAAATTGAAAAGGCGACGGAAAAATGGAAAACTCCGGAATCAAATACGCCTGCTGCTGCAACGTCTGCGTCTGCAACATCTTCTGAAACAAAAAAAGTAGAGACGCAAACGACGACTAAGAAAAAGAAAAAAACAAAAAAAGCATCAGCTGAAAAAGCGAAATAAAAAAGGGCCCTTACCGGGCCCTTTTTTTTGTCATATTTTCAGGAAATACTGCGAACGTGCGAAAGAAAATCGTGCTCTCGTTTAAACTGCGCAAGAGCGAATTTTACGAAGAAAAAAGAAATCAGATAAGGAACAAAAAAAGAAACGAGAAGAGCTTTTGTCGTAATTAGAATGGGAATTTTGCGATCAACAAAAACATCCGGCATAATTTCCGGGGCAAAATGATCGAACAAATAAAGAAAAATCAGTCCAGCAACGACTCCACTTAAAATAGAGAGCAAGCTCATGAGATGCAAAAAATATTTTGTTGAACGGTTAATTTTGTCGTGACTTGCCCCTAATATCCAGAAGCTCGATAAGTCAGTTTTAATTTTATTGAAGAAAATTAAAAGCCCCGAAGAAATGCACAAAGAGACGAGCAGGCTCATGGCCGCAAATAGAAAGACCATCACCGTGGCCTCAAGGTTCAGCGCCCATACAAGAGTCCGGTTTTCATCTTCCCAGGTCATGAGACGAGCTTCTTTAGGAAGAAGAGGCTTAAGCGAATCAAAGTCCCCTGCTGAATAAATACGCAGGCGGTTGATCATTCTTTTTTGAATTAAATTTTGAATCAAGGGTAATCTGACCCACATGTGATACATGTCGATTTCCGGAACATCAGAGCTGAAAGTGCGATCAATGCGCACTGACTGACTGCGGGGAATATCGCCAAGCAGTTCATCCACATGCGACGGTGAAATCAGTTCAAGCGTTTCAGGAGGGGCCACACCGACTTTATAGGCGAGCTCCATCGGCATCATGGCCTCGAACTTGTCTTTGGTCAGAAAGGGTGGAATAAAGCCTTTCAGGTCAATCCCATGAACGATTACAGGTGTAATATAAGTCTGATAACGAAGCAGCAGTTCAATTTCATATTCGCGGGTATAGTTAAGCTTTTTCTCACTAAGAATTTTTTCTATTTCTTTGAGAGAAGCACTTTGTGAATCACTTTTGTAGAGAATGGTCGCGCGACCTATCACCGCTTTTGATCTCTCCATTAATTTATTCTGAAGTCCGCCCATAGTGCTTTGAAGAACAATGAGAGCAAACGAAGAGATAAAAAGGCCAACGACTGCCAGAATCAGCAGTCGTTGTCTATTTTTAGCAGATATGATGAAAAAGAAAAAATACTTGAGATACGTTTTAAACATCAGCGGGCTTTTTCATAGAACGAGGTCTTACTCTCCACTAATTGGATGAGATAGTCGCTTGGACGGTATCGTTCAGCGTCTACAGTTTCGCTAAAGTTTTTGAGGGCGGCAAGGATTTTATCCAGACCTTCGCTGTCGGCATAACGGAGAAGCCCGCCTCTGAATGGAGGAAAACCAATTCCGAAGATAAGGCCCAAATCAACGTCAGCAGCTGTTTCTACAATGCCATCTTTTAAAATGGCCGCGGCCTCATTAATCATAGGAAGGAATAAACGAAGCTGTAGATCAGTCTCGCTCATTTTCTTTCTTTCTTTTGGAAGAAGCTCATCTACTTCAGGATTCGGACCAGTCACTTTTCCTTTCTCATCGTAAAGGTAGAAGCCTTTGCCATTCTTTTTTCCTAAGAAGTTTTTTTCAGCAAGCTTTGTTGAAAATTTTGAAGGATGGGCGCGTTCACCGAGACCTTCGTACATAACTTTGGCAACCTTGATAGCTACATCAATACCGACTTCATCTAAAAGACGGGCCGGGCCCATTGGCATTCCGAAATTTAATGCCGCCTGATCAAGATCTTTTACCGAAACGCCTTCATCAAGAAGATATCCGGCCTCATTTAAATAAGGCATAAGTATTCTGTTAACCAGGAACCCTGGACCATCTTTAACAACCACTGGAGTTTTTTTAACTCGCAAGACCCACTTATAAAGCGCTTCAACAGTTTCCGGATCAACTTTCGAATGCACGATGATTTCTACCAGCGGCATCAGGTGAACCGGATTGAAAAAGTGAAGACCTGCAAAACGACCTGGTTTCTCAAGCGCTTTACTCATTTCTTCTACTGACAATGATGATGTATTTGATGTCAGAAGACATTCAGGATGAACCTGTTTCTCAACTTCAGCGAAAACCTTTTTCTTGATGTCCATATTTTCAACAACAGCTTCAATGACGAGATCCACTTTCTGGAAGCCACTGTAATCGAGCTGCGCTGTTATCGATCTTTGCTTTCTTTCAAATTCATCGACAGAAATCTTCTTGCGTTTTAAAGCACCGGCAAAGTTCTGCGACGACTGCTTTAAACCTAAGTTCAAAGCATCGAAGGAAAGATCTTTCATGATCGGATGCATACCTGCATCGGCCATAAGCCACGCAATACCGCCTCCCATTGTTCCTGCTCCCAGAGCAGCTCCACGGTGTAGTTCAGGTAGCGCTTTTGTTCCCTTAGGACCCGTATATTTTTTTGCCGCTTCCGACATAAAATAAATGTGCTGAAGATTTTTACTTTGTTCGCTGATAGCGAGTTCGCCGAAGGCCTGAGCTTCACCCGCAAGGTAGCTCGTGCGCCCTTTCATCATTCCTGAGTCCATGACGTCGAGAATTTTTAAAGGCGCTTGATAAAAGCCATTCGTCTTTTTAAGAACAGACTCGCGAACTTTTTGAAAAATAATTTTTCTCGTTACAAAATTCTCTGTCGCGAGTTCTTTCATTGAATCTTTTAGTGAGTGATGAACTTCTCTTTTGACAAAGAATTTCGGCGCCATCGCCAGCAGATTTTCTTTCGGATAAACTTCCGCGACAAGTCCCAGGCGCTTTGCTTTATCTGCACGAAGAGTTTTACCGG
>Ga0207968_100477_pt1 | contig 15033 bp, 14 predicted proteins | sample LakWasMet21_HOW5_2_FD_183867 | JGI IMG/M metagenome (GOLD analysis project Ga0207968, IMG submission 183867) | Freshwater sediment methanotrophic microbial communities from Lake Washington under simulated oxygen tension - Sediment Metagenome... | ecosystem: Environmental > Aquatic > Freshwater >...
CTTCTTGGCTAGGGTTAGGCGCCGTCATAGCCGCCATTGGCGCATCGGTTTGCTGTGTTGGCCCGTTGTTGCTTTTATCTTTAGGCATTGGCGGCGCATGGATAAGCACGCTAACCTCAATGGAATCGGTCCGACCGTTGTTTATCATGCTGACCCTGATTTTTATAGCATTGGGTTTTCGCAAGCTTTATTTGACTCCTTCTCAGTGTGAAGAGGGCGGAACCTCGGCAACTGCTCCATGCGTTGCTCTACCTCCTGCATCCATGCAGTCGTGTGCCATATCCGGCGTTCAACGCCGGCAACGCATGCTGTTTTGGATCGGGTCCGCAATTATTTTACTACTGCTGGCATTTCCCTGGTTTGCACCATTTTTTATACAGTGAGGGGAATCGATATGACTATTAAAACCAGTTTGTTAATGTTGTGCTTGTCATCCAGCACTCTGTGGATGCCGGCAATCCATGCTGAAGCAACTGTTGCACAGCCAAACCGGCAACAAACGGTGACCCTGAACATAGAAAACATGACCTGCGCCATGTGTACAATCACCATCAAAAAAGCGTTGCAGAAAGTCGATGGCGTACAACAGGTGACTGTCGATTATGATTCCAAAACTGCGGTGGTCACTTTCGATGGCATAAAAACCGATAGTGCAGCATTGATCAAAGCCACGACGGATGCCGGTTATCCGGGAACTCTCGCCGCACCGATTTCTCGATAAAGCTGAGAATATATCTATGTCTGATTGCCGCTGCCCAAATACATCAGCCAAAACCAAACAGATTTGTCCTGAGTGTGGCTCCAATTGTAAAAGTGTCGGTATGTCTACGCTTTATCATCAGGTCCGGTTTCCCGAGAACCAGGCACTTATCACTGACAGCTATTATTTTTGCCCTAATAAAACATGCTCAGCCGGGTATTTCTCCTGTACGGGCAACGCTATTCCCAAACAGCATTTAAGAAGCTATCAAGCGATTCAAAGCGAGGCACTTTGTTATTGTTTTGATATTGACGCCAATCAGTATTTATCAACGTTAAAAGCCCACCGCGCGGAACCAATCAAAGAGTTTGTCATGCAACGTACCAAAGCAGGGGATTGCGCTTGTGAAATTAGGAATCCGTCTGGGCAATGTTGTTTAGCAAATTTCAAACGTTTGGAAAATGAGTGGCAGACAGTTGTCGGGTTATTGCTGGAAACCAGCCGTTCAGAAGTTTGATTTATGATTCATTCACTGGCCGCTGTTGGCCGGACTTACAAAAGTGGTTGATATGAGCCATCAGTCTCCTTTGGAGAAGCTTCTACATTTGTATAAATATTATTGAAATAATAAGATTTATCACTTTCAACGGGGTTCAGTCAAAATTGACCGGACAGTTTCTATCGTCATCATAAGCGTCATCGGTTGTAAAGGTGATTCCACGAAGCCACGGGACAAATAAAATTGCTTGGCCTGGTCATTAAGAGCGTGAACCAGTATGGCAAAAATGCCAGCATCGCTAGAGACATTGACAGCCCGAATCATCGCATCGCGCAACAAGGCCTGGCCGATACCCTTATTGTGGTAACGCTTATCGACAGCGAGCCTGCCGAGCAGGAGCACCGGCAGCGGGTCGGGCATGTTGCGCCGCAAAGCTTTCGGGGCGGCCTCATGGCTTATCGCTCCGGCTGATAGGCTGTAGTATCCGATGACTGTGTTGCCATTACAAAGCACAAAGCAGCGCGAAGCACCAGCAGCATTGTTTTTTAAGGCTCGTTTCTTAAGCCAATCATTGAGGGACAATTCGCCGCTGTCGAAATCTGCCAGCTCAATATCCGCCGTTATCGGTGATGGCGGCCTGAGATTTAATGTTGTCATTTCTCCCAGGGCGCTTTGGTTTTGAGTAACCGACGTAATTTATCAGTGGGTGGTAAGGGTTGATCCAGCAGCGCCTGAAATTTAGCAAATGTACCGGTATCGACAGAGAAAAAAGCCTGGTCGAGCAGTACGTCTTCCGCTTCACGGCAGGCGGCTTCTAGCATAAAATCAGACCGGCTACGGCCTAACCGGGTCGCCGCTTGGTCGATGAGATCACGCTGCTTGGCTTTCGCACGGATATTGATGGAAACGGCTTCTTTGGGTTGAATTTGTGGCATGGCTATACTCCAATGTATATCGATCGATACTACATATTTGTATATAACATTGCAATACATAATAATGCAAACTCGCTTAGGTAAATACCTTAGGGATAAACAGCACCTATTGCTGTTTGGAAGGAATAAAGGGGATATAGCCTTGCTCAAAGGCCAACTCTTGAAGCTCAATGGGTGCTTGGCGAATATCAACAACGATCCCGTCAACTTGTAACATCCAAACCATCGGATTATTGATGAGTAGGCTGGGCAAAGACCATTCGGGCGACATTGGCGCCATGCCAAGCATGCCCCTTATTTCCCTGGACTTACTTTGGCCAGTGCTCATAGCAATGCCAAAATACTCATAGATCGTTTTTGATTTGCAATGCGGCGATTGGCTCGGATCATCCAGAAAATTAACATGGCCAACGGCATGAATGACTGCAGCTGCCCAAACATTTTCTTTACCTTTTAACAATGGAGATGGCCGTTTTCTTGCCAAGGTACCAATCGCATGATGGATCAACTGAAGGTATTCGTCATTGAGATGTTTTTTACTGAAAAGATCTGTCAGCGCTGAAATTGCTGCAAACTTTTCTGCCATGGTTTTAGGTACTTTTACTGAACCAAGCGTCATTCGGTAATGGGTTAAATATGTAGTTTGGCATGAATATCAACGCCAAACTCCACCTTATTAATAAGCAGACCAATGACAGTATCGTGCATCAAAACTGACTTGGAAAAACAGATGGTTTTCCTGGTCAATCGTTTGATCCAAGTGCGCAGATTCAAGTTTTTTCGTTCAATTTTCTGGGTGTTCTGCTTGCCAACTTGATGTTTGGCAGCGTCCAAGTGGCGTAGAAGCGGTACACAAACTCAACAACAGGCCAAGGAAGTGTCTGGGCTTCAAGACGCCTTACGAGGTGTTTCGCGAATTATCCGGCATGGACGCTGAAAAATTGGTGGGTTATGCACTTATTACTTGAATTCACGTGAGTTTTGATTTTGGTTTGATTCTATTGCTGATCTTTCTGAACGGTGTATTCGCCATGTCAGAAATGGCCATCGTTTCTGCCCGCAAGGTGCGATTGCAACAAATGGGGGAGAGTGGTAACAACGGCGCTGCAAAGGCCTTGGAACTGGCTGAACAACCTACCCGATTTTTGTCGACGATTCAGGTGGGAATTACTTCCATCGGCATCCTCAGCGGTGCTTTAGGTGAGGATGCCATTGCTAAACCACTACTACCTTATCTGCAAACTATGCCATTTGTGGCTCCTTATGCAGAAAAGTTGGCGTTGATCATAACCGTGGTGACCATCACCTATTTGTCCCTGATCGTCGGCGAATTGGTGCCCAAGCGTTTGGCTCTAAATTTTCCCGAACTGATCGCTGCCTGGATAGCTCGACCTATGCATGGTTTATCGCTAGCAGCGTTGCCTGCAGTAAAGCTCCTCAGCTATTCCGTGGAACTGGTTTTATGGCTGATGCGGATCAAACCTAAAAACGAGCCTTCGATTACCGAAGAAGAAATCAAGTTATTGCTGGCTCAAGGCACAGAGGAAGGAGTATTTGAGGAAGCCGAATATAGGTTTATGGAAAACATCCTCAGACTGGATGATCGTAAAGTGGGCTCCATCATGACCCCGCGCAAGGACATCGTCTGGCTCGACTTACGCAACTCCTTCGAAGAAAACCGGCAACGTATTGTGGATCATACTCACTGGATTTTGCCCCTTTGCAATGGTGGACTGGAAACTATCGTCGGCTTCGTAAAAACCAAGGATCTTCTGGATCGAGTGCTATTGGGTGAGCAGCCCGAGCTGAGTAAAATTGCGATCAACGCGCTGTTTGTGCCGGATTCCCTAACGTTGATGGGATTGTTAGAGCAGTTCAGAGCATCCCATCTTCACACAGCACTGGTGGTGGATGAATACGGCGAAATCCATGGCCTGGTGGCATTAGGCGATGTCCTTGAAGCTATCGTCGGCGCACTAGCTGCCGGGGGGCAAGAGGATAAACCGGAAATTTTTCAGCGAGAAGACGGTTCCTGGCTGGTCGACGGTATGCTGGGTATCCACCAACTCATGGAACAGTTTGATCTCGACGAGTTGCCGGAAGAGCGTGATGGTCACTTCCACACTGTGGGAGGTTTTGTCATGCTACATCTTGGTCATATACCTAAAGTTACTGATTACTTCGAACTTTTGGGACTACGATTTGAAGTTGTCGACATGGACGGTAACCGCGTGGATAAGGTGCTGATTTCGAAAATTCCCGAACTAAGCGATGTTGAACAGGCCTAATAGCGATTGTAATTGCCGCAACAAGAATTTTATTATTTTTCAGGGCATAACGCCAACCGCTTGGTTATAAAGCGCTTTATCCCGCTGTAATATGATCGAACGTTCTTTAGCATTAAGAATGGCTTGTTGCGTTCTGGACTGGATTTTTAACAAATCCATCAGATCAATTTCACCGACAGAAAAGCTCAGTTCTGTCATATTTAAATGTTCTTCAGAAGCCTGTTTTAACTCATTGGCAATGCCCAGCTCTGCCTGATTGACGTCCAGATTGTGTTCTGCTTCATGGTGGGCTTGCTCTAAATCTCTGAAGAGTTGTTCACGTTCTGCGATCAATTTGTTGAGTTCGACATTGACAGCCGCAATGTGTGGCGCCAAATGTGCGCTACCACCAAAAGGAACGGTAACGCCGATATTGAAACTTGCCGTTTGATTACTGCGCGGATCATTAGTGAACTGGTCACTGTTAATGCCAACGGCAAGATTGGTTTGGCCTGAGCCCACCAATTTAATAGCATTGATTTCAGCTTGTTTTCGATCAATTTGGCTGTTAATTGCAACCAACGCCGGATGATTTTGCTGAATTTCCTTTAATGCCACCAGCTCCTCTTGATAGTTTCCTGGGATTTTCGTGGATTGGGTAATACTGGAATAACGTTTGCGCGCGTGCATCAATTCCGCTTCAGCCAGTGTTGCTGCTGAGCGTTTTTGCAGTAATTCGGTTTGTGCCAACAATTCATCCGCGCGTGGCAAGTCACCTAACTCAACACGACGTTTAACTTTAGCCAATAATTGCTCAAGCGTAGCCATCTCCGCTTTTACCTGCTCATAACGGATATTTACTAGCGCAATATCCCACAAGGCAAACCTGATCAATCCGGCTACACGTAATTTAATAGCTGCCGATTGTGATTCAGCACTGGTTGCAGCCTGCGCGCCAACTGTTTTTTGAGCATCACGCTGCCCCAAGTTCCATAGCGGCACTTGAACTTGGGCATCAATATAATGCAGCGTGCCACTGGTCGCTTCCTGAAAACGAAGGCCTGCTTGCGATGCTCCTGCTGTCCAGCTTTCACTACGTTGCTGAATAGCCGCCGCTTCTGCTTCCAATGAGTTCAGCCAGATCGTATCAGGATATTTTTCCATGGTTAAATCAATGAGCTTGGGTAAGCTCAAAGACGCATCAATACCAACTGGATCTTGATGCGGGACCCTAACTGTCGAATCAGCTAAAGCCAATGAGCTTACCAACAACAAAAAGGGCACACATTTCTTGAAAGGGCTCAAAGTAAACATTCGGTTATCGGTACCTGCGGTGACACTCGCCATTACATAATCCCTAAAATCCGATAGGGGCCTTTGGTATTTAGGATGATTGTCACGGGCGATCGGGTTTTGTTTTCCCAATACCAGCCATGAGGGCCTTCGAAGGGAGCCGTCAACGTACCATTGGATTGATTATCGGTACTCTCCATAAAGCTTTTGAAGTAGCCGGTTTTATCGCCCTGGGGTTCACCGTGAAAATCAAAATAGAGTTTTCCGCCGTCAGTCGTCCATGAATACTCCAGCACTGCGTCTTTCGCCAGATGGAATTTATATTCCAAACTATCTCCGGCCGGTACTACTATTTTGACCGAATCTTGCCATTGAGGCTGTGATTGCTTTTGAACGGATTCGGTCTGGTTAGTGGTCTGATCCTGACCGCTTATTTCAGCGGCTTGCGGCGGCAGAGCCGGGCTAGCGATGGCGAGCGCCTGACTGGTTGCTTTGGATTGCGCCGACAAAGCGGTTAAGCCCATCATTTTTCCTAATCCGGTGGGATCAATGCCGTATTCAGCAGGCAGCACAGCTGATATTAAAATAATCATGGCCAATAGCGTTGCAAAAGCAGTGGCAATGATGAGCGATTTTAGTGATGGAACGGGGGGATTGGTGTCATTCATGAGTTTATGCGTTAATTAAATAGCCGGTTATCTGGAAGCCGAACAGAATCAGTCCGCCTGTCATTAAAAGCGTATTGGTCGCTGTCGAAAAGGCATAAAAGCCCTCATTTCTGCGCCAAAAATTGAGGGCTATCAGGATAAACAGTAGAGCAATAAATTGACCTAACTCTACCCCGACATTGAAAGCTAATAAGTTTTTCCATAAGTCCAGTTGCGGCAAATTGAATTTCTGTAATTTGGTTGCCAAACCGAAGCCGTGAAACAAGCCGAAAACCATCACTGCAATTTTGGTATTCGGTTGAAAACCGAACAATCGGCGCAAACCACCCAGATTATCAAAACCCTTGTAGACAACAGAAAGCCCAATAATGGCATCGATGAGGAACGGGTTAACCGTTATATGCTCTAACACGCCAAAAAACAGCGTCAAACTATGTCCTAACGTAAATAGACTGACATAGATCAAGACATCTTTAGTACGGAACAAAAAGAAAATAACGCCCACTAAAAAAAGCAGGTGATCGTATCCGGTGACCATGTGTTTGGCGCCGATATAAAGAAACGGCCCAATGGCTACGCCTTGGTTTGATAATAAAAACTGTTCGGTATTCTTATCAACACCGTGAGCAAAGACATCTGCGCCGACAAAAAAGAACAAGAACGATAAACCGATAAGCCCAACGGGGCTTTTTAGTATTGATGTCATATTTGAAAACTCCGGTCTCAGTTTCTATAACTTAATGCCGAAGCGCATCAGTATTGTGATCATGATGAAATAAACCCCAGCCGTCATTGCCATTGACAACCCCATGCTCAAATAGAACGCCACCCCTTTCTTTAACAACAAAGGCAAGCTGATAAAAAAAACCAGTGAGGGGATAACTAACCAAAAAATGCTGCTTGCTAAATCAGACACTTTCGACACATCTTTGGTATCGGTATACAGCCAGAGCATTGCTAAAACTGAGGTGAGCGGCAATGAGGCTAATACGGCACCCACTAATGAACTTCGTTTTGACAGTTCGGATATCGTCACGATAAGCAGACTGGTGATGATAACTTTGATTATTGTATAGGTCATTGTGTGTCGCCGTTATTCACAACTGCATGTAGAACGTCCACAGTAGGCGCTTTAGACTGATTGCCAAGTGCATTGCGCATTGAACCAAAGCGTAAATACAAAGCAGGTATCACTAGCATGTTAAGGGCCGTTGAGGTGAATAACCCAAACAGAATAACGATGGCCATCGGTGCCTGAATTTCACTGCCGGGTTCTCCGCCGCTTAACGCTAAAGGAATCAGCGCAATCCCGGTAGCCAAGGCGGTCATCAGGATAGGCGACAAGCGTTCGAGAGCACCTTGTTTAACAGCACTGTAGAAATCATCGATACCATCTTTCTGAACCAGATGATGAATGTGGCTGATCATCATGACACCGTTACGGGTTGCGATACCAAACAGTGTTATGAAACCGATAATGGAGGCTACGGACAATATGCCGCCGGACACATAACAGCCGATCACACCGCCGATTAGGGCCAGAGGTAAATTCAGCATCACCAAGAGTGCATCGCCCGCCGACTGAAAGGCGACAAAAAGCAGTAAGAACATCCCTATAATGACCATAAAGCCGATGATGAACAAAGTTCTGGATGCTTGTTCCGCACTTTCAAACTGCCCGCCGTATTCAACATGATAGCCGCTGGGAAGGCTGACGTTTTGATCGATACCCGCGCGAATATCATTGACTACGCCGGCAAGGTCGCGTCCGGCAACGTTTGCCATGACCACAATTTTGCGTTGTGCATTTTCACGGCTAATGGTGTTCGGGCCTCGTGTCTTACGAATATCAGCCAACGCATGTAATGGCAATTGCGCACCGGAAGCTGTCATGATGAGCGTGGAACGGATGGTGTCTAAATCTTCCAAAGCATCTGGACTATAACGGACGACCAGATCAAAGCTCCCAACGTCTTCCATAATTCTCGATACGGCCCGGCCGGCAAAAGCGGTTTCAATAGCGTCTGACACCGTGTTGATACTCAAACCATATCGAGCAATCGCTTTTCTATCGAACTTGATATCCAGGAACGGCACATCGGCGGGATTATCGATTGATACGTCTACAGCGCCTCGCACCTGGGTAGTGAGGGTTTTAATTTGATTGGCCAAGCGCCGTAATTCGAATAAGTCCTGACCAAATATCTTGATGGCAATATTGGCCCGCGTGCCTGACAACATGTGATCGATACGATGCGAAATGGGCTGACCAATGACAATCGCCATGCCGGGTACGGCAGTCAAAGACGTTCTTAACGCGGACAAGAACGCCTCTTTACTGCGTTCTTGCATCTTCAAGCTCACATCTATTTCTGATGCAAACACCTGTTGCGCATGGGGATCTAATTCCGCACGCCCCGTGCGTCTTGCTGTCGAACGCACTTCCGGCTGTTGCAGAATAATTTCTTCCACGCGCTGTGCCAGTTGATCCGATTGCAGTAACGAAGTGCCCGGCAAGGTAATGGCGCTAATGGTTAAGCTGCCTTCATTAAACTCAGGTAAAAAAGCACGCCCGGAAAACCCCAGTCCAATCAACGCCACGGTAAGGCCTGCCACCGAAAGCACACTGATGATTTTCCAGTGTTGTAACGTGCGCTCCAGTATGGGCAGATACCGTTGCTTTAACCAAATCACCAAACGACTTTCTTTATCCTCGCGAATAGCCGCGGATACCGGTAACAGGATGCTACACAATGCAGGTGTAACGGTTACCGCGACCACCAATGATGTTGCAATCGCCACGATATAGGCAAATCCTAGCGGTTGTAATAACCGTCCTTCGACACCGCTGAGAAAAAACAACGGTAAAAAAACCAGCATGATAATTAACGTGGCAAAAACGATGGAACCCAAAATTTCATGACAGGCGTTGAACACCAAAGTATTAATAGGGGTACGCATTGGTGCCGGCAGGCGCATATCCTCACGCATGCGCCTGACCGTATTTTCGACAACAATGATGGCGTCATCCACTAAAGCGCCCAAGGCGATAGCCAACCCGCCCAGCGTCATCGTGTTTATAGTTGCTCCCATGGCTTTCATCGCCAGGATGGCGGCGATCATGGACAGTGGAATGGCAAGCAAAGTGATTAGCGTCGCTCGTCCGCTCATCAAGAACACATAGATGATGAGAATCACCAGAATCGCGCCATCTCGAAGCGCATCCATTAAATTACCGACAGAGATAGCGATAAAATCAGCTTGTCTGAATATATTGGCATCCAATACCATGCCTTTCGGCAGAGAGCTTTGAATATTTGCTAAAACATCATCCAGACGCTGGGTTAATTCCAGGGTATTTACCTCTGGTTGTTTTAGCACACCCAAGATCACGGCGGGTTTGCCATTGTGAGATCCGGTGCCGCGTTTAAGGGCTGCGCCTATCTTAATATCCGCAATATTCCGAACGAGTATGGGCTGACCGTTGCGTTGTGCGACGACAATTTCATTAATGTCGTCTAGGTGTTGAATTCTACCGATACCCTGAATCAAATATTCCTGCCCGGAAACCGTATAAAAACCGGCAGACGCGTTGCTGTTACTGTCCCGGACAGCATTAACAACCTCAGCTAAAGTCAGTCCGTAAGCGGCTAAACGTTCGGGTTTCACTTCAACCTGGTACTGTTTGGTATCGCCCCCTATCGGGATAACTTCAGCCACACCAGGTATGGCCAAAAGCCGTCGTCTAACCACCCAGTCCGCAGTCGTTTTCAGCGTTAAACTGTCATGTTCCTCCGACTCTAAAGCAATGAACAATATCTCGCCCATTACCGAGGCAATCGGTGCCAAAACGGGATTGGCAATATCGGGTGGAAGACTACTGCGGGCCAGTTGCAATTTTTCGGCAACAATCTGACGCGCTTGATAAATATCGGTGTTCCAATCAAATTCAACGATGATAACCGCCAATCCCACATCGGAATTGGAGCGTACACGACGCACACCGGCGGCACCGTTTAAGGCAGTTTCAATGGGAAAGGTAATCAATCGTTCGACTTCACCGGGCGCCATACCGTGTGCTTCACTGATGACCGTAACGGTGGGGGCCGTTAAATCCGGCAAGACATCCACCGACATACGTTGGGTTTCGTAAATACCCCACAATAACAATAATGCGGAACCTATTAGAACAAACAGGCGATTTTTTAACGACCAGGCAATTGTATGAGCAATCATTATTTGCAACTCCTAATGCGCATGGCCATGAGCACCTAACTGTGCAGGCGATGAGGATGCCAGGTGAATTAGATAGGCACCTTTCGTCACTACGCGCTCGCCTTGACTCAGGCCGCTAATCACCTGAACATAGCCATGATCTCTAATGCCTAGCCGTAATACCCGACGCTGAAATGATTCGCCTCCTGATTGAACAAAAACAACATCCTGACCGCCATCATCAATGAGTGCTGTTTCTGGGACTGCAAGTGACTGTATTTTCTCATCGGTATAGATCTTTGCCTGTATCAATGAACCAACGGATAATTTCCGTTGTGGATTTTGAAACTCAACAATCAGCGGCACCGTGCGCGTGATGGGATCAATGACTTGTCCATAAGAGATCAGTTTGCCGTTGTTGCCCAACCCAATTTGAAATTCATAATCGAAGCCGTCAGCTTTCGCCGCACCGGTTCCCGACTGGCTTGCGGCATACCCACCATCCCTGGCGATAAAACTTACCCGCTCAGGTGTTGTCAGTTGTGCAATATCCGCCTCGGCAATACGCGCATCCAGCCATAACAACGCTGGATCAACGATGTAAAATAATGGCTTACCTTCTTCAACATAGCTGCCGGAAGCAATATTGACTTGGGCTATGGTGCCGGTAATAGGTGCGTAAATTTTAATCCCTGACGCGCTGCCAACAGATTGATCACGCGTTTGTTTTAAGCGTTTTTCAGCCGCATTTAACTCGGCACCGGTGACTTGCGCTTTACTTTGTGTCTCTATGAGACGGCGCTTGGCAATGACGTTGGCTTTAAAGAGCTGTTCAGAACGATTTAGTTCATTGCGGGCTAGTTGGTCATGCGCACGCGCTGTCTGAACATCAAGCTCTAGTTGCGCCATATCGCTGGTTCCACTGAGACGTGCAGCTAATGAGGCTAATACCTGACCTTGTTCAACATGCGTGCCTACTTTGGGTAAGTCACTGGCCGACGTCAGTAAGTGCCCGCTGGTGGGCGCACTGACAAAGGCTTCATTTCCAGCGGCTGCTTTTATGGTGGCGAATGCCCGCACGGATTGTTGCAATTCATGTTGGTCAATGACTGCGGTGGCAAAATCGACCTTCCATTGTTGTTCTTTAAGAAAGGGTATATCGCCTCCGTGATCCTTTTCCTCGCCTGCCGCAGCAAGGGCTGCGGCAAGATTTTGATAAACAGGCACTTCGCCTAACTCGTGACGAACAGTTAATGTTTTTGATGTTAATTCGACGGCTAGCTGCCGTTTACCGGCATATTTGGGCTCTGCTTTAGGGACAAAGATACCCGGCACAGCAGGCGAATCGATCGAGAATCGTTCTGTGGGTTGGTCTTGACTGCTTAAAATAACGGTAACTGAGCCTTCAGCTATCGGCTGGAAGTCACTGAGTGTAGAAAAATGAGCAGCAAACATTGATGCTTGCCCAACTGTTAATGCTGAAAATTCTACAAACAATTCAGTTTTATCACCGTAATTCGTAAAAACATATCCTTGAGGCTTGTGTTTTTGATCGTCGGCTCCCTTGGTTTGTTCCGAACAAGCCATTAACAGCGTCAGTGCAAAAAAAATGATATTTTTTAGTAAATAATTCATGGTTGATCCGGGCAGTGTGCGATGCACGTTGAATGCTTGTTTATTAGAGCACCGTGTTTATCGCGAGTGCTTAGCTTAAAGGTGCAGATGTTATTAACGGGAATAACAAGACATCGAAGTAAGGAGTAAAAGATCAAAGTACAAAACCGACTGGTAGTCGGTATTTTCTGTAAGCGCTTTTTATATCGAACCATGTTATGCAAATCGTGTACGTTAAAGTAAATGATGCAGTGGCATCGCTAATGCCAGGATGCCGATAAAAAAGACGATCAAAAGGAAGGATGAAAAAAACACGGTGTAACGACTCACTGGCTTGGGCTGTTCCAGTAACTGCTGAATTCTGATGTCAATATGACTGCCATTAAAAGCAATAACACCGATGTCCTGTTCCGGAAGCGGAGTGTTCAGTTTGCGCGCGATGTCGACAATGGTTTCCGCCACAAAAAACCGATCGCCTACTTTTTGTACCGCAGCGACATCACAAATTTGTTCATACGCCAATTCCAAATCGGCCAGCAATTGTTGACGGGTTCCTGGGAAATGCAACAAGGCCGTAAGACTCAAAAATAATCGCCGTAAAACATCGCGTCGCCTGCAATGCGCCTGCTCATGCGTAAGCACTACGTCCAATTGTTTTGCCGATAATTGCTCCATAAGCCGTGAAGAAATGAAAGCGTATGGCGCAAATAATCCGGAAGAGAAAACAAAAAAATGATCACTGCCAATACTAAAAACACCGCGCTGCCGATCCGGTTGGCCAATAAGCCGGAGTGTTGTTTGAAAATGCCAATGTTTGATCAGTAGATTAATGCCTTTATAAGCATTAAACAGCATGACCGACCCAAGTACGCTGATGCCGACCACCCATATCGCAGCAGAAAAATGGACAATAGGATCAAACCAACATAAATGCGCTATACCATTAATATGGCTAGAGCAATGTTCGGTTGCTATGTCATGACTATCCATCCAGGTGGGTAGTAACCCGAAAAAAGCTAACAAGAAGCCCATAAATGCAGGACTGAGCAGCCATACTGTCAGTATTTTTGACCTGATCTGGCAAGGTAGCCCTGTCAGACTATTTCTGACCCTAGGATATAAAGGTACCGATAACGAAGCTATCAAACCCGCAAAAAAGAGTATTGCCAATAACCCCGACTGGATTAAATGCAGGGTCATGACGACAGTTCATTATCGCGATTTAAGCGATATTCGTTGATTAATTGCTCAAGCCTATCAAGATGAGCCTCATCGGTACGGGCCGCAATGTCAACAAAAGCAGCCAGCATTCCATCTGAATTGTGTTTTGAAATCGTATTGACGACATCGCTAATCATTCGCCCCATGAGTTCATCGCGGCCTACTATCGCCTGATAGACATACGCATGGCTTATTTTCTTACGACCTAAAAGTTTCTTCTTGAATAAGCGTTCAAGTGTCGATTGGATGGTATTGTGAGAAATACCGCGTGTTGTTCCTAATGCGCTATAAACACCTTTGGCATCCAATTCGCCGTGGGCCCACAGGTATTCAAGAACCGCCATTTCCAGCTCTCCTAGATAAGGGCGCTTTAAGTTCTGCATCAAAATCAATAGGTAAGTGGCTTAAAAAATAAAGAATGATTCTAGGTATCTATAAACCGACTGTCAATCGGTGTTTTATAGCATGCGCTGACTGGCGGCTTTCACATAGTCATCAGCCGCTGAATGAAAACTGGCGACGATCTCCTTTTGGCTGAAACTGCTAATTCACCAATTTCAAACAACGAATATCGATAGCCGACATTCAAATTTAATTGGTTTTAACGAAGCCAAAGTCGCAGACAGCCCCAGACTGATGACATGGATCCTTAGCGGGCATTGAACTCCCTGTATATTTGGTTGTCAGGTCTCAGTTTGTTAGCTGGCGTTCAAGATGGGTTTCTTGTTATGTAGCTGTTATGGACACCGGTTCAAAGTTTGTTTTTTATAAGCGGTTTATTGACATTTTCCCGACTTATACAGTTGCTATGTGTTGTCCCAAGCAAACTTCGACTTCACCTCAATCTTTGCAGGTGTTTCCGCGGGGAAATTGGAGAGTAATTGCTATCAGTTTGTCAGCTACAAGCCATGGTCGATCATTTCAATTGCTTCCATAGTAGATTTGATTTATTGCTTAGTTCCGCAAAGGAAGATGAGAACCAAGCCACCGCATCTTCCTTCATCACTTTTCAAAGCATCAACTCTAGCCATAACTTGAGCATTTGCTACCTCATAATTCTATTCGAATACCTACTTCAATTACGCGTTCGACAGGAGTTCTGAAATATTCAATTACGCTTGATGCATTGTGTAGCAGGAATCTGAATAAATCTCTTCGCCATTTTGGTATGGGGCTTCTGCGGCGAAATGAAACTCGAGGAAAAGTGATCGCCGCATAAGTATTGGCTTTGGTTTAACCGACTTTCAAATTTGGACAAAAATACTTCTCCTTGCTGCCGATAAATGACCAGATGAATATTCCGGAGTCCGATCCGCATATTTATACCGGTCCAGAGCTGTTTTGAATTTCCCATCATTCTTGTGGATCAAATGCATTGCATCTTCTCTAGCCAAGCAGTTTCAAACAAGCGTTCTGGATCGTTTTGATGCAATGCTCAAAGCATAATATCCAGGCTTTCATCAATTACGCTGCCATTTTCAAGCTGTAATACCGGTACTGTGCCTTTGGGCGATGCAGCCAGCATCGCTTCGGGTTTATTTCGCAACTCGATTTCCCGCAATTCGACCATGATACCGGCTGTTGCAATAGCCAGACGTGCCCGGATCGCATAGGGACAACG